>ERZ781275.370-NODE-370-length-54206-cov-3.493657_pt1 | contig 54206 bp, 54 predicted proteins | sample MGYA00375853_ERZ781275 | MGnify/ENA primary metagenome ERZ781275 (study PRJEB29790, sample SAMN03653691) | human gut metagenome | host: Homo sapiens | place: USA: Dallas, Texas | collected 2012-07-23 | study: EMG produced TPA metagenomics assembly of the Gut...
CCATTTTCTAAATCGATTGATTGCCACTTTAATCCTAATAATTCTCCTGGTCTAAATCCATAGTTAATGGCGATATAAACTATCGGATATAAATATTATGATTTGACAGTCTCCAATACAGTGTTGATCTCTTCTCTTCAAAGATAATCAAAAAGATTTTCAGTCAGTGTTGTAGCTTCAATAAGATTATTGTTTTTGACAATTAAAAAAACAACATTCATCCATTGGATTAATTGGCGGCTTGTTTACATTGTTATGTTGAACGAGGCAGAATCATCTCTTTCATGTTTTAATGAGTCTACCAGAATAGAAAACAAATGATTATAAACAAATTATATTATTTTAACGATGTTTTGTTTATATTTAAGTAAATCAATACCGGCCTAAGCTATGTAAATAAAAACACTTTTGAGCTTCCTTTATTGTCTTTTGATTCTTCTTATTATGCCTTAGTAGTGAGTGAAAAAGCATCTAAAAAAATAAACTTCACATAGCATTATAGTAATACTATGTGAAGCTATCTTATGAGGAGATTTGGCTTTTTCCCAGTCTAAGTATTTCTGAAAAATATATTTAAAGAGATGGAGTTTAGTACCATAGATCGTAGACTTTTGTATAAGATTTCTTATATATCTTCACATTCCCATTAATCTTTCTACTACATCTTTCAAGGTTTCATTAGTGCCAACGTTTCCTGGAAAGATAATGTAAGGGAGCCCTGGAAATTTACTTTCAGAGCCCGTCATCCACACAGGAACACCTGGCTTAATTTGACCCATAACATTGGCTTTTTTCACCGCTAAGGCTTTTGTACCCACGTCGCTGGAAGTAATGCCACCTTTAGCAACGATAAAATTAGGCCGTACTGTGAGATTTGTGACAATGCTGGTAACAGCGTCAGAAATCTTGACAGATACTTTTATTTGCTCATCCTTATCGTCTGTCTTCAGATCAAAGCGGTTTCTTCTAGTGTAAACAGCAGCAGTTTTCCCTTCCTGAATAAGGGTATCTACAATGCTGACAACACGCTTAACTTCTTCTTCAAGCCCCTTATCTTCTAGCACGCGGTGCTGATTAAATTCAACAAATTCAATTGGTGCTTTAGATTTTTTGAGTTCTTCCAGTTGTGCGGTGGTCTTGTTAACATGGGAGCCAACAATGATAATGCCCCCATTTTTATTTTCTTCCAGGATAAGATCATCGTGAGCGAGCAGTGGTTTATCTGAAACACCGCCTAAAACCTTAGTAATTGCCGCTGCAGAGCGGAGTATAAAGTTCTTTCCCCGATTCATGGCATTAATCAAAGCTATAGTAAATACTTTTATATCAATATAATCAACAGCATTGACGACAATTTTATTAAAGTCCGTTACTTCACACATAGCTTCTGTAATTTTCTCGGTCTCACATTTTCTCAAATCTTCCAACGAAATGTAAGTAACATCTTTTTCTTTAAATCGACCGCCGGTTTTTTCTTCACACCATTTCCCAAGATGCGATGCCTTGTAACCAAAGGATTTATCTTTTGCAAACTCAGTCTGTGCTGCCGGGATGAGATTATCGCTTTCCATAACATAATGGACATTATTAATTGTAAATCTGCCGCCTTCTTTGAAAAACGGAAGCAGGATTTCGCCATCCAGTTTCATATTTAAGCCAGCTTCAAGGGTTTCCTTAAGAGTCTCTGTTTCAAGGGGGTAATGACCTCTTAAGGTAGAATCACTTCGGCTGATAACCAGAAATTCTTTACCAGTTTGTGCACTTACCTTCAAAATATTTTGGGCGATTTCTTTATGAACTGCTTCGGTTTCCTGTACTGTCATGCCTCTAGAATTTGTCAAGACAAAAAACATACTATTTTTTTCAGCAAAACCATCATAGATACTTTCCTCTGACCAATCCGTATAAACGGACACATCGTGTACGGTTTGAACCCCAGTAGGGTCATCATCAAGGACAACAATTTTTTTGTGGAAGCTTTGAAGGGCTTCCTTCAGCTTTTGGTCAATATTTTTTTCATCAACCTTGGAAAAGCTGTCAAGAATGGATACATTAAGTTTATCTTCCATTTTTCTGCCTTCTTTATGCGATATTTAAAAGCTGTTTCGAGCACACTACTGCGCCGGCACCGTCTTCTGCATAGCCGTCCGCTCCAATTTCATCGGCGTAGGCCTGATCTACAGGTGCTCCGCCAACTAGAATTTTTGAACGATAGCCCTTTTCTTTAAGTGCCTTAGTTGTTTCTTTAAGAGCGGGCATGGTTGTCGTCAGCAATGCCGATAACGCAACAATATCTGGATCGTGCTCTTCAATGGCCATTTCAAATCTTGGGGTAGACTGATTAATACCAATGTCGATAACCTCAAAGCCGGAGCTTTCCAACATCATGGCTACAAGATTTTTTCCAATATCGTGAAGGTCTCCTTCAACCGAACCAATGATGATTTTACCTAAAGAGGCATTATCACCTTCTGCAAGGATTGGGTTCAGTATTTCCAGACCTGCGCGCATAGCGTCTGCACACATGAGAACCTCCGGCACATACATGTCACCGGAAGCCATTCGCGGCCCCACAACATCCATTGCAGTAACTAAGCCTTCTCTTAAAATAACATTTGCATCAATGCCTGCATCGAGAGCTTTCTGTACCACCTTTGGCACTTCCTCATCTTCGCCTTCAACAACTAAATCTGTGATTTCTTTTAAAATTTCTTCCATTATTTTTCTCCCTGATTATAATTTGCCCTGCATAAAAGCAGTGCCGTATTCGTAAAACGAATCATAAAGCGCGACCATGTTTTCAATGGGCACTTCTCTTTGAATGTTGTGTACGGATGCAAGGACTAAGCCACTGCCTGGTGCCAGATCTTTAATTCTGCGCTTAACATCCTCTTTGACTTCTTCAACCGTCCCTCTTGAGAGCACGCCCTGTGCGTCACAGGTTCCACCCCAGAAAGCAATTTTATCGCCGTATTCCCGGTTAATAGCTGCGGTATCATCCATGCCATTTGCAGAAAATTGGACGGGGTTCCAGGCATCGTAACCAATATCGAGCATATCTGGCAAAAATTCTGAAATTGCACCATCGCAGTGGTAGACGATTTTAATATGATCGCATTTAGATTTAATAAAATTGACAATTTCCTTATGATAAGGCTTAATCACATCCCGGTAAATGGATGGGCGCATGATTGGTGCAATCTGTGAGCCTAAATCGTCAGATAAAACCGCAACGCTGGCATATTTGCCCACTTCATCCAAAAGCATATCCCAATGGGCTTTTTCGTAGGTCAAAATCTTATCCAAAAGATAACGAACCGTATCTGGTTTTTTCATCAGCATTTTAAAGAATTTTTCATAACCCAGCAGCTGTTCTATCGGTACAAAGGTGCCGCCGTTAAAAATACCGCCTACTACCAATGCATAATCAGTATTTTCGTATAAATCCTTTGCTTTATCGCCAAGGCCAACAATACCCTGACCATTAATATTGGTTTTGTCATAGGGATCTGGCCAGTCAAAGGCTTCCATTTCGTCAATGGTTTTCATCTCTGCCAGCGGATGTCCCACTGGATCGTAGAAAAAGCCATTTTTAGGGCAAGCCCACTTAACCTGAAAATCGTCATAATAAAAGGTTGAGCCGTCAACCGGGTCTGTCTGAAGTATCTTCATATATCCTTCGGGACCACTTGAATAAATGGGATAACAATCTGCCTTAAAGCGTTTTCTCACATATTCATCCGGCTTAGCAGACTGTGAAAGCATGGAAGAAATTTCAAAAGGTTCCCCTTCATGTCCCAAGTATTTCTGCATTTTACGGTATGCATCTTTATGCATAGTTGTAATGTTTGATAAGCCTCCAATGTCAATGGGTATTCTGTCTGTTTCCTGATGTTCGATGGCGCGGATAACGCGCTCTCTTGATTTCATTTCTGCCATTTTATCTCTCCTTGATTAAATGAAAACTTTATTACAAACGGTGAACTGCCTTTTATCGAAAACGGATAACTTGATAATATAATTATATCAGCCTCTACAAGATCTTCCTATTCATCAAATGGCCTTTCATTAGCATAAAAAAACATTTTTTAGAAGTTTTCGGAATGAAAATAGCATTTTTCGGACATTTATTCGTTTTTTTACTTATCTTACTAAAAAGTTTTCCTTTGCAATTACTGCCTAAGCGTATATAATTAATCTATGAGACAATACGAACTTATCAGTAAAAACGAAAAACGGAATATTTTCTTCAACTGTATTCCCTTTTGCATTGAAAAGCTCAAGCTGACTGAGTCGGATCATGCCCATATTCATGAGTTTTCCCAATTAACAATTGTGACAGGAGGCCGGGGGAAAATTATCGTAAATAATTACGAAAAAAATTTGACAGAGGGCTGTGTTTACGTGATCAACAGCTTTACTCCCCACCATCTTCATGAGGTTGAGGGGCTAGAAATTATTCATCTGCTTTTCCATGCCGACGATTTAATGAAATATGCGGGAACCCTTAAGCAAAACGAGGGCTTTCAATCCCTGTTCGTGTTGCAGGCTACCTTGAACGAAAGCATGGATTTAACGAATGTGCTGCATTTACTTTACGATGAGCTTTACTATATTTCGAATATATGTGACCACTTATTGGAGGAGGTCAGCTGTTCTGAAAATGGTTATGAGGTTATGGTTCATTCCTATTTTATGATTCTCATTACTTATCTTTCCAGAATTTATGAAAAAAACGATTCTCAAAACAGCCAGAAGCAAAAGTTTCAAAAAGTCATTTCCTATCTTGAAGACCACTATACTGAACCCCTGATTGTTGAGGATCTAGCAGCGCTTGCCTGCCTTTCAGAACGCCAGTTTCGGCGACTTTTTACCGAAAAATATGGCCTATCACCAAAAAAATACTGCTTAAACCTTCGTATGAAGGAGTCCTGTTACCTTTTAAAAAGCACCAACCTTTCTATCTCAGAAATTTCTGTAAAAACGGGTTTCGAAGACGCCAATTACTTTTCAAGACAATTTAAAAAGCACACGGGCCTTACACCAAAAGAATACCGCAAACTTGAAACTTTCTAAAAATAAACACCCCGCATTGAATATGCGGGGTGTTTTATCTTATTTAATTGGAATATTCATCATCTGCGGCAATGCTAAAGTGATTTCTGGGACAAAGGTAATAATCATCAATACAACGATCATTACAAGAATCCAAGGGATGATCCCCCTGCATATATTGTCAAATTTAACATTCCCTACCTGACTTGCCATAAAGAGATTCGCCCCGAGCGGCGGCGTAATGAACCCAATGGCTAAATTCAGTACCATAATGACCCCAAAATGAATTGGGTTTACACCAATTTGTGTTACAATTGGCAGAAGTATTGGTGTCAGAATAATAATAGCTGAGTTTGTTTCCATAAATGTTCCGACAATTAACAACAGCACATTAATTAAGATTAAAATCAAAACTTTGCTTGAAGTAAAGCTGAGAATGGCGTTTGCAATAGCAATCGGCGCCTGAGTAATTGTTAAAATACGTCCAAACCCTGCAGATATACCAATGATAATAAGAACCGTTGCACACATATAAACCGAATTGAACATGATGTGTGGCAAATCCTTGATTTTAACTTCTTTATAGATGAACACACTAACAATGACACCATAAATCGAAGCTACAGCAGCAGCTTCAGTCGGTGTAAAAATACCACCGTAAATTCCGCCGAGGATGATGACTGGTACCAGCAGTGCCGGAATGGCTTCGATAATTATTCGTACAATTTCTTTTCCAGTATAGGTACGCTTTTCACCAACGTATTTTTCTTTTTTAGAGCGAAAAATCGTATAAATGATTAAAGCAACACCAATGACAATACCGGGAAGAATGCCAGCTGTAAAGAGCCCCGTAACAGACACGCCGGCAGCTACTGCGTATACTACCATGCAAATACTTGGCGGAATAATAACCCCAGTTGTACCGGCAGTTGCGATAAGTGAAGATGAAAAAACCTTATCGTATTTCTTTTCAAACATGGATGGCAGCATGATGCAGCCAACGGCTGCTACTGTAGCAGAACCGGTTCCTGAAATCGCTGCGAAGAACAGGCAGGTTACAATAGAGACAATCCCAAGACCACCTGTAAAACGTCCAAAGACAATACCAATTAAATCCAGTAAGCGTTTGGACAATCCACCTTTACCCATAATATCGCCCGCAAAAGCAAAGAGCGGTACGGCGATAAGCGGAAAGGAGTTCAGACCCTGTACCATGGATTGTGAAAATGTCTCCATACTGATTGGATCCAGTAACAGAATGGTTGCCAATGAGGCCAGGCCAAGCGCAATCCCGATTGGTACTGAGATTAGCAGCAGTACAACAAAGGATATAAATAATACAGCGGTAACCATTTATTTCCCCTCCTCTTTTTCAATAACTTCTTCTAAATCCCGATCAACTTCTGCAGCAAATTCCCCTTCGGGCATGGTGTCAAAAAAGACTCTATTATCCGGCGTGAATTCACCGCCAAAATTTTCAAAAATTTCAGCACTATCACCCCAATGTTTAACCTTCCAAACGATTCCCTGAATAATTCGGACAACCATCAGAGCATATCCCACAACGCCTGCTGCATAAAGTACATTCATAGAAATATCCAGTGTAACTGCCATGTCGTTAAAACGGCTTGCAGTCATGCAGATGTTAAAGCATGCTACCAGAACAAAACCTGAAAAAATCAGAAATAGAATATCACAAATAAAGAGAATAACCTTTTGTGCACTTTCTGGTAATTTTTTCACAAAAAAGGATACACGAATGTGTCGGTTATTTCGTGTTGCATAGCTAAAGCTAAAATACATAAGCCATACAAACATAAAACGGGAAATTTCTTCTCCCCAGGAAAAGCCCGCTAAAGGTGAAAGACGCAGGATAACCTGTATAGTAATCAACAAAATTAACGCCGTAAATAGAACCGCGATCAGCAAAGGTTCAAAGTTAACGTCTAACCATTTTAATACTTTTTTCATTTTGCTTCCCCCAACTATTGTGCTGAATTCGTACGTTCGAGCTCAACTTGTTCCATGACATAGTCGTAAATATCCTGACCGCAGTTTTTTATAATATCATTTTTAATGCTGTCATTCATTTTCTGAGCCATTTCACGCTTTGTTTCCGTTGGTACTTCATTAATCTGAACGCCTGCTTCTTCAATATTTTTCAGTGAACTTTCTTCTGTTTCCGCTACCAGCTGACGTTCATAGTCAATACACTCCTTAGCTGCCTTTGTAATAATTGCACGATTTTCTTCAGAGAGACCGTCCATAAAGTCTTTATTGGCATACCATAGGAAATTGGTGTAAAGATGTTTGGTTAAAGACCAATACTTTTGTGTTTCATAAAATTTTTCAGTATAAAAGCTTGAGGTTGCACATTCCTGACCATCAATCAGGTTCTGTTGCAGGGAAGTATAGAGCTCATTAAAGCTAACTGCACTAAGGGTAACACCCAAAGCACTCCATGCTTTAATCTGCAGTGGATTGTAACCACGGATTTTCAGATTAAACAAATCATCAACCTGATTAATGGGTCGTTTACTGTTCGAGAAATTTCTGAAGCCAATTTCCATATAACCGATCCCCTCCAGGTTTTGGTCATTCAAAGGCTCCATTAACTTTTTACCTGCATCACCATCAAGTACTCTGGCAGCGTGCTCAGAATCATCAAACAAATAGTAACTTTCCCAAACCGAAAACTCTGGAATGGTACTTGTAAAATTGGAAGTTGTACTGGCGCTCATTTCAATGTCGCCGCGACGTGCCTGTTCAAAGGTGTCCGAAACGCTCCCCATCTGGGCGCTTGGGAAAATCATGACTTCAATGCTTCCATTGGAAGCTTTTTCCACATCTTCCTTGAATTTTAAAAATGCTTTGTGAACCGGAGTATTAACATTATTATCATGAGCCAATCGAATAACCGTTATGGGGTTTCCATTGGCATCGACTTTTTTTTCTTTACCGCAGCCTGCAAAAAGTCCCGTGAGCAAGCAACTCACTAGAACAACGCAGATCAATCGTTTTTTCATTATTATTCCCCCAGCATTTTATTTGGCAAGTTTTACTTTGCCATTAATAATGTTATTTATCAAGTTATCCGTTCACGTTCATCTTTATTTTTCAGAATTATGCTTTTAAATCTTTAATAATGAGCTTTGCCATGTCTGCCATCATGCCCTGATCTGAGCTAATGGGCACATATCGAACACCTTTTTCAATGAGCTCTTTGGCCATTTTAGCGTCTCCTGCAACCGTTCCTACTGCCTTGCCTGCTGTGTTAACCTTTTCAATAATTGTATCAATAACCTTTAACAGCTCTGGATGATTTCGATTTCCCATAACCTCTGCTCCAAGAGATTGTGACAAATCCATGGGTCCAATAAAAATGACATCCAGCTCTGGAAGCGTTAGGATTTCATCTAAATTTAAAACAGCTTCCATGGTTTCGCAATGGAGAATGGTTAAAATTTCTTCATTTGCCATTTTAATATATTCCTGCTTATTCATCAATCCGTAACCTGCGGCCCTGTGAGTTGGTGCAAAGCCACGGTTACCAAGAGGTGCATACCGTCCACTGTCCACAACGCATTTCGCATGGTCATAGGTATCGACATTCGGAGCATGGAAACCTAAAGCACCCTGATCAAGGGCCTGCATGACGTTAACTGGTGTACTTTCTTTAATTCTGACAATTGGTACTATACCCGAAATATCCGAAACCCGCACTAAATCTGTAATAGTTTCAGGGTTATAAGAAACATGCTCACTATCGATAACAAAAAAATCAAAACCGCACATTCCCATAATTTCTACAGCACTGGCATCTGTTGTCTTGACAAAGGTACCAATGGCTGAACCACCTTCTCTTAAGATTTGTTTTACTTTATTTTTACGTATCATTTTATAAATCCTTAATTTCCTTTTATTTTTGTTCTAAAACTATAAAGCTTATCTGTCGCCATAACATACAATGTCTTCTTGTCATCCCCTCCAAATGCACAGTTGCCTGATTGTTCCGGTATTTTCACTACACCAAGGCATATGCCTTTCTTGTTGAAAATATGAACTCCCCCTTGGGCACAGCAGTAAAGGTTACCTTCTACATCTGTCTTCATCCCATCGGGTTTTCCCTTTCCCTCACCCTTAGTTATTGCAAATACAGTTCCTTCCTCAAGGTTACCATCTAGCCTTACTTTAAAGCGACGAATATGACTTTTGGGTGGATCATTAATATACAGATACTGCTCATCTGGAGAAAAGCAAAGTCCATTTGGATTATCTAAATCTCTGCATAAAAGTCTTAGTCTTCCAGTCTTAGGATATAAGCTGAAAACGCCTTGAAAATCCAACTCTTGCTCTCTTTCCAATCCAACCCATGATGGATTTCTTCCAAAGCGCGGATCTGTAAAAAAGATAACGCCATTACTTTTGACAACAACATCATTCGGGCTGTTAAGCTCTTTCCCTTCATAATGTGATGCTAAAACTCGCACATCACCTGTTTGAACATCTAACTTTGAAATACAACTACGAACGTGTTCACAGACAACGATATTACCATCTAAATCATAGGCATTGCCGTTGGCTTTGTGCGTATTTTCCCGGATCAGCCTCGGCGGCTGCCCAGGGAAATATTCATAGGTTTTACTTTCTGGTATATCATTGAATATAAGACTTTTTTTCTGTTTATTCCATACACCACCTTCAATAAAGGTAAATCCCTGTGCCTCAATCTGCAAAGTCTGTGAAGGATCAAGAATTTTGTCCAAGCCTGCATTATCTTTTCTTAACTTCAGAGTCATCTCACCCTCCTGTTTATAGGCTTTATGCCTCCATTACTTTTGCTTCAATACCAAGAATCCGGCACAACTGAACAAGTTCCGCTGCATGCTTTCCAGCAACTGCTGTAATATGGTTTGAATTGAACTGATCCATAAAAGATTCTATATCATAATCGGTATGAACAAAAGCTACCGGCAGTTGATGGATACCTCTGGCTTTTTTGAAACCATCAACAATTTCCTGATTCGGCATAACGAATTCAGCTTCCATGATAATCATTTCATATTTTCCTGTATTTCTACAAAGCCTTGCCAAAGTAATTTTACCGGGAGATGGGTTCATGTAGGTTACTGCACCGCCAGTTGGACGATTCGCCATCATCAACTCAACATTTTTGAGGTTTTCACAGCCATCACAGTGGCGTCCTGCGAACCAAGTGCACATCGAGCCACAATTTGGCAGAAAAATCAAATTATTTTCATAGTCCACATGTCCAACATCTGCAAACATAGTTGGCATTCCGTCCGTTAAAAGCTTCATCATTTCCATTGTCAATGCTGCGTCTGCATCCGCCTCACAGGCAATGGCAAAGGGTTCAAAATTTCCGTCTGCATCGTAGCCGCTGTTTAGGAAGGCTGTAGAAATACATTGTGGGATTCTGAAGTTAGTCATATCCGGCATACACTTAATGGCGGCAAAATCCAGGCTTCGGTCACTGATAATATCCTTTGTGGCAAAATAACAGGCAATCTGGTACTTTAATTTTTCCTTTGTAAATTTTTCATTGTAATTAACTGCTTTCACATTGGAGGTGAGCCAGTCAAACATTTTTTCAATTCTGACTTCGTCAATAACTTCTGCCCGACGGATGATTTCTTCGTGGTCGATGTGATCTGAATCAATTTTAAACATGCGCTTCCACTGCATTGGGTCAAAGGTTCCAGTATCAATACCCATAGAGCGTCCGCCAAACAAACCGAAAGTTTTGCCCTTCAAACGGCCGGCTGCGCTGGCAGCCTTAATATAAGGCATCATTTTTTTTTCAAATAATCCTTTTTTAGGTCCTTCAAAATCACTACTGATACGGACGTGGTCAATGCCTACCTGAGTCAGGGCACCTCCGCCCCCCAAAAGACCAACTGTCGCATGGGTTCCTGGATCGTCATTGGCGACTAAAACTGTTGGCATATCCATGGCCTGTGCGGCACGGACAACTAAATTAGGCCAAGTCCAGCAGGGAATGTGTCCTAAGAAAATTTCTGCGCCTTTTGCCTTTAATTCCTTTGCCTGTTCTTCAATGTCTTTAGCATTACAGGCGACACTGCCGCAGGTAAAGACTTCCATATCAAATTGTTTGAAAAATTCCAATGCCTGTTCATGTCTTGGAATTGCTACTTTACTGAATACTGTACGCCATTCATGCTCTCTTGGATCACCGAAGGTAATCATCCCGACTTTTGGTAAACTCATAGTATTTTACTCCTTGATTTTTATAAATTATTTTTTTATTGATTGAAGCTGTTCGAATTCTTCATCGGTTACTGTCTTGTAGCCTGGTACCGGGAATGCCTGGAAACCACGGCCACCATCGATAAAAATAGATTGTCCGAAAACAAAGTTTGAGTCGTCACAAGCCAGAAAAACAGCTAGACGGCCACATTCGTTCGGCGTTCCTACACGTCCAATGGGGGTTCTGGAAATAACGGTATTAAAGAGCTGTGGATCAGAGCCGACACGGCGCATCAATTCTGTATCAATGGGCCCTGGGCAAATAGCGTTGACTTTAATATTGTAATCTGTCAGGGCTACAGCCTGCACTTTTGTCAGTTGACCTACACCGCCTTTACTGGTGGTATAAAGCATCTGGCTATCTAAAGCAAGATAAGCATTAACTGAGGATACGTTGACAATAGCTCCACCATCTCCCTGCTTAACCATTTGTCTCGCTGCTGCCTGCCCACCAAAAAATACACCTTTGAGGTTGACTCCCATGATTCGTTCATACTGCTCATCGGTAATATTCAAGTAATGTGTTTTGTCAGGATCATTAATTCCAGCATTGGCAACAAAAATATCCACACGGCCAAACTTTTTTACTGTCTCTGCTACCAGTGCCTCGTTGGATTGCTGTATCGATACATCACAAGGTACAAAGAAAACATCCCCAAATTGCTTTAGCTCTTCAACTGCTTTTACTCCTTCTTCTTTATTTCTGGCACAAATGACTACTTTCGCACCTTCTTTTAGGTACTCTTCTGCAATACCGTATCCAATTCCTTTGCTACCGCCTGTAACAATGGCGACCTTATTTTTTAGTTTCATTTTTACTCCTTTATTGCTTATTTCTGTACACTTCGCAATACAGCTTCAAATCTGTACTCCGAGGTGCGCAGAAATGAATTCTGCACACAGCCCAGCCTTGGCTGAAGCTGAACCATTAATACATTATAAGGGGGAGGGTTTTTTATCAGTAAATTTTTCTTATTTTACAGGAGGTTGAACGCCAGCCGGGAAACGTTCCATAACATCTTCAACAATGTCAGAAATCAGGCTGACTGCTTTTTCAACAATGGCTTCGCCTTTTTCAACGGTTGCCAGTGTTGGATGTCCAATAACACCGCTTTTCAGTTCAATATATTCTGGACGAGCAAAGGTTCCTTCAAAGTGGTACATCTGACCTGGCTTTGGAGTCATACCCGGTTTAATCATGAATTCATCATTAATGAGACATTCGCCGCCATCATCAACAGCCTTGCTCATGTCAATGTACTGTGGATAAAGGTAAAGAGCCATGGAAGTTTCAGCTTCATCGGCATGGGTCATTGGCGTTTCAAGGGCTGTCTGATTATCTCTCAGAAGATCATACCAGTGAGCAGAAAGGGTAAAGTAACCTTCAAGGCCAAGCTTATGAACTGCAACTAATGTTGTGGATACCTGACCATGAGCGGAAAGGATAAAGAATTTTTTGTAGCCAGCATTGGCAGCACCACGGATAATATCACAAAGTACGTTTGTGTGTGTTTCATATCCCAAAGGAATGGTCCCAGGCATATACCAGTGATGGTATGGATGAGAACCATAAGGAAGCAGTGGTAAAAGCATGGCGCCAGTTTTTTCAGCAACCTTTTCAGCTAAACCTTTTGCATTGTAAGCATCACATCCGCAAGGGCAATGAGGTCCGTGCTGTTCAGTAGCACCAATTGGCAGGATTGCCATATCACAATTTTTTACATCTTCCAGGATTTCTTCTTTTGAGAGCTCGTCCCACCATAAGTGTTTTCTTTTTAACATTTTAATTTCTCCTTATTATTAATCATATTATTTATTCTAAAACCGTTAACGGCTTATTGACATTGTATTTTTCAGCTAATTCTTTTAATTCTTCAATTGTAGTTTCCGGAACTGGCACACCATCTCTCAAACGCTCCCGCTCTTTGCGGTATTCAATTTCGCCTGGCAAAAACATTTCTGTACCTTCTTCAAGCATTGGCGTTGCTTTTAAAGTGTCATAGTATTCCTTCATCCGTTTTTTCATTTCTTCTTTTGGAATAATTTTTGAAATATCCAAAACAATCATGAAATGGCCTGTTAAACTTGGCTCTTCAGGATTTGCGTACATGCTCTTCATCTGATGCGAGAACACACCGCCTGAAATAACACCTGAAAGAATATCAACAACATAAGCAAGACCAAGGCCTTTATAATCGCCCATCGGCATCAAATATCCATCGAAAGCTTTTTGTGGATCATCCGTTGGTTTGCCTTCTTTATCCGTAGCCCAGTCCATTGGAATTTTTTCTTTTTTCTTAATGGCCAGTGTAAGCTTACCGCCAGCAACCTTTGAAAGAGACATATCAAGGATAAACGGAAAATCACCATAAGTTGGAATACCAAAAGCTATGGGGTTATTTCCAACAACAGGTTTTTTAGCACCCGGACCCACAATCAAAGGCTTTACGTTGGTCATTGCAATCCCCACCATACCTTCTTCGACTGCCATTCTGGCATAAAGACCGCCAGCACCAAAGTGATTGCTATTAACCGCACCAACGGCAGCAATGCCGCCAACCCGCGCTTTTTCAATGGCACGCTTCATGGCTTCTCTCGCAACAATAAAGCCTGCTGCGCCATCGCCATCAATGACTTCCATGTTGCCTTCACCACGGACCACTTTAATATCCGGCTTTGTATTAATGCCTCCGTTCAGCATTCGGTTGAAGTAAGCTGGCACACGAATGACACCATGTGAATCCACCCCCCAAAGGTTGCTTTTCACAAGAGCTTTCGCATGAAAGACCGCATCTTTTTTCGACATATTTGCTTTTTCAAAGAGCTCTGTAATAAAGGTTTCTAAAGTTTCAGCGCTGATTTTTTTTGTTTTTGCCTCTTCCATTTTTCTCCTTCTTTCTTGTTTGTTGAAAATTAATACGTATTCATTAATTGTTAAAAAAATATAAAATAATATTATTATTTCTTTTTAAAAGCTATATTTAGATTGAAAAAACTTATATTTTTTTATCTTTCACTTTATTAGAAACGTTCTGTGAATACGTATTCTTTATGTTTTTAATAATACACTCATTTTTATTACCTGTCAACTGAAATTTATAAAAAATATAAAAATATTTTTATTTTTTAAGATTTAACAAAAAAATAGATTGTCTTTTCTAACAAAATATGGCATACTACTCCATAGATGAATACGTATTAAAAAACGATAAAAGCAGCAAGGAAGTATTTTAAATGCAAACTATCAATAAAAAAAGAGTCACATCTATAGAAGTAGCCAAACGGGCAGGCGTTTCTCAGGCTACAGTTTCCCGTGCCTTTAATCCAAACTCAAAAATGCAAGATAAAACGCGAAAAAAAGTTTTTGATGCAGCCAAAGAGCTCAATTATACGCCTGACGCCATTGCAAGGAGTATGAGTTCTAATAAGACAGATATCATTGCCGTTATTATGAAAAACCCTACTAATCCTTTTTACGCAAAAATTTTGACATCCTTTTCCAACGCTTTTCAAAAATATAATAAACAAATCCTTTTTTTTAACCTTGAGGATGAAAAAAATAGCGATGCCGTTATGCAGCAGGTTCTACAATACCGAGTTGATGCCATCCTGTTAACGTCATCACCAATTTCTTTTGACTGGATTGATAATTGTGCCCAATTTGATATTCCTGTTTTACTCTTCAATCGTTATTCCAATAACCACAACGTTACCGCTGTGTGTTGCGATAATGTAGAGGCCGGTCGTCATTGCGCTGATTATCTTATAAAAAAGGGTTATACCCAGTTTGCCTATATCGGATCAATTGAAGATGTTTCTACTAGCATTGACCGACAGAAAGGATTTTTGGATCGGTTACAAGAACAGGGCTTCACAGTCTGCGACACTTATAAATGCACCTTTTCCTATGAGGCGGGTCAGCAGATTATGCGAGATATACTTTCTCACAAAACAAAAAAATACGATGCTATCTTTTGCGCCAATGATCTCATAGCTGCAGGATGTATGGATGTTGCGCGTTATGAATATAACCTCCATCTCCCTAAAGATTTAGCTATCATTGGATTTGACAATATTGATTTATCTGCCTATCCCTCTTACAATTTAACGACCTTTATTCAGCCTTTGGAAGATATGATCAAAAAAACCGTTCAACTCATCATAAATCCGAGTGATTCAGATCTTGAACGGCATTTATTTCTATATCCCTGTGAGATAATCGAGCGAAAGACAACATAAAAAGGCTTAAACCTGCTCTTTTTTTAAAGGACATTCGTTGCTGGAAACCTCATTTCCCATAGGCTAAAACGGACCGCTAATGTCCGTTTTAGCCAGCTTATAAATAAGCTTGTTCCTTAGTAAAAAAACATCGTCTGAAATATTCAGCTCTTTTTCAACCCATTTTATTGTCTTTCCAGATACAAATAATATCACAAAAACTGTATTACTCTGAAAACCAAGGTCGTAATCGGTGATGATCCGACTTGTTTCTATGAACAGCGACATCCGCTTACGTCTTTTCTTTCGGTTTGGTGCAGATTGATACAGGATAGATTAAAATTAGGCTATCTGTATACTGGTTCAGATAGCAGTTTTTGGATATGCTAAACCTGTTATCATCACTGTCATAACGGATCATTCAATTTCTTAAACCAAGACTGATCGAAAAATTATTCTCATTATCCGAAAACATCGGGGAACCATTCAACTCAACCCCCTAATAGCTCCACACTTCTCACAGCCCAATTGTTTGAATGATATTTGCTTACCGGACGTCTGATAAATAATTGACTTTTAAGTAAAGAAATAAGGTTTCCAACTGATAGTCATGACTCAGATATTCTCTCCACGAATTAAGGCTGAAAATCTGCAACTGCCCATTTATTGCTACTCATTATTTAAAGGTAATCTCCCCAAACATGACGATCGGCCATCTTTTCAAAGGACTTGCTTCCGATACATTGCTGTCGCTTTTCATCAGGACAGCGCTCGCAATTGAAGGAAATGCTTTTATATATCCGGTAATCTTCCCAGTCCTGATTAACTTCTTCAAACAACTGCTTCTCATAGATTTTGGCCGAACTATAAATAGCCTTCTTGATTTTCTTTTTCAGATTGATTCTTTTGTTGCCTTTATTTTTCCTGCTTTTCGGCCATTTGTCTCAGGTCATCGTTACAGTCTTCAAGGGTTGGAATATGCTTGTAAAAATGATCGCATTCCTGAAAACACTCTGCATAAGTATTGCGCCGAAAGGCGGAGACCGGCAGGTCTTCTTCATCGAGGCTTAGCAAAACGCAGTTGTTGTGCTCATCTATGTAAAGTTTTTTCTGTTCGATAAAATGCTAGACAACGGACTGACTGATCTTCCGGATTTTAATCAGATAGGCAAAAAGGTTCCGGTAGGGCTTCTTTTTTAGGCGGCGCAAAGGAAAACGGTATTTCTTTTTCCTTTGTAATCGGTTTATCCTCTAGCAGGCCTGTTGGTATCCTGATTTGTTCAGGCGTACTGTAACGTCAATAATCTGAGTTCTGCTGCATGGGGTCTTTCCATCTGATATCCTGGAGCCATGTGGCGAACTGGATAATTCTACCTCTGATACCCATATAGTGATAATACCATTCTCCATCATCGAGAGTAATTTCACGACTGTCAACACCTTTGACTAAAACATGCTTCAGCTTATAATCCAGTCCAAGACCGGCAGCTTGAGCATAGACAAGAATACTCATTTGATTGACGAAGATGATTTGATCATCGCTATACATTTCACTCTCCTTTCCAACAAAAAACAGATTAACTCTCTGGATAAAAAGTTAATCTGCCAACTCTATTTACGATTTAATTTTTAATAAAATATTTTTCAATCAATATTTTTTGTTTTTTATACAAAAACACAACAGGCGTGCAAAAAGCTTTCCCTACACGCCTGTTGTTAATTACCCGATCCACTGCTCCAAAATATCTGTAAGCCTTTCCATATCAATGGGCTTTGAGACATGATCATTCATGCCTACGCTCTGGGCTTTACCTATATCGCTCACAAAAGCATTAGCAGTGAGCGCAAAAATTGGTATATCCGAATCCGTCCGGTGCATCGCCCGTATTTTGCTTGTCGCCTCATAACCGTCCATAACCGGCATTTGAATATCCATCAGGATCGCCTGATAGTATCCAGGCTCTGACGTTTTAAACATCTCCATTGCCTGTTTTCCATTCTCCGCAGTCTCCACCAAAATTCCCTGCATTTTAAGAAGTTCAACGGCAATCTCACGATTGAGGTCATTATCCTCAGCCAATAAAAGACGTTTACCCAAAAGTCTGTCATGGGCCTCTTCTTCTCTGGTATTCTCAGTCTCTGTCTTGGCCGTACAGCAAAATAGCTGGAGCACGTGCAGCATCTTAGATTTAAATAGTGGCTTGGTGATAAAGGCATCTGCTCCTGCGCGTAGAAATTCGTCTTCGATATCCGAAAAATCATAGGCGGAAATTATGATAATAGGTACCTCTTCCCCCATTTGCTCCCGGATCACTCTGACTGTCTCAAGGCCGTCCATTTCAGGCATTTTCCAGTCCAGGATGACCGCAAAATAATCCTCACCGCGGTCATGGGCGGCCCGAACGCTCTGGACCGCCTTTGCCCCGGATAAAACCCAATATCCGCGCATCCCCAGTTCATTCAGCAGCAGCGCGGCATTTTCACACACGATCTGATCATCATCTACCACCAGCACCGGCAGTCCTGCCAGCGCGTCGTCGCTTTGCTCTTCCTCAATCTGCAGCTCCAGCGGTACCGTCACAATAAACTGGCTGCCCTTTCCTGGCTCGCTCTTTACATCAATAGTACCATTCATCATATGCACAATGTTTTCAGTAATGGCCATGCCAAGACCAGTTCCCTGAACTTTACTGATACGCGAATCCTCAGCTCGAGAGAAGGGTTCAAAAATTTGTGTAAGAAATTCCTGTTCCATTCCGATACCATTGTCCGTAAAAATAAATTCATACTGGCCTTTTTTAGGAATAATCGAAGGCTTCTCGTTAATCAGCAGAGTGATCTTCCCGCCCTCCGGCGTATACTTGATGGCGTTGGACAGCAGATTCAGAAAGACCTGCTGCAGACGGTCTCCATCGGTGATGACCTTTTCATGCTGCACCTGTCCGACAATCACTCTGAAATCATGCTTTTTCTCAGTTAACAGCGCTTTACACATATCCGACGCTTCCTGGATAAGCTCTGGCAGTTCAGCGGCTTCAAAGGACAGGTCAAGCTTCCCGCTCTCGATTTTCGACATGTCCAAAACTTCATTAATCAGGCTGAGAAGATGCCGGCTGGAGACATTAATTTTATTCAGACAATCCCCAACTTTTTCCGGACTTTCCAGGTTTACCCTGGCAATGGCTGTCATGCCCATGATTGCGTTCATAGGCGTCCGGATATCGTGGGACATGGACGACAGAAAATCAGTTTTGGCGGAGTTAGCTACACGCACTGCCTGATAGGCGTCCTCCAGAGCTATACGCTGCCTCTGCTGCTCTTGCCTTTCCTCTGTAATATCCAGTCCGACGCTGTAAAAGGAAGGAATACCATCCCAGCTGTCCAAACCATCCACATAGCACATGGTAATGGTCAGGATACGCTGTTCACCTGACCGCTTTTTGATCCGAACCTCAAACACGGTATTCTGCCCTGTAGCCTGATGCTCGGCAATAGTTTTTTTCACTCGGGCATGATCGTCAGGATATATGTAGGTACACTGGGAATGCAGCTCTTTTTCAAATTGCTCTTTGGTATAACCAATCATATCTAAAAAGTCCGCGCCATACCAAAGAACAGTCTTGAAATCCCGGGCGTCCAGACGTGCAAAGCCACCGGGAATGGTTCTGAGCAGAGCTTCACGCTCACGGTCTTTCTTCGCGAGCTTGTACTCTGCGCTATACATATCATGAGACAGCTCAATCCGGGCTTTGTGTCCATACCAATTCACAATCTGGTTCTTAATCATAAAGGTCCTATCCAAAATCGGATTGAAAAATTCCCATTCATAAAAGGAATCCTCAGTTAAACGGTCATTAGTACAGAAAGGGCAGGGTGTCGACCGCCCCTGTATCACCTCATAGCATTTTCTCCCAATAATTTTCTCCATTGGCTGCTGCAGTGTTTCACAGGATACTTTGTTCACATACAAAAGCTCATAGGTAGACATATCGCTGATATAAATATTTCCGACATATTCATCCATCATTAATTTGAAATAATGCATTCGCTGCTCCTGCAGCGAAACAATATCTGTAACTTCAACAAATACGGCGTTAATCACTGGTTCATCCTCTTGCCCAGCTTCTGCCATTGTCGCAGTCACCTGAAACCATGCCTCTCCCTCTAAAACAGGCATCCTGCAGACTGCCTTCGCGCGGGTCTTCCCAGAATCAAAAGCCAGAAACAACGCGTTCTTAAGCATATAAAAATCTTCAGGATAGGCCTGATAGTAATGCCTGAGATTTGAAAATTGCGCCTGGTATGTTTCTTCTGTATAACCAATACTTCTGTAAAACTCTGTATTTGCCCAAAGCACTGGTAGTTCTTCACTCAAAAGGAGTCTGCATATCCCGACGCCCATACCATCCAGCATCATCCGCTCACCGGCTGATTCCGGCTTTATTTCATTTTTATCTTTCATTAATACCATTCACTCCTTCATGGTCGCTTTCAATCATAATATAACCACTTGTTCACATTATATCTTAACAGCTTTTTAAAATCAATTAATAATCCAGTATTGCCACTATTCTTTTGCGAATTTTTTTACTGTTATTTTTTTAAATGTTTTTTTACGTGGCGAATTTGAAAACTTTATTTTACATCTGCATGACGTTGTGGTATAATCAATACGGTAAATTATTGTATTATTGTATAAAATTTGCTGTAGTACGACTGAATTAGCACCAAACAGGCTTTGGATTTATCCCGCCTGTTTTTTATTGCCAGAAGTTTTATTTTTTATTACTTTACAGGTCTATTTTCACTTGTATTTACACTGTTTTATGCTATAATAATAACCGTTTATAATTTTGAAATTATTGTTAATCAAGGGAAGGTAACCATGGGAAAATATTACGAAAAAAAGACACTCATTGAGCAATTACAAAAGAGAGCCGTTGAATTAGGACGTGTACCCGCTCCTGAAGATATGATTGATCCCCCGGCAAAAGCTTATCTTGGCTTTTTCAAGAAATGGGAAAAGGCAGTCAAAGCTTCCGGCATCAGTGCTTCTGCCCTTACTCCAACGTCAGTCAAGGAGAAAGCTCCTGCCGTCCCCGAAATTTCCGAATCTGCTGAAGCAGTCGCCAATGATCCTGAACCCGCCGAAGAAGCTGCTTCCCAGGGACGCCGCCGTTACTCTAAGAGCATTATCACACAGATGCTGCTGGATGAGTTTAAACGCCTCGGTAAAAAACCAACCCGTAAGGAAATAGACGCAAACAAAAATCTTCCAACAGTTTCGACCTGTCTTAATTATTTCGGCACAACCCGAATCGGTGATGTGTGGGATGAAATCTTAAAAGATCTCTAAAAAAAGATGGTGCGCCCTTTTGGCACACCATCTTTTTTTAGATAAATTCAAAATCCTTCTGACCAAATTCCTGGATCTCGTATTTTGTGGATTTTACGTTTCTTTCCTGTTCAGCCTCCTCTTGGTTTTCCCAGGGAAGGACATCACCCGGCTCCTTCAGGTATTCTAAAAGTTGCCAGATTCCTTCTCCCGTATAAGAACTCACCGGAAAGATCGGGTCAGCGCCAGTCAGTTTAAGCCATTCGATGGCCTGTTCCGTATTGGCGCAGGGATGGTCGATCTGCGTAACAATCCCAATCACCGGCCTGTTTGCCACAGGTGCGACGTTGGGCGGATATAAGGAATAGGGCTCGGTCGCGTTAATCAAAAGAGCTACCACGTCCGCCTCATAGGAATAGAGGGCCAGTGCCCGCGCCAGTGTATTTGTTTCGGCGTATTCGCCCGGTGTATCAATAATTACATCGAAGTGATTGACATATTGCGTTTTTTCATATTGAATGGTATCGCCCTTCAGCGCCTGGCGCAGCGTGGTTTTTCCGCATTCACTCCTGCCAACCAAAATCATCTTTTTCATAAAGTCGCCTTCATTCTATGTTGTTGTAATTTCGCAGATGGTAAAGCCTAATGTTCCCTGAAGGTAGCTCAGAATTGCATTGACCGCTGATTTAACATCGGAAATACGGCCTGTAAAGATTAAGGTGCCGCTGAAACGGTCAATAAAACCCATGTCAATCGGGGCGGTCTTGATGGCCATATCCCCTGCGATAACAGCAATTTCCGCTGGTGTCATGCTTAAAATACCAATGGCTGCCTTATTATAATCCACACTTGGGTTTAAACCCAGCTTCTGGTAAACGATCGGGTCTGGACCCGCGATAATATGTGCCAGTGTAACCTGTTTTCCCGGTACGGTTTCCTGTATGATACGAAGTTTGCCTTCGTTTGATCCCAGTATATTGTTCACATCCATTGAAGTCCCTCCTAAAAATCCCCATAACTTTTCATTCTTTATTATTGTATTACTATGTATTGTAACATTTAATCTTTAAGCAAAACATGGAAATACTTGTTTGATAAAGCTATTTTTTGTATTTTAACCCAAAAAACACCCCTGATCAGGAGTGTTTTAAAGACTTATTCGCCACTGTTTAAGTGCTCGCCGCCAAATTTTTTTCTGAGGACAATGATGCCGCCAAACCCTACGATCACGAGCGCCAGACTAATCAGCTGGGCTACACGCATGTTCATAAACATCAGGCTGTCCGTCCGCAGGCCTTCAATAAAGAAGCGTCCTACAGAATACAGTGCGAGGTACAAAAACAGCAGCTCGCCGTTGACTTTTTTGAATTTCTTTTCATAAAAGAACAAGAATCCAAAAACGAGCAAATCCCAGATGGACTCATATAAAAAGGTGGGATGAACACGAATCATCCCCAGAATCGGGTCGTTCACCGTAATGGCCCAGGGCAGATCGGTGATGGTGCCATGAGCTTCCTGGTTAAGATAATTGCCCCAGCGCCCAATGGCCTGCCCCAGCGGCAATGCAGGGATCACCGTGTCCGCCAGAGAAAAGAAATTGATCTTCTTTACCCGGCACAGAATAATCCCGACGATCACTCCGGCGATAATACCGCCGTGTATGGCCAGTCCGCCGGAGCGCGTCATAATAATCTCATTAAGGTGTTTTGAATAGTAGCCCCATTCAAAAATAACATAATAAAGCCGCGCGCCCACGATAATGGATGGAACCAGGAACAGAAAAAAATCCATGATGTCATCGCTCTTGATGCCGTATTTTGAACTGCGCTTAACTGCAATTACCATCCCGATTACCAGGGCTGCGGCAATGAGGATTCCGTACCATTTCACCTCAATATTGAAAATCGTAAACGCTGTAGGGTTCGGTGTTGGCATGGCATTCCTCCAATAATTTTAATTTATTCTTTTTCTGGCAGATCGCCAACCATCGGAAGTGGACTTCCGTCATCACAGATGGTCAGATAATCAATTGTAGCGGTTTCCTTATCGACGATACAGGCCAGCTGTCCATTGCGCGCGCCGGCTGCGTTGCCTTCTTCGATATCAATGTGCATTTCCATTTTGTGTTTATCCCCAACACGAACCAGCACATTATTGAAAACAAGGCCGCGAGGACCCTTCAGACGAACCGAAACAATATCGCCGTCCTTCAGATTGTAGTTAGCACCTTCTTCGGTGGATAAGTGGATATGTCTTTCAGCGACGATCATCCCCTTTTCCTTAACTACTTTACCCTTTGGTCCGATAATGGTAAAGCCCGGTGTACCTTCCAGGTCCCCGGATAAGCGGATCGGAACCTGATGGATTCCTAATTTAACACCATCTGCGATGTTTAATTCCAGCTGTGTCTCTGGACGAACCGGACCTAAAACACGAACCCCTGCCAGTGTGTTCTTTGGTCCTACAATATCGACCTTTTCAACCGCTGCAAACTGTCCAGGCTGAACCAGAAATTTTTTCGGTGTCAGCTCATAGCCTTCACCGAATAAAGCTTCTAAATCCTCCTGGGACAAATGAATGTGTTTGTTTGATAATCCCAATGGTACTCTGCGTTCCATAAATACTAATCTCCTTTTCATTAACCATTAATTTTTAAGTTTCTCTACCTTGCTTTATTCTACCTAAAAATTATTCACTTGTTAATGCACTATTTTGTTCATTTTGCGCATTTCGCATTTTAAAGACTGCTACTATTTTGTCTTTTTTAGTTTTTTGGTCATTTCCAGCATTTCAGCGGCATGATCGAGAGTCGTTTGAGTCACCTCTGCGCCGCTGAGCATCCGGGCCAGTTCATTCTGGCGCTCCTGTTCTCCAAGTGGTCCAAAATTCACTTCAACGCCGTCATCGTCTGATTTTTTCTCAACCAAAAAATGCTTATCCGCCATCGAGGCAATCTGCGGCAGATGAGTAATGCAGATAATCTGGTGGGTCTTGCTGAGCTCAAAAACCTTCTCCGCCACTGCCTGGGCAGTCCTTCCGCTGATGCCTGTGTCAATCTCGTCAAAAATCATAGTCTGAATCCGGTCTCGGTCGCCAAAAATGCTTTTGATACCGAGCATTATACGGGATATCTCCCCTCCCGAGGCAATTTTGCGCAGCGGCTTGGGAGGCACTCCAGGATTAACTGAGATTAAAAATTCAACCTGGTCCTGTCCTTTAGGCGAGATCAGCTTCTTTTCCTGACTGATCTGTACCTGTACCACCGTTTTTTCCATAGCCAGATCCTTCAGCTCACGTTCAAGGGCTTCCTTAAATACCTGTCCGGCTTTTTTGCGCATTTCATGAAGCGCAGTGGTCCGGCTTTCATAGTCCCTCAGAATTTTTTTATACTGCTTCTGGAATTTTTCGATCTGCTCATCGCGGTTCATAAGGCCAGAAAGCCGTTCTTCCAAAATCGTACCATAATCCAGTATCTCTTTGATCGAGCTTCCATACTTTCGCTTGAGCCCGGTGATCACGCCAAGACGCTTTTCCACTTCATCCAGATTATTCATGTCAAAGTCAATACCGTCAATATAGCTGCGGATTTCAAAGGACAGATTCTCAAGCTCCTGGTAAGCCGATTCCACCACAGCCTCATAGGCCTTAAAGCCGCTGTCAATCTCCGAAATGTCCCGTATGCGGTCACCCAGCTCGGTCAACAATGCCAAGAGGGCGGTCTGGTAGGCGTTTTCGTCACCATTTAAAACCTGGTAGGCTTCATTGGCGCTTCTGAAAAGCTGTTCACTGTTGACAAGAATCTTTTTATCACTCTCCAGGCTTTCTTCTTCACCGTCGATCAGCTTTGCGGCCCGAATTTCCTTGAGCTCATACAAGAACATTTCCTTCTGGCGTTCCATTTCCCGCTCATCCTTTTCAAGACCGCGGATTTTCTGACTGAGCTCCTTAAGCCTCGCAGCATCTTCCGCCACAGTGCCCAGCAGCTCCCTGGCTGGATCACCGCCAAAATCATCCAAAAGATGACGGTGGTTCTCCCGTTGAAACAGTGACTGATGCTCATGCTGTCCGTGGATATCAATCAGGTTGTCACCGATGGCCCGGAGCTGTGTTACGGTGATGATCATCCCGTCTGCCCGGCACACATTCTTCCCCTTTGTGTCAATTTCACGGGTCAAAATGAGACGCCCATCCTCTGGCTCAATACCAAATTCGGCCAGCTTGGCGGCAACTGCCTGGTTTCCGTCAATATCAAACAGCCCCTGTACCACCATTTTATCCGCACCGTATCGGATATTGGACTTATTGCCCCTCTGCCCCAGCAGTAGCGTAAGCGCGTCGATGACAATGGATTTACCGGCACCGGTTTCCCCAGTGATCACATTGAGCCCCGGATCCAGGTCGATATTCAAGGCCTCGATCAGAGCGTAATTTTTAATGACGATATTTAACAGCATAAAAACCTCTCCTGTGCTTTAATCTGTCGGCTATTTTACCCGATGCCGTCAGGGCTTCATCAATTTTTTAAAGCGGCTTACGATTTCATTGACATCATTTTGCTCCCGGACGGCGACAAAAATGGTATCGTCTCCGGCCACAGTGCCGACCACCTCACTCCACTCCATGGAATCAATGGCCAGAGCGGCCGCCTGGGCCATAGCAGGCAACGTATGAAGCACTACTAAAAAGGTTGCTGTATCAACCGTCAAAACGGATTCCCTGAAAACTGCCACGACCCGCTCATCGTATATGGTTCCCATATCTTTTAAGGAGGAATAGTACTGGCGTCCGTCCTGCCCCATGACCTTAATAAGCTTAAGCTCCTTAATATCCCTCGAAATCGTAGCCTGAGTCACCTTGTAGCCACTCTGTTTTAAGTGCTCGGCCAACTCTTCCTGGGTTTCAATCTGATTATTTTCAATGATTTCAATGATTTTAGTCTGTCTTGCTACTTTCACGGCGTCTACCTCCTGTCTTTATTGCTGATATTGCTAAGCACATCGTCAGAAAGCTTTTTCCTCAGACGATCGTAGAAATTCACATTGTTGAGCCGGACTAAATTGGCCGTATAGGGTGCTTTTTTCACTATAACCTCATCCCTCGCGCCAATGGGGATAATATTCTGCCCGTCAAAGCTTACAATAATATCCCGCTCACGCTCATCAAAACGAATGGTGATATCTTCCTCTGCGGCAATCACATAAGCACGGTCGTGAAGCCGGTGCGGACAGATAGGATTGACGATCATGACGTCTGTTCCAGGCGCCACCACCGGTCCGCCAGCCGCCAGCGAATAGGCGGTCGAACCGGTCGGGCTTGCAATGATCATCCCGTCTGCTCTGAAAAAGTCGATCATGTTCTCGCCCTCTTTCCCGGCGTATGCTTTAATATCCATCATTCTAAAGCCGGTATTTTTCACAAGAACGTCGTTGAGCGCCAGAAAGGTCTCGCACTTGCCGTTTGGCCGATGTATAGAAGAGGACAGCATCATCCGCTTTTCAAGGAAGAACTCGCCATCGCACAGAGCCTCTAACAGGTGCTCATAGTTGGAAGCCTCTCCTTCTGTCAAAAAGCCCAGCTTTCCAAGGTTAATGCCGAAAAGGGGCATGTCGTAAATGCAGGATGCCCTGGCAACAGACAGCAGTGTTCCGTCTCCGCCCAATACCACGATGCAGTCCGGCTTCTTGTAAAATTCATCCTTGGAATAGATGCTCACCCCAGGATCTCCATCCGGCTCCATCTGATGATTGAGCAGAGCGACCTGTATTCCACGCCTTCTTAGGTAGCGGATACACTTAGCAGCCATTTCCACACTATCGCTTTTATCACAATTGAGATAGATGCCAACTTCATTCATCATTGCTTTCCCCATCTTTCTTGCTATAGGCGCTGTGGGCTGTATTGACTACCTGCTCAATCAATTGTTCACGGTTTTCAAGCCCGGCAGTCTCAGATTCTGTCAATTTCTCGACAAAGCAGAGAAATTCAATATTCCCCTTAGGCCCCTGTATAGGTGAATAATCTAACCCCAAAACCTTAAAATGCTTTTCCATAATCTGTGTAAGTGTCCTGTCCAGTACCTCCTGATGGATCTTTTTATCCCGGACAACACCCTTCTTACCCACCTTATCGCGCCCTGCTTCAAACTGGGGCTTAATAAGCCAGATACCCTTTCCACCATCCTTTAAAAACAAGCGGATCGCGTCCAGAAGCTTTGTGATTGAAATAAAGGAGACATCCATAACCGTTCCGTCCACACTATCCGGGATCGCGCCTTTTTCCAGATTTCTAAAATTCGTGCGTTCCATGGACACTACCCGTTCATTTCCTCGGAGACGCCAGTCAAGCTGGCCATATCCTACATCCACCGAGTATACTTTTGCGGCGCCATTTTGCAGCAGACAGTCTGTAAAGCCCCCGGTCGATGCACCGATATCAAGGAAAATACCATCCTGTACCGGAAACGGAAAAACCGAAAGTCCTTTTTCCAGCTTGAGTCCTCCCCGGCTCACATAAGGGATGGGATTGCCCTTGATCTCGATAACGGATGGGTCTAAGTCCACCGCCAGCTGATCCCCTGCTTTATCCTTGACTTGGCCGCCCACCATAACCAGCCCGGCCATAATGGCTTTTTTAGCTTTTTCCCGAGAATCAAAAAAGCCGTGATCAACGAGATATTTATCAAATCGTTCTTTTTTCATACATTCTACTTTCTATTTATAAAATGATACCGGTCTGCCGGCATAATAAGTCCATCAAAACCGGGCTGTTATTCACAGCCCTTGAATAAAATCTTAACGGTTGCCACAGGCACTGAAAAGCCGTGGATAATCGAGGTACTGTTCTTCATTGCCAGGTCCTTGCCAAGAGCCTTGCCGCCAACCGTCAGGCAGGCAATGCACCCGCTCATTACCAGACTCAAAACAACCGCGTTAAAGAGCGGATAAAAGCGCAGAAGCTGTGTGGCAATGCTGACGCCCGTAGCGCCACTGACAATGCCGCAGATATCCCCGATAACATCATTACAGACATTTGACACCCGCGGAGCATTTCTGACCAAAGAGACCGCTGTCTTAGCACCCTTTAGCTTTTTGGCGGCCATGGCATTAAAAGGCTCAATATTAACCGCTGTCACGGCCACACCCACAATATCCGCCAGTATCCCAAAAGCAATAATGGCAAATAAAATAAGGAAAGAAATCAGAAGACCCGTATGGGCTAAAAGCGTATCCGAAATATAAGTGACCAGCATGGTCGAAAAGAAGGTTCCAATGGAAACTCCGATCACCCAATGGCGGTGCTTGCGCTCTTTTAATTCCTTTTTAGACAAATTTTTCTTGTTTGTTTTCATCAATTCTCCAGTTTTAAACTAAAAAGAAAGGAATTATGCGACGCATAATTCCTTCACATTCTTTCATGGGGTGGTAGCATAATGAGTAAACTTTGCGACATAGGTTCAGTAGGATTTCCCAAAACATGACTAAGACGTCGCCGTCAAAGCGGTTTCCCTTTACATGTAGTCTGCAGCGTCACCGGATGCAGGACTGAATTACCACTAAGTGTGCACTATAATCCCCACTATACCTCTTGCGAGCAGTCTAGGAGTTTTCCTCGACAACACCCATTGATCCTTAGCCTCTTTTGCAGATTAGGTTTCGAACGCAATATTTTATACTCTCCGGGCCCTGGAAATTATAAAACTGTCAGCCCATCCACCTAAGCCACTCAAGGCAGGCTACACTGTTTCAGTACTCCATTCCACTACAGAATGAAACACATTCACAGGTTTTCCCTATCATTAGACAGGTCTCCACGGAAGCAGGGTCAGAAGCCCACATGCCATTGCAGGTTGCCCCATCTTCCTTAACCCCCGGTGAACACCCCCAACTGGGCGTCAAAAGCATTCACAAGGGACTTCATCGATATGCCCTTCGACGGATTTTTAGGCCCGCCCTGGTGATCAACAGTGCCGACTAGAATACTGCACCACCTGTATAAGATTATATCACCTTCCTTTCTTTACGACAAGCGAAAAACTGTATAAATATGTAAAGATTAAACAATATTTAAGCTGCTTTTCCCAAAATGCGTGAATATTGGGTGTATATGCGCCAGAGCATCCTCTAAAATCATATTTCGCTCTCCCCATTTTTTATCGTCAAACTTTTGTAATACAGGTATTTCGTTTTTCTTAAAGCCCCTGTGGTAAAATGTAATAATCAAAGCACAAAAAGGTTGTTAAACAATGAAAAGACTTATCGACGGCGCCGGAACCATCGGTCTGGTATACAGCTGGCTTTTATCCAGCCTGCAACAAGTCGATGTCTTGTTCCGCTCTCAACGTATCAGAGAAGCTCAAAAAAGGCTATGATCTCATGCTGATCGATAAATGTGAAAAACTGGAAATACTGAAGCGTTTCCACTACATCCCCAAATCGTTACCGGGCTCAAAGACAATTATGATCTGATCTTTGTTACTGTCAACCGCTTCCAGCTACCAGCCATTATTCCAGAATTAAAAGATAAAAAAGGAGACGTTCTCTTAATTTTTATGCAGAACCACTGGGTCATTGAGTCAGAGCTCCAACCCTTTTTTGCACCAGCGGAATATCTGTTGGCTTTTCCATCACAGGTGAGCGGGGAGGAAGCTCCGATTCGTCGGTTGAGACTATTGTCTTTTCTGAAGACACCCTGTTGGGTGAAAGCAGCGGCCAGATAATCGACCGCTTCATTGTTTTAAAGGCAGTTTTTGGCTGCAGCTCCCTGCGCATCAGGCTTCAGGCGGATATAACTGACTGGATCCGGGTCCACTATCTCCAACATTATGTCAATGCAGGCGCTATCTTAGAGGTCGGCACCTATGACCGTTTTGCCCATTCACCAAAGAGGATAGCCCGGATGTTAAAGCTTACAGAAAAAGGGTTCAGATATGTGCTTCTCTTGGGTTGATCTTAAAAATATCTTTTCTGCGCCATTATTTAAACTTCCTCTTCCCATCATCTCCCTGGCCATGCAGAAAATGTTTAAAAATCCGAACACTCAAAACATGATTAAAAACCATATGCTTCAAGGCCTGTCTGAATGGATTGACGGTTATTACGAAGTTCTGAAAACAGGCACAGAGTGCGGTGTCCACATGCCACCTGGTCCTCATACGTGACAGCTGTCGGCCAATATCAACATCAAAAAGAGCAGCCGCATTAAAAGCGGCTGCTCTTTTTATGGCTTTGTTTTCCAAAGCAAAGGCGCTTCCTTCATAAGACACGAGGCTACAATGCCCAGAATACCTGCTGCCACACAGATCAGGAAAACATGATCTACCGACATCGCAATGACTTCTTTAGCCTGCCCCAGCAGCGTATTAAAACCATCGACAAGGATTGCCGGTATACCTGTGCGAATCTGGTCGACCGCATCTGCGTTAATAATAACCTGAGGATTTTTCAGGAGCGCCGTGACTGTATCCGGAAGGCTGCCCACATCCAGATTTGACATTCCCTTTGTCAGTCCTTCGTTCATGACTGCCCCGCACATCGAAGATCCCACTGTCCCGCCAATATTTCTAAAAAACAGCACTGACGAAGTCACCGTTCCTATCTGGGGCGGAGGGCAGGCATTTTGAGCGTTGACATTCGCGATGGGCATGCTCATGCCAATGCCAAAACCCAGGATCGACATATACGTAACTATCAACACGTAAGGCGTGCCTGCCCCAATGTGCGAAAGCAGAAACGCACCAAGCAAAAGAATGACAAAAGATACAACTGACAATCTTGGCGCTTTTCCGTATTTCGAAATCATTCTGCCAGTAAAATTACTGGCAATCAACAGAGCCAGCATCATGGGAATGGTCGTAATGCCCGATGCCGTTGCTGAAATTCCCATAACGCCCTGGGCATAATAGGGCAGATAAACGATGGCGGCAAGCATAACAAACTGAGCTAAAAAGGCGGTCGCAAAAGAAAAGCTGATGGCCCTGTTAGTCAAAAATGACAGCGGTATAATGGGGTTCATAGCCCTTTTCTCATGAAATCCAAATCCGATCAGTACCAGTACCGAGAACAAAAGTGCCAGATTCATGTGAAGAGAAAACCAGCCAATTTCCTTACCTGCCAGACTCAAAACCAACAGCAGAGGAATCACACCCATAGCTAACAGAAAAATTCCCAAAACATCCAAGCTTTTACGGTTGTTTTTAATTCCTGGAAGCGCTATGCCAATCAGTACAGCGGCTGCAATACCAATGGGCAAATTCATATAAAAAATCCACCGCCAGCCTAAATGATCTGAAAAGAACCCTCCAGCCAGAGGTCCTATGACGCTGGCCAGTCCATACATTGATGAAACGATCCCCATATATTTCCCTCTTTTTTGTGGTGGAAATACATCCGCAATCACAGTAAATACACTCGCTGCAATTAAACCTCCACCAATCCCCTGGAGACCTCTGAACGCAATGAGTTGAAAAATATTCTGAGATATTCCGCAAAGCATTGAAAACAGGCTAAAAGCAATGATTCCACTCATAAAAAGTGGCTTATGACCATAAATATCCGCAATACCGCCACAGATTAATGTCGCCATTGTTGAGCAAAGCATGTAGGCTGTAAAAGGCCATGCATAATAAGCCATACCGCCTAAATCCTCGATAATAGGCTTCATCGCAGTACTGACAACTGTCGAGTCAAGGGCTGCCAGCAAAAGGCTGACCATTACACCGATCAAAATCAATGTAGTTGATGTATTATCTGTTTTTTTCATTAAAATAAATCCTTCTTTCATCTACTTGATACTAGTATCAACGATACTATTAAACTTAAAATAAAACCGCATTAGAGGCGGAATAATCTCTTTTATACTACTATCGAATATACTATAAAGTTAAAAACAAACGGATAAACGGTAATGCCAGTCATCCGTAATAATTCTCTTTAAATTCTTTAATCCAATCACAAAACAGCAGGTACATTCTACGGTTCAAATCAATGACCGAAGTTCCCTGATATACCAAAGGTCCCTTTGCCACTGTTTCAAGCCGATGCGCTTTGTCAAAAAAAGTCTGATATAATTGATCAAGCATTGCTTTTCCAGTCGCATCATCAAGCTTTTCAATATTCGCAATAAATGCCGTAAAAGGCAGATAGACCGTTTCGGGCTTATCAATACATTTCTCCATCAAATCGAAAAAGCAGGCCTTTCCTTTTTCGTTTATGGTGTAGATGGTTTTTTGCGGCATTTCCCCTTCTTTAACCACCTCTCCATCAATATATCCCCGTTCGCAGAGTGTCACAAGATTTCGATAAATAGAGGGGGTGCTGATCTTAGTCCACCGTTTGATATAGCGGCTGTCCATAACTTTTTGCATTTCATAAGCGTTCATGGGCTGTTCCATTAAAACACCCAGAATTAATAAATTTACTGTCGACATCACTTCTCCTTCGACAACTAGTATAATCGAGACTAGTATCAGTATAGACCATCTTTTAGAAAAAGTCAATCCCAAATTCAGAGCATAGTCTTTTACAAACATACTTAAATAGCTTCACCAATTTCATACAATGTGATATAATAAGACCATATAATATAATTGGAGGTGTAACAAATGCGAATTTGTCCACATTGTCAATATGAAATGAGCGAAAGCTTTGACATTAAAATTGACAGCTCAGGTAATGGCTTAAAAGTTACAAAAGAGGGTACATTTGGCGAAACGATCGGAAAGCCAAAGGCTGCGGTCTGCCCAAAATGTGGCGAAGTCTCAATTTATTTAGATGAATCTGACCTGGCCGGCATTGCACCTCAGAAAATAGAATATTGACCTAAAATAAAAGCAAACAGAGGCCTTTGCCAAAGGGTCCCTGTTTGCTTTTATTATCATGCTGCTTAATTTATTGTTCGCGTTGGTGGCTTAAAAGGAAAAGCAGAATTATCTCTTCTGCGCAGTGGACTATCTCCTCAGGGCACTGAGCCATTGCATCCAGCAAACCCGTCGTTTTACCAGAATTTTCTGGTCCATATAAAATAGCATCTGCCGACATTTTGAGTACCTGAGAAAAACGGTTCAGACTCTTAAGTGAAAATCCTTTTGTTCCCAACTCTATATCTGTCAAAAATGTAGTGGAAACTCCTATTTTCTGCGCCAGCTCTTCACGGCTCATTTTTAGAAGTATCCGCTGTTTTCGGATTCTCAAACCAATGGCTTTGTGGTCAAGTTCCTTCATTGCCTGTGCTCCTTTCTTTCCTTAGAAGCTGTATCATCGGGATCCGAGGTCGCCTTTAGCTCTGTTACCACCGAAAGAATTTCCTTTTGAAATTCAGGTGTGGCCTGACTCAAATGCTCGAGAATTTCCTCAACAACCGCATTTTCTTTACTCACTGGAATCTCCTCCATTCATCAGGTCTAAGTATATGTATTTTATATTCTTTTTCGTTTATTAAATTCATTTTATATTAATTCACTCTGAATGTCAACTAAGTATTTAAAACACTGGTAACAGAGGAGTTTATATCCCTAATTCACTGATTGACAGCGGGTCTCAAGTATGGTAAATTAAAAAACAAATACTATAAAAGGGGGTTGACTATTGAGTATCGGAGAACGGTTGAAAGAAGCGCGCAAAGCAAAAGGATTTTCTCAGGATAAACTGGCTGAAGCAATAGGCACCTCACGTACGGTTATTACAGATATCGAACGCGACAAAACAGAGCATCCGCGAGTCTCTTATGTCGATACAATCTGTAAAACACTGGAAATCAGCAAAGAGTGGTTGCTCCGCGAGGAGGGCCCGATGGCCTATCCGCTCCCCGAGTGGAATGCCAATGAGATTTTAACACAGATTCATGAAATTCTGGTTGATCTCCGCCCAGAGGAACAAATCTATGTGCTGGATATGATAAAAACCTATGAAAAGCACCGGATTGCCCTTGATAAAGAATCTTAAATGCTGACCTCTCCCCAAAAGGGGAGTTTTTTATTTTCTCACTGCTGAATAAAGTAAATGGGGCATATCCATTTCATAATAGTGCTTGAGTATTTCTCCCTTCAACGTCATTCCGTTACGTTTTGCTACGGCCTGTGAGGCGGTGTTCGTATCCCGTATAATGGAAAAGACCTCCTCAGCTTCTAAAACCTCAAAGGCATACTGTTTACAGGCAGTGGCTGCTTCGGTTGCATAACCTTCATGCCAGAAATCCTTTTTAAGCAGATAGCCAATCTCTAAAACACAGTTTTCGCCCACACACTGCCGGGTCAGGCCACACTGCCCGATCATTTCTCCGGTTTCTTTGAGCAGCACGGCCCATAAACCAAAACCATCTTCACGGTAGCGTCTTTTTTGATTCTCCAGCCACTGTCTTGTTTCTTCATCCTCAAAAGCATGTTCATAGGCCGTCATAACAACAGGGTCCTGAAGCATCTCACAGAGGTCTGCAAAGTCATCGTCATTCATTTCTCTGAGTGATAATCGTTCTGTTTCTAAAATCATGTTCATTCCATCTCCTCGTTCAATAAAACCATGTGAATGTGGTCCTCCCATACACCGTTAATTTTTAAATATTTTGAGGATAAGCCTTCATTCCTGAAATGAAGTTTTTCGGCTACCCGCAGAGACGCTCTGTTTCTGGGAATAATATTGGCTTCAATTCGGTGAAGTCCCAGCGGTCCAAAGGCTGTTTCAATCCCTTTCCTCAGGGCTTCTGTCATAAGCCCTCTTCCCTGCCTTTTTTCATCCAACCGGTAACCGAGAAAGCATGAGCAAAATGGTCCCATAACGATATTGTTAAAAGAAATGTTACCAATAACCACGTTTTCATTTTCAGGCATCAGCCAATACCTTAAACTCTGCCCCTGAAAAAAATTTTTTTCATCCTGTTCCAAAACTTTTTTCTGGTAAGCTTCTGTATAAAACTCTGAGTCATGCGCCGCATCCCAGGCTTTCAGAAAATCGGCGTTTCGTATAAAATACTCGGCTACCATTCCAGAGAGTACTGTCTCTGAACGTCTCAGGACCAGCCGATCCGTAAAAAGTATTTTCTCAATCATTCACCGTCCTCCAATCTCGTAATCAGGGTCTTTAATATTAACACCTTTTTCGGAAAAAGAAAAGCCTTTTTACGTTTTACACTTCGGTTAAATTTTATATCCTGTGGTATAATCATTAAAAGACTTAAGGAGGAAACAGAATGCCAAACGCAAATAAAATGTATCCCCGAAAGGGTGATATAAACAGTATTTATCTCAAAAACGCCATAACAGACCCCGCAATTAAAGTCGGGGACTTTACCGTTTATAACGACTTTGTCAATGATCCCCGCAATTTTGAAAAGAATAATGTTCTCTACCACTATCCCATCAATCATGACCGCTTAATTATCGGAAAATACGGATCCATCGCCTGTGGCGCAAAATTTATTATGAACGGCGCCAATCACGCGATGGACTCGTTATCCACCTTTGTTTTCCCTCTCTTTTCCGATGATTGGGACATGCCACTTCAAATTCAGGATAGCTGGGAAAACAAAGGCGACACCATTGTCGGAAGTGATGTATGGATCGGCTATGAGGCCATCATTCTTCCCGGCGTCCATATCGGACATGGCGCCATCGTAGGTTCCAGAGCCGTTGTCGCAAAGGATGTAGAGCCCTTCACCATTGTCGGCGGTGTTGCAGCTAAACCGTTAAAAAAACGCTTTGATGAAAAGACAATTGATAAACTGCTTAAAATAAGCTGGTGGGACTGGCCTGCCGAGAAAGTTCAGAGATACCTGACAGACATTACATCTGGAAATATTGACGCCCTTATGAAGAATGCTTAAATTATAACGATTAGCTTGACAATAAAAAAATGTGATGGTATCATCTTTACATACCAACCGAATGTATCTAAAAAGGAAGTAGCTATGGCTAGAAACAAACATCCCGAGGTAACAATTAACCGTATTCTGGACACCTCCTGGGAATTATTTATGGAAAAAGGCTATGAAGCCACAACGATTTAAGATATCGTCAATGCGCTCGGCGACCTGAGCAAGGGCGCAATTTACCACCATTTTAAAAGCAAGGAAGAAATTCTCGATGCTGTGACTGACCGTTTTTACAAGGAGCAGGGTCTTTCGGATGTAATGACGCAGAACCCGACAAATAAAACTGGTTTGGAACGCCTGCAGCAGTGTATGATTATATCGCTGGAAAGCCCCTTTAACCACGCGGTTTATCACATGGTTCCCGACCTGTTAAAAAACGCGCGGATGCTGGTCATGCAGGTTAAAACCTCAATGGAGGACACCGCCCCCGCCATTCAAGTCCTAATTGAGCAGGGGGTCGCAGACGGCTCGATTCATACCCAATATCCGAAAGAGCTGGCAGAAACCCTAATTCTGCTGTCGAATCTCTGGATTACGCCTGCGCTGTTTACCAAAACGCGGGAAGAGTTTTATGAAAAAATTAAGTTTCTTGATACCCTTCTTTCTTCTCAGGGATTAAACCTTATCAATGAGGCTGTTAAAAAAGCCATCGACGTCTTTGCCGACGCCGTTTACTCTGAAGAGTAAATTCAAGCATCACCACATACCCAGTGCTTAGTTAATACATTGGGGATGTGGTATTAATACTGCTCCTTAAAGGAGCAGCATTTTTTAGCTTTTTACATACCATCGGTCGGTATTAAATTTTTTTTGGAGGTTTTTACCATGAATACCAACTCAAAACTTTTCAACCGGGATTTTACCCTGGTCGTTCTCGGGCAGATTATCTCACTGTTCGGGAATGCGATTTTACGTTTTGCCCTGCCGCTTTATTTGCTTAATCTTACAGGCTCTTCGGCTGTTTTTGGCTCGATCATGGCCATATCAATGATTCCGATGGCCCTGCTGTCCCCTATCGGCGGTATTATTGCAGACCGTGTGAATCGCCGGAACATCATGGTCATTTTGGATTTTATCACCTCAGGAATTGTCATTATTTTCGGCCTTATTTTTGTCCCTGATCATGCAGTGGTTTTGATTGGCGTTATGATGGTATTGCTTTCCATTATTCAGTCCTTTTACAGCCCTTCGGTCCAGTCCAGCATTCCCATGCTTTCTTCACCCGAAAACCTGATGAAATCCAACGCTGTTGTCAACCAGGTACAGTCTCTCTCCTCGCTTTTAGGACCTGTTTTCGGTGGTATGCTCTATGGTTTTTTTGGTCTTACCCCCATTATCTTTATTGGCGGCATCAGCTTCTTCCTTTCTGCAGTCATGGAAATTTTTATTCACATGCCCTATAAAAAGCGGCCAGCCGAGAGCTCTGTTTTTTCCATTGTCAAAGGCGATATGCGGGACAGCCTTAGCTTTATTCTGCATCAACAGCCCGTTATTTTTAAAGCCCTGCTTGTCGTCTGTGCCTTTAACCTTTTTATCACCTCTATGTTCATTATCGGGATGCCTACAGTCATCACCATCAATCTTGGCCTTTCCAGCCAGCTTTACGGTATCGCTCAAGGGATCATGATGGCCGGAGCGCTTCTCGGCGGCGTTCTTGTCAGCCTGCTTTCAAACAAGCTCACCCAGGATAAAGCACACCTCATTCTGGCTGGTTCTGCTCTCTGTGTTCTTCCAATGGGCCTCGTGCTTCTGCTCGGATTGCCGTCAATGATCAGCTACGCGGTCATCACCTTCTTTGGAATGTCGCTCATGGCACTGGCCTCTATTTTTACCGTTATGATGATGTCTTATGTGCAGATCATTACACCGGAAAGCCTAATTGGAAAGGTGATGTCTTTTATCATGGCAATTTCAGTATGTTCACAGCCCATCGGGCAGGCACTGTATGGTTTTCTATTTAAAATATCCGACAGTGCTCCCTGGACAGTCATTTTTGGCACTGGTCTTATTGCCATTGTCATCACTCTGGCTTCACGCAAAATTTTTCAAAGCATTGAACTCCTTCCAGCAGAGGAAAATTAAAAAAAAGAGATGGTGTGGCAAAAACGGCACATCATCTCTTTTACTCTATGTTAATCTAAACAAGCGCTCCCTTAAGCACAATGACTGCTGTGCCGCCAACCCGGATGCGCGGCTTTTCCTCTTTCTCATCAAAAATTGTTTTAATCATTGAAGGCTTTCCCATAGCCTCCCCCTGAATAAAACAATTGATCTCACCGGGCTTTATAAGGCCATGCCGCCTGAGATACCAAGTCAGCGCGCCATTGGAGGTGCCTGTGGCGGATTCCTCATCAATCCCGCAGGCTGGCGCAAAATTACGGCAGCGGGCCGTGACTTCCAGCGCCTCCTCCAGACAAAAAAGATGTATCCCTGTCACATCATAAGCAGCAGACAATCGAGAAGCCTCCTGAGCATTTAATACCGCTTTTTCCAAAGCCATTTGGCTTTTTACCGGCAGCATAATATCGCTGAGGCCTGTGTTTATAATCTGAGGCACCAACGTTTCGGGTACGTCAGATTTGTCAAGCGACAGGGAAGCGTAAAGGGCCGCGCTTTCTTTCCGCTCAAAAATTTTAATCGTTCTTGGCGCGGCCATTTCCATCCAGATATCTTTACCGGACACTTCGATCTCAAGGGAACCGGCCATTGTCTCAGCCCTGTAGCTTCCAACTTTTATGACGCTTTCCTCACGCAAAACCGTAAAGGCCGCAATGGTCGCGTGCCCGCAGAGCTCAACCTCCTGCGCTGGTGTGAAATACCTCAATTTAAAGGCTTCTCTCTCCAGTTTCTTTACAAAAGCGGTTTCAGAATAGCGCAGCTCTGCGGCCAGCAAACGCATAAAATCAGGATTGGGGAAATCCTCTCCATTTTCGAGAAGAACAACGCCTGCCTGATTCCCGCAAAACCGCTTTTCTGTGAATGAATCAACTATATATATTTTCATTTTTCAACTCCTTACCATCCCCCATAAAGCATTATCAGAAACTCCCGGAAAGGCGCCCACATTCCTATAAATTCCTGCCTGATGGCTAATATCATCATCTCACTGTCAATGACAGTGCCGCTACCACTGATATGCCGCTCAATAATTCGCACGCCTCTGGCGATGTCGCCACAGGCAATATGCCCTCTTGCATAACCGCCCACTGCTATATGGGAAGCGATGGCACATCCGCCGCTGGCAAACATCCCTACCGCCAGTCCACCGAGCGCAAAGACTCCTAAAGCAACGCCGCCGATTGCGATTCCCCCTGCAGCCATGCCGCCACAGGCGAGCATAAGCCCCAGAGCTAACCCTCCGAGCGCCAGCAGACCAAAACTCAACGCCCCAAAAGAAAAAAGTCCCACTGAAATCAAGCCAATGGAGATAAGTCCTGTCGCAATGTTTCCAACTGCGATAATGCCCTTTGCCTTGAAATGCGTCTTGAAACGTCCGCCGCGCCATCCAACATTTATGTGAACCAGAGGAATACCGCCAATATGATGCCGGCTTTTATATTCATAATGCCGGCTGCAGGGAACTTCCACAATTTTTATCGTCTCCTCTTTCTCAGAAGCCTGCGGCGCCTCGCCTTTTATGAGCTCATCTAAAGAAACCTCAAAAATTTCACTCAGAAAAACAAGATTATTGATATCCGGATTGGATAGTCCCGATTCCCATTTAGAAACGGCCTGTCTGGAAACGCCCATACGCTCTGCGAGCGTTTCCTGTGAAAACCCTTTTTGTTTTCTAAGCTGAAACAGTCTTTCTTGAAATGTCATTCTTTCCACCTCCGTTTCCTATTTTAGCAAAGGCATGGTTTATCAGGCTACCAACCCTTTTTTACATTTTGTCAACCAACGGTTGCATTCTTTATTTTCAGCCTGTTTCCAGACATTTTATCATTTAACGCGCCCGGAAACAACCGCTGTGACCTCGATATAAAAAGAACCTGTGCGGGACGTTTCGTCTGCACAGGTTTCCAGTATGCTCAAAGCAGTTCGCCATAGCGGCGGACAAAAAATTTTTTCAGCATTGTCACCAGAACCATATACATCAGCACTGTGACTATGAGGAACGGAAAATACATTCCCGGAAGCGGCACCATATCGAGAGCTGCTCCAATAAAGGTAAAGGGCAGAAGCGTGCCGATGGCAATTCCCAGGGTGGTTAATCCTGTCAGCTGCCAGGAAGCATGACTCCCGATAAAGGGCAACTTTGGCGAACGGATCATATGAATGACCAGTGTTTGAGTCCAAAGGGACTCGACAAACCACCCGGCATGGAACAGCGCAATAAACCCGATCTGAGACGTTTGGTCAAGGGTATGGAAGGCGCCACCGAAAACCATAGGGCAAATGTAGAAGAACAGAAACAAATAGGTGGTAATATCAAACACAGAGCTGGCAGGCCCCATCCAGAGCATAAATTTAACAATGGAGGAGGCATCCCACTTTCTTGGAACCTTCAGATATTCCGGGTCGACATTGTCCCACGGAATAGCCGTGCAGGAGATGTCATAAATCAGGTTGAGCACCAAAAGCTGCATGGGCAGCATAGGTAGCATAGGCAGAAAAATGCTGGCCGCCAGAACAGAAAACATATTGCCAAAATTTGAGCTCGCGGTCATTTTAATATATTTAATGATGTTGGCATAGGTTTTACGGCCCTCTACCACACCTTCCTCCAGCACCATCAGGTCTTTTTCCAGCAGAATAATGTCCGCGGACTCGCGCGCGATATCCACAGCGGTATCGACCGAAATCCCTACGTCGGCCGTCTTCATGGCGCCAGCGTCATTGATCCCATCTCCCAGAAACCCAGTGGTGTGCCCATTACTCTTTAATGCCTCCACAATCCGCACCTTTTGCAGTGGAGAGAGCTTGGCAAAGATATCGGTCCTCTCAACAGCTTTTTCCAGGGTGTCATCGTCCATTTTTTCAATATCTGAGCCTAACAGTATCTCCCGGGCCGGCATACCGACCTGGCGGCAGATTGCTTTTGTCACTACTTCATTGTCACCTGTCAGCACTTTAACACCCACACCATACTCTTTAAGAACCTTCAGGGCCGCTTCGGTGCTTTCTTTTGGCGGATCGAGAAAAGCCAGGTAGCCGATCAGCACCATGTCGGATTCATCCGCGACCGAGAACAGCCCCACCGGTGCTGGGTTTGTCTTTTGCGCCACACCCAAAACCCGCATGCCGGCGTCATTATAACGCCGTACCTGCTCGAGGATTTCATTCCGAACCTCTTCGGTGATGGGCTCGACCTTACCCTTGTACTCTGCAAAGCTGCACACACTCAGCATTTCTTCAATGGCACCCTTTGTGATCATCTGGGTCTTGCCAGTGCCGTCTGCTACCACCACACTCATACGGCGGCGGTTGAAATCAAAGGGAATTTCGTCCACTTTCCGGTATTCTTCTTTTAATACAGCGGCAGTTCCCAGATCAACATGATTAATGACCGCCTGATCCATCAGGTTTTTAAGGCCTGTCTGGTGCCAGCTGTTCAGGAAAGCATGACGCATGACACGGTCGTCCTCATTGCCATGAATGTCTAAAGGGTACTCAAGAACCACCTTATCCTGCGTAAGGGTTCCTGTTTTATCGGTACACAAAACATCCATGGCGCCAAAATTCTGAATAGCACTCAGATTTTTGACAATGACTTTTTTCTTCGACATGGCCACTGCACTTTTCGCAAGATTTGCCGAGACGATCATCGGCAGCATTTCCGGTGTTAACCCAACTGCCACTGAAATCGCGAATAAAAAGGCTTCAGGCCAATCGCCTTTTGTCAGTCCATTGGCTAAAAATACCAGCGGAACCATGACCAGCATAAAGCGGATCAAAACCCATGAAACAGAATTAACCCCTTTATCAAAGCTTGTATCCTGACGCTTTGGGCTCAGCTGGCTGGCCAGAGAGCCAAAAATCGTATCATCGCCAACTGCCAGTACCAGCGCTTTGGCTGACCCGCTGACAACGTTCGTTCCCATAAAAGCCAGATTATTACAGGACAGCGGATCACCCTGCGTATTTTTTACCGGATTTCCATACTTTTCAACCGCTTCACTCTCTCCTGTCAAGGAGGACTGGCTGATAAAAAGATCGCGCGCGTTCAGTATTCTGACATCGGCTGGAACCATATCACCAGCCGCCAGATAGATAATATCCCCCACCACAATTTCATCCAGAGGGATCTCTGCTTTTCCGGCCGGACTCCTGTCGACCGCAGCGGTTGTCTCGACCATTTCGCCAAGCCGTTCGGCTGCCCGGTCTGATTTCTGTTCCTGAAAAAAACGCAGTGATCCGCTGATCAGCACCATGATTCCGACAATCATCACAAACACAGGATCTTTTTCTCCCGGGGCTGCCATCACGACATCCGTAATAAATGAAACCAATGCCAGCACAATCAAAATAACTGTAAAGGGATTGACAAAAGCCTCAAAAATTCGCTTCAGGACAGAATCATTCTGATGGCGGCTCAGTTTATTTTCACCAAAGGCCTCACGCATTTCAGCAACCTTTTCTTCTGTGTAGCTTCCGGCACTGTAAGTCTTTACAAGAGTGTTTTGCTCTGTAACGGCCGCTTCCAACAGTCTGTTTTTTACATTATTTAAAATCATTTTCATTGTCTTAACCTCCTGAATTTTTGTTTATCAGTTTTGTTAAGACACAAGCCTCAGTAAAGGCAGCTGCCAGAGGTGGAAAAACAAACCCATTTCTTTTGTTTGCACGGTTCCTCCACTGCTTCCTCTGCCCTTCCGGGACCTATGCCTTTCTCTCGTCCAACGTCCATTTTTCTCACCTGCCTTTTCGACCTTATATTTATTCTATTGCAATAAAAAAACCTCTGCCAAAGCCCAAGCAATGACAGAGGACAACCTATCAAAAAATCGTCTCTTAATCTATTCACCGTTCAAGCTTTAGCTTCACAGGGCGGTGAAATTACATTAGTCAATGCCTTGCGTTCGACATAAACTGTTGACCATCTTGTAGTGTCTCCACTAGTTTGCGGCAGTAATCCATATCCCTGTGGTAGCCTCACCTACCGAAATATTTATTTCTTTGCTATTTTACTTCTTTTGTTTCACTTTGTCAAGCTGCTTATTGATTTCTTAAGTTTGTCAACAGAAATATCTCATTAGCCTCTCAATTGTTTCATTTAAGCATGCTTTGTGTCGAATTGGGTATAATCAAATCATCGCATGTAAGGAGGTTTTATGATGAAACAACATACTCTAAAATCAGCTAAAGTACCAGATACATATAAAAAGCCTGACGACCAGTCCTTAAAAGAGACGCTATCGCCCGAAGCCTATGAGGTGACACAAAACAGCATGACTGAGCGCGCCTTTGCCGGCGAATACTGGGATCAATTTGAACCGGGAATTTATGTGGACATCACCACCGGCGAACCTCTTTTTTCTTCATCTGATAAATTTGACGCCGGATGTGGATGGCCTTCTTTTTCAAAGCCCATTGATCCGGACACGATCCGTAAGCATAAAGATACCAGCTACGGTATGGTCCGGACAGAAGTGCGCAGCCGGACGGGCGACGCACACCTAGGACATGTCTTTGAGGACGGACCCGCTGACCTTGGCGGTGAACGCTACTGCATCAACAGTGCTGCGCTCAGGTTTATTCCAAAGGATCAAATGGAGGCGGAGGGCTATGGCTGGCTTCTTTCTGTTTTAGCATAATTTCAGACTATAATTCTTCTCTCAGTTGTTTTATTTTTTACTCAAAAGGGTATTTATAAAGCAAGTTAAGGAGTTGATTAAATGTCTTCAGATAATTTAGAAATTTTAAACATAGATCCCTATTTAGAACGCTATAAATCTGCAATCGAATGGCGAAACAACCGGTTTAATATGAAAAAAAAGGCTCTTTTAAAGAATAAAAAGAGCCTTTCTGATTTTGCAGACGGTTACCTCTATTTCGGCTTTCACCAAAAGGCCGAGGGGTGGGTATACCGTGAGTGGGCTCCGAACGCCAAGTCTGTTTTTCTCATTGGTGATTTTAACGGATGGGACAGAGACGCTACCCCCCTAAAGCCTTTGGGCAGCGGCAGATGGGAAGTCTTTCTCCCCGGAAAAAAAGCGCTGCCACATGGCTCACGGGTTAAAGTACATATTAAAACCAAGGATCAGTCCTTTGACCGGGTACCGCTCTACTGTAAGCGTGTGATACAGGATAAAAACACCTTTGCTTTTGACGGGCAGATCTGGAATCCCGAACAGCCTTACAAATGGCATGATAAGGCCTTTCACCCCGATCAATCCGTGCCGCCGCTCATCTATGAAGCTCACATCGGCATCGCCGGAGAGTCTCCAGAGGTCTCGACCTTCAAAGAGTTTACACAAAACACGCTGCCTCATATTGCCGGACTTGGCTACAATGCTGTCCAGCTTATGGCGATCATGGAGCACCCTTATTACGCCTCCTTTGGCTATCAGGTTTCTAATTTCTTTGCGGTTTCCTCCCGCTTTGGTACTCCCGAGGACTTAAAGGCGCTCATTGACACAGCGCACCATCTCGGTATCGCGGTTATCCTCGATTTAGTGCACTCCCACGCCTCACGCAATGTTCTGGACGGTATCGGAGAATTTGACGGAACGGACTATCAGTTTTTTCACGCCGGCCCGGAGGGCGATCATCCTGCCTGGGGTTCAAAGGTTTTTAATTACGATAAGCCCGAGGTTCTCCATTTTCTCTTGTCCAATATAAAATTCTGGCTGGACGAATACCATTTTGACGGCTTCCGTTTTGACGGTGTTACCTCTATACTGTACCATAACCATGGCCTTGGCGTAAACTTTAATTCATACGATCAGTACTTTTCATCCAATACGGATATGTCCGGTCTTACCTATCTCCAGATGGCTTCTGCCCTTGCAAAGGAAATAAAGCCGGATTGTTTCCTCATCGCTGAGGATATGAGCGGGCTTCCCGGCATGGCACTTCCCGTCTCCCAGGGCGGCCTTGGCTTTGACTACCGGCTGGGCATGGGCCTCCCTGATTTCTGGATTCATACATTAAGGGATTTAAGAGACGAGGACTGGGATTTAAACGCACTCTGGCATGAGCTTACACAGCGGCGGCCGGGTGAAAAGGTCATTGGCTATGCTGAATCACACGATCAAGCCATTGTCGGTGATAAAACCATCATGTTCTGGCTGGCTGATCAGGATATGTACAGCGATATGAATGTTTTTAACCAGAACCCTGTTATTGAACGCGCCTTGGCTTTACATAAAATGATCCGGCTGATCACCTGTACCTGCGCTGGCGAAGGCTATATGAACTTTATGGGCAACGAGTTTGGGCATCCCGAATGGATCGATTTTCCCCGGGAGGAAAACGGCTGGAGCTACCAGTATGCCCGCCGGCAGTGGCATCTGGCAGAAGACACCAACCTTCGATACCGCTATCTCCAGGATTTTGACAGAGCCATGATTCATTTTGTCAAGGAGACAAAGCTGCTTGAATATCCGTCTGAGCTTCTGCTCATTGACACCTGGGCAAAACTGCTGCTCTATTCAAAGGGGCCTTACCTCTTCGCCTTTAATTTCCATCCCACAAAAGATTTCAATGGCTTCATCCCACTTCCTGACAGCAACGGCTATCAGCCCCTTCTCAACACAGAATCCCGCGATTTCGGCGGCTGGATGGACACAGAGCCTGACCTCATTGACGCTAAGGCAAACTGCCCCGGTCGGCTTACCACCCTATATATTCCAAAACGCTCAGCCGCCGTCTACGCCCCGGCACGCTAAGAAAAAACGGATATTACAATGCGCAATCCGCACTTTCTTGTATTTTGATCCCACACATGTTATAGTTGCAGGAGATGATGTGGCGTTACGCCGCATCATTTCCTTATTGTGAAAGGAGCGCTTTTATGAAAACTTTTAGTTTATCTTCCAATGAGAAAAACATGCTCAAGGAAAAAATCATCGCTGCGGTTGATCCTAAGCTTTCGATAAAGCAGGAAGGCGTAGACTTTATTCTGTACCCTGGCATGCAGAAAGAAGGTTATGCCCTGATGCTGGAAGAAGACGGTGGCTGTGACTCTCTCAGCGCTTTGCAAAAGGGCACTGAACAGCTTATCGTTGCTGGCGCCATCGTTCTTACTCCATATGGTATACTCGAATATCTATAAATAACCAAAGCTAGCGTTGATAAGGTGTCACTGCCCATTTAATGCAGTGATCCAGCTTCTTCTCAAATATACGGTAACCCTCTAAAATATCATTGAGAGGGGCCTCGTGCGTTATGAGGAATTCTGTATTGACCCGTCCGGCCTCAATAAGCTTCATAAGGCGCTCACAATGCACAGCGTCTACGCCGCCGGTTTTGAAAATCAGATTTTTTCCATACATCTTTTCAAGCGGAAGTGTCTAGCCTTTTCGTACATGGCAATCAGGGCGACGACAGCGTTGGGCCGCGCCAGTTTCCAGGCCAGCTCAAATGTGTTCTCGCCGCCAGCTGCCTCGATCACACCGTCTGCCCCGCGGCCATCCGTTAAGGCTGCAACCGCCTTCTCAGCGTCCTCTGAAAACGGGTTGACGGTCTCATCTGCCAATCCCTGCTTTACCGCCAATTTCAGACGTTCATCCTGGATATCCAATGCGATAATCCGGGCGGCGCCAAACAGCCGCGCGCAGCCCATGGCACAGAGCCCCACCGGTCCGGCTCCGATAACCGCAATGGTATCACCAGGTTTTATCTCACAGAGCTCCGCCCCGAAGTAGCCGCTTGACAAAATATCTCCCAGCAGCAACGCCTCTTTGTCGGTGACGGTATCTGGTATTTCAGTCAGCCCCATATCTGCAAAGGGGACTCTTACATATTCGGCCTGGCAGCCATCAATCCGGCATCCCAGCTCCCAGCCTCCTTTTTCACAGTTGTTGATAAAGCCCTGCCGGCAGTACGCACACTCTCCGCAGAAAGTGATACAGTTGGCCGCAACGCGCGCTCCTGGTTTTAACTTTTTAACATTTCTCCCCACCTCAACAACTTCACCCACAAACTCGTGGCCAAGCACCTTTTCTGGAACAGCCCTTGGAACTGCTCCATGCATGATGTGAAGATCGCTGGTGCAAATGGTTGAGAGTGTCACACGGACAATGGCATCAGTGTCTTCCTCAAGCTTTGGAAACGGCATATCCAAAAGCTCGATGGCGCCGTCCTTATGACAGACAAGCCCTTTCATCATTTTTTCTGACTTCATTTTATTCCTCCCTCATATAGCTTCTGGCAGGCCATGTAAGATCATATCAAGAGCATCCTCATTTGTTTCGAGAGCCTTTATGATAGCAGGCGCCGGGCTGACATAGATTTCTGGATAGTCTTTCTCACCACACTCTGGTCGGACAGGAAAAGCTAACTGCTCCCTTTCTGGATGCGCTTTATTAAACTGAGCATTCTTTCCAAAGGTATTTCCCCGAGCGTCAATACGTATCCACAGCTTTTCTCCCTCCAGGTACACACCATTAAGGCAGTGTATACAATGGCCGGTATCCGGTGTGTCACCAATGGTCAGACGCTGATAACAAAAGCCGGACGGTATCCCTTTTACTCTTAGCAAAGCCGCCAGCAGCATCGATTTAGCATAGCAGATACCTTCACCAGCCTCCAACACCTCAGAGGCCGTCCGTGTTACCCTGTGCCCCTGAATATCCCAGGAATGATCAATGGTATCCCGAACAAAAAGAAAAACCTTTTCAATATACTCCAGTTTATTTTCAGAAAGCCTGTACAGGCTTTCTGACTTATCCACAATGGTACTGTCACTGTAATTAACATAAAAACTTTCTTCTAAATAATCTTTCAAATTTCCGCTTTTCGGTATGAGTTTCATTTCGCCTCCCGAAGTTTAGTCTTCCCTATCTATTGAAAATATTATAGCATAGAAAGACCGGAACAACCGGTCTTTTACTTCTTTTGCTTTAACAGTTTTTATTGGGCTGGCAGTTTGGACAGTAATAAACGCTGCCGCCCAGATAGGCTTCCTTGACAATGGCACCGCCGCAGACCGGACAGGGCGCTTTATAAGTATTTTTGGATAAAATGCTTTTATAGCCGCCCTTCATGCCAAAAATATCCTTCTCGGTATCCCGCCCTCCTTTTACAGTCATCTGATGCAGAGTGGCTTTAACAGAGTCAAACAGACGGCTGAGTTCCTCTTCCGTCAGATATTCCAGCTTTGTTCTGGGGTTCACTCGAGCGTTAAAAAGAATATCCTGCAGGCAGCCATTGCCCAGACCGGGAATCCGCTGTTCCGTTGCCAGAAGAGCCTTTGCGCTGGTATTCTTCTTAGCCGCAGCCACAATGCCTTCAAACCATTCCCAGTTAAATTCTCCGCTTAAGGGCGATGGCTTTTCTCTGGCAACCTGATGGTAATAATTGTCATTTTCTCCTTCTGTATATGCCCAGATTGCCCCGTACATCGCCACCGAAAAGACCAGAGCGCTCTCATCCTCAAAGGTCAGCAGCAGCTGATGCTTTTTGGGCTTTTTTTCCTTTGCCTCCAGATAGCGTATATTGACACCGTCCCCCAGCAAAAGCCGCTTATCCCCAAATTCAATTTCAACATAGCCGCCGTACGACGTGGCCCTGTCTACTTTCATCCCCAGAAGCTGCCCACGGCAGGCTTCCGGCTCGCCATTAAAAAAGGCGAATTTATGTGGTGATGCTCCCGCAACCACCTGCTCAATCTGTTTTCCTTTAACGATCTCGTCTAATTGTCCAGCTATGGTATAGCTTTCTGGTAATTCCAGCATACTGCACCTCCTCTTTTCCTGTATTATACCCTATAAATACTGACAGGTTTTGTCATATTTCACTGAAATTTGCTCTTTTGCAGTAAATAAATGCCCAAAGCCGCTGAAATTAACGGTGGCAGAGCATCTCATCCCCGGACTCTGTTTTAAACCATTGAAAAAGGCCGCGGACAGACAATGTCCACGGCCTTACATCACTTTTATTTTTTCTGCTTTTATCATAGAAAGGCCAGGCTTCCCTGTCAATGCCCCCAAAAATCTGAACATTCTGCCATAATCTCAGCGGCTGGTTTCAGGGTTGCTTCCGCAATAGGGACGCCCGTTTTTTTGAGATAATGGCGGATCATATGATAACCGCAGGCATACCCCGCGCAATAGGGCATCCCCACCGGGAAGAAATGCTGTATCTCTGCTATCTCGTCACCGTAAAGCCAGGGTGTAATACCGTCAAAGCCGGTTACATCAAAGGCTTCAACAATCTTTGGTTTTATCACCTCTTCCAAAACTGACGCATCTGTTTTAGTTACCCACGGACCAACGGCTTTTTCGCCGTAGAGAGCCGCGGCAAAATTTTCGGCCAGTCCCTCACTTACCATCATTTCGGCCAGCGTAATATCCGGCCGCCATTTCTGGAATTGAAACCGCACATTGTGGTTGCACTCATGGGCCAGGGCCGCAGGCATCCTGGCGACCGTCGTTTCACTCGGCACCAATGAGCCCAAAATATAGCCTGGAATGCCGCCGTCCCCGCAGTACCCCTCACTCATCTGTGTATATGGATTATCCGGATTGGCCAGAAGAAGGGTAAAAAAGTATTCCTGAACCGGCAGTTCGATACCCGCCTTTACAAAACAATCCAGGGATTTCTTTATCGCTTCCTCACTGGCAGACCAAAGACTTTCTTCTTTAAGCCACTCCACCGCTTCTTTCTGTGAATGATCCACCCTTTCTGGTGGGAAAAGCCCCATCATTTCAGAGGCCATCACCACATCGTAGCCGCCTTTCCGGGCAGCCTTAATCGGCACATTGATACATGCCCACTTGTACTCAAAAGGCTTCATCATCTCATAACGGTAAAGGTCATCTCTTTTTCCGTCAGAAGCGTTCATCATCTTTTCATAAATTTTTCCAGAATAAATGGCATTGATTTTCATAAAACGTCATCTCCTTTCGTGTCTTAATCTCAGTTTAAGGGATAACGCCGCGTAAGGGTCAAGCTTTATTTAAAAGCCTGAGGACATTTCTTCATTAAAAAACTTTTGAAATCAGCAGCACTGCCGGCCGTAAAGCCATCCTTGTCAAGAATATGCATTTTTCCGCCAGCCACAAGCACGAAGGTATGCCCTGTCTCATAGATTTTTTCAATCTGTTTGTAAAAAACAGGCCGTTCTGCCTCAGCTGTTTTCCAAACCATCTTATCCTTGGTGATGGTCCATTTGAAGCCACTGGCCGGAAAAATATCTTTTTGCTCATTGTAGGCTCTCTCTGCCGAAAAGCGGTATCCCTGAAAATAGACAAGCACCAGCAGTATTCCCATCACTATAAATATCACGCCTGCCGGCCAGGACGCTCGCGACAGATAATAATAGGCGCAAACAAAACAAAAAGCAGCCATAAGTAAATAGAACCAGCGTTTTTTCAGAGCGTTTTTCTGATACCATTTTCCCTGCGCCTCAAGATAAATTTTTTTGCTGTAAATGGTTGTGTTTTCAAATAAAATTTTCATTTTTTATCCTTCTATTTTTTCGATAATGGCTTTATTATACACCAACTTTTCCCCAAATGGTAAATTTAATTTTTATCTGGGCATTCCGTCCTAAATTCGTTATAATGGGTATAAGTTTTACATCATCAATTTCAGAAAGGAAAGATCATGGATAACAACAATACCATCAATTTGAACTCTGAATACTCCGCAGGCTTTCAGATTGAACTCCTGGATTTAGATATGGATAAGCTGGAAGACCCCATTTTAGTGGTGGGTTCCGGCGCTACAGGGAACCTCGTCTTCTTTTTAAACGCACAGGGCCACCGCGCCTGCGGCATTGACCCCAGCGCAGAGGATACCGATGTTACGCGCGCATCCGATTTTTTACATGTCGATTATGGTAAGGACTACTGGGGCAGTATTCTCTCCCCCCTGGCCTTTATTAAAGAAATGTCTGCCGCCATGGCCGCACAGGACGGCAGTGACCTGGAATGGGTAAAATGCTATAAATCTATTCTGACAGCGCTTAAAAAGGGCGGCTCCTTTATTTACGCCCCTTCCCTCCCCTATATTGAGGATATTCTGCCAAAAGAGCAGTTTGAAATAACCCGCAGCACCATTCGTGAAAATCTGTCCCGCACAAAGATCACCAGAAAATAATAAAAGAGATGATGCGGCGAAACGCCGCATCATCTCTTTTTGCTTTTTGAACCAACTGCCGCAGCCGCCGCCCTCTGCCGATGACTGTTTTTCTGCACATGCTTACCGGTTCTCAGCATCAGCACAATGGATAGAACCAGTGTCAGCGCCAGCACCGTACAGCACAGGGGCAGGTTATAGGCAAAGCCTTCTGAAAAGGCGCCTGGATCAATTCTGTAATTAATAAGGGCAAAGCCCGCTGTGAGCGGATACACATTTCCGAGTCCGTGGCCTGCCACCAGACCGCCGCAGACCCCGTAAAAGAAGGCAAAGCCCACGCCCGCGACAAAGCCGCCCGGCTTTTTACTGGTAAAACCAATGATGGGCAGTACCGCGATATACACGCACAGGTTCATGACCACCATCTGCACAAGCGACTGCACTGCCAGATTTGCCGTAAAGCCTTCCAGCTCGGATATTCCGGCAAACAGTACGGTTACCAGGAAGCTGCCGACTCCCGACAGCGCCACCAGAGCCGCGATAACCAAAAGCTTAGCGGTCAGCAGCTTACTGAAGGGGACGGGTATGGTCAGCAGGTTTTTAAGGGTATCATCTGTCCACTCTCTGGAGATAATATAACCTGCCAACAGCGTAAAAACCAGAGGATTGACCGCGTCAAAATTTGTCCAGATAACATTGTCTGAGAAATCCGGAAAGGCATAGGTTCCGCTGGTATCCATGGAGATGGTAAACCAGGAAAGCAGCGGGCCGCAGAGCATGGCGGCTGCCGCCACCCAGACAATGGGGTAGCGCTTGAGCTTCAGTAATTCTGTCTTAATCAATTTCAGCATTTTTCTTCTCCCTCCCGCCGGTCAAATAAATAAAAATAAAAACCGCCGCAACACACAAAATCCACTTTAGTTTTCTCACAGCGCACCTCAACTTTCACGTTTTCCGTAGATAAACAGAATACCCACGATGGACAGCACCGCGATCAGACCGACAACTCCGGCCGCCAAAGGCATGGAAACCGCCGTTTCTTTGACCGCCGCCGCGGCCGCGCCGCCCTGGATGGCCAGCACCTGCCAGCGCCAGATGAGCGGGACAGGCAGAATGGTGAGCAGCGGATTGGTGAAGTTTCCGCTTGTAAAGCTGGTACTCGCGACACCAAAGCCCCCCACCGCATAAACCAGGGACAGAAGAATCGAAAAAATATAGCTCCGATTGAAAAAGACAATGGCAATGACCACCGGCAGGGTTCCGGCAGTCAGGAGAATACCTGTCATAATGCTGATCCACAGCTTATAGCCCACCCCATTGATACCGCCGCCGATCAGTCCGCCCACCATGGATGAGGCCATGAGCGCAACGGAATAAAAAATGCCTAATATGAACAATGTAATGATCTTGGCCGCGATAATCTGATTACTGCTTAAGGGAATGGTTCGCAGATTTTTTAGCGTGTCGTTATCCCTTTCCATGTAAAACAGCATGGCTGCCACGATCCCGATAATGCAGGGCATGGAGATAAAATTTCCAAAGCCCACAATCATACCAAACAGGCCGTCATACATTTCCGCGGGCGGCATCACATTGTCCGCGCTCTGCCCGATGCCGGTTTTCAGGACAATGGCCGTAAGCGGAATAGGCATGATACAGGCCGCCAAAACGATAAAAATCACAAATTTTTTGCGTTTCAGCTTTAAGAACTCACAGCGCACAAGCTTAAGCAATGCCGACACCCCCCGTAACTTTTTTGAAATAATCCTCCAGGGTATCCTCACAGGTGTGGGCGTCGTCTACCACCAGCTCATTCTCCACAAAACATTTTGTCAGCGTACCAACCCGCAGGCTGGTGTCAAAGAGCCGCAGCGTGTGTCTGTCGTCAATACTGAAATCATTGGTTTTAAAGACCTTTTCCAGAATCCGCGCTGCTTTAGCCGTATCGGATAAAACAAAACGGATATACATCTGGTTTTTATCCCTGAGCACAGACATACGTTCCTCCTCCAAAAGCACACCGTTATCAATAATGCCCACATCATCGGCCAAAAGCTCAATTTCTGAAAGAATGTGGCTGGATACCAGAATGGTTTTTCCCTTTTTCGCAAAGGCTTTGAGCAGATCACGGATCTCTGCGATGCCGATGGGGTCCAGGCCATTGATGGGCTCATCCAGAATTAAAAGCTCGGGGTCGTGCATGACAGCCAGGGCAATAGCCAGGCGCTGTTTCATACCCAGCGAATACTTGGAAAAAAGCTTTTTATCCTTGTATGGAAGCCCCACAAGCTCAAGGGATTCTTTAACTGCCTCCTTCCTCGGAATGCCACGAAGCGTGGCGAAAATACTCAAATTTTCTGTTCCCGTCAGGTTGGGATAAAAGCCCGGCGACTCGATCAGGCTTCCAATTCTCGGGTACAGGGCCTTACCGTCCTTAAGCGGGTCTTTCCCAAAAATACGGATAGCGCCCTGAGTGGGCTCAGTTAATCCCAGGAGCATTCGCATGGTGGTGGTTTTTCCTGCGCCGTTGCGGCCCAGCAGGCCATATATCTTTCCCCTGCGCACATGCAGATCAAGAGACGAAACGCTGACCTGATCGCCATAAACCTTTGTCAGATTTTTTGTAGCGATAACATATTTTTCCTTCATCGTTCAGTTCCTCCTCTGTTGATACTGCTATGATACCACCTGTGTCCTGCCCCAACCTTGCCTCAACCTTGCTTTAACCTTGTCTTTCATCAAACCAGCTTAAAATCCAGGAGAAAACGCGTCCCCTTTCCCACTTCGCTCATTACACGGATATCGCCGTTCTGCAGCCGGACCAGCTGCTCCACAATGGAGAGCCCAAGGCCGCTGCCCTTGCCCATTCTGGCAGGGTCACATTTATAAAGACGATCAAAAATATGGTCCAGCTCCTCCGCTGGTATCCCCCTTCCATTATCCTTTACCCATATCTCCACACTGTCTTTCTTTTCCTCTACACCAACAGAAATCGCAGAAGCGCCGCTGTGGCTCACCACGTTTTGTATCAGATTATTTAAAATCCTTCTGTAAGCCGCTGTGTCCAGAGAGACAGTCATGCGTTTTTCCGGGATAAAAAAAGCATAATTCATTTCATTTTGCTCAAAAACCGGAAGCCAGTCACTCAGAACGGTCTGGGTCATTTCCGTCACATTCACCGGAGCGATTTCCAGCACCCGCTCGTTGGAGTTCAGCTTAAACCATTCAAAAAGATCATCCACATACATCTGGAGGCTGTGGG
>ERZ781275.373-NODE-373-length-54002-cov-3.448218_pt1 | contig 54002 bp, 45 predicted proteins | sample MGYA00375853_ERZ781275 | MGnify/ENA primary metagenome ERZ781275 (study PRJEB29790, sample SAMN03653691) | human gut metagenome | host: Homo sapiens | place: USA: Dallas, Texas | collected 2012-07-23 | study: EMG produced TPA metagenomics assembly of the Gut...
TAAAATTGTGAACACCGCCCGGGTTTTCAGCGGCGCCGGTACCGCCTACCGGAATGCTTTCTACGTTCTGGGTGAAACCAACTACGCCGAAAACAACCGCGTGTTTAGCGTGGACCGCAGTGTAAAAACCCTGCCCCAGCCCGGTGAGGAGCGGGAAAAACCCATCGACCCCGTAAATCCGGTCAATCCAGCGACGCCGGACAGCCCCAGCACCAGCGGCAACGCATCCACAGGCTTTGTGGGCGGTAATGCCGGTATCCTGCTGGCCGCCGTGCTTTTGGCCGCCTGCGCGGCAGGACTGCTGCTCTACCGGAAACGAAACCTTGGCTAAACCATTAAAAAAGGATGCTCCCTTTACAGGAGCATCCTTTTTTTACTTTTTCTCTGCTGGCATCCACAGCTCCATATAAGGTACTGCCTGATCCCGGTGATAGTAGATTTCCGGCGAGTAGGCCCCCATGGTCAGGCCCTTATGCTCAAGCCATTGGGCGCTGTATTTGACCGCCTTATTGAGGGCGGCAGTGACCAGCTCCTCAAAGCTTTCGGCCTCAAAGCCGCAGACCACGTATTCCCGGGCTGGCAGCTCCCAGGTCATAAACCCATCAACCTCGGCATCTGCGGCCACCTCGGCGCCGGTAAAATACGTGAAGCAGCCCTCAGGCGCGCCGCCCATGTAGGCCACTCCCACCTCCCGGCTGGCAGCTGCCCGCGGTATCCGGTGTTTTTCCCGGTGGAACCGCTCCCAGATTTCTCCGGGGATATCCACACCGGTGGCCTCGCCCAGGGGCATCTGGCCGTCGATGGGCACAGCGCCGCTGATGCCCATAAACCGGACAGGCTTACCGAGATGCCGGCAATTCATTTCCAGCACCAGACCCTCGCTGATAAGGGGCACCCCCTCGTCGATCAGCACATAATTTAACAGCAAATCCGGCTTGTCAAACTGGTTCAGGGCCACAGGAGCCTCCCGGAAGCCCGCCGGGGTCATGCCATAGGCGTCCTTGAAGGTCCGGCTGAAAACCTCGTGGCTGCCAAAGCCGCAGTCCAGGGCAATGTCCAGAATCCGGGCATCCCCCTCCCTCAGCATCGTGCTGGCCCGCGCCAGACGCCGCAGTCTTATATACTCCCGCACTGGCTTTTTTACCAGCCGAGAGAACAGCCGCTGATAATAAAAGGGCGATAAGGCCGCCTGCTCTGCCAGCGCCTCAATTTTCAGTTCCTCATCCATATGTGTCTCAATATAATCCAGAGTGGTCTGGATCGCATCCCATGCGTGCATTGTAAGCACCTCCTTCACCTAAAGGATAACCCATCTGCAGCCAGCGCGTTTGACGTCCTCTGCCCTTTATGATTTGGAAAGCACCCAATTCTTTTTACTGCATGAATAAAAACCGGACGATAAACAAAAGCGCCAGAACCGCCGTCACCGGCTGAATTTCTCTGTAGTGCCCGGTCAGAGCCTTTAACAGCACATAGGTAATGAGCCCAAAGGCAATGCCGTCGGCGATGGAGAAGGTCAGCGGCATAAACAATAGGGTGACAAAGGCCGGGATCGCCTCTGTGATGTCCGTAAAATCAATGTCTCTGACGGGGCCGACCATCAGCACGCCCACAAAGATGAGCGCCGGCGCAGTGGCCGCAGCCGGGATAATCTCCAGCACCGGTGACAGCACCAGCGCCGCCAGAAAGAGCACCGCGGTGACCAGAGCAGTCAGCCCTGTCCGGCCTCCCTCCGAGATGCCAGTGCTGGACTCCACAAAGGTGGTGACCGTAGAGGAGCCCATGAGCGCGCCGGCTGTGGTGGCAAAGGCATCGGCCATCAGTGTACGCTTGAGCGCCGGGAATTCACCCTTTTCGTCCAGCATGCCCGCCTGCTGGGCAGTTCCGATGATGGTCCCCAGGGTGTCGAACATATCGACCAGCGAGAAAGCCACGACCACCATCAGAATATTAAAGAGCGTGCCCACCAGGCTGCCCTCATGAACCAGCGATGAAAAATCCAGATGCAGCAGTGAAACCTGGGCCCAGTCCTGGAACTGCAGGCCGATACGGCTGAAATCAATGGATGCCGGTAAGGTGGTGACGCCAAGGGGAATCCCGATGATGGCTGTAACAACAATCCCAATGAAAATGTACCCCTTGCATTTGCGGGCGTAAAGCACCCCGATGATAATAAGCCCAAGAAGCGCCAGGGCCGCGCCGGCCGTCTCAGGCGTCCAGGACGAAAAATCCACCAGACTCGGGATCGCCGAGGCATTGGCCACTACAGTGCTCTGGCCCGTGGCCGCGGACGGGTCGGTTACCAGATAGCTGCCCGGGTCCAGGGTGAACTTAAGCAGCCCTGCGTTCTTCAGGCCGCTGTACGCAATAAACAGGCCAATACCACCCGATATGGCTACCCGTATATTGGCCGGTATCCCCCGCACAATGGCCTCCCGCAGGCCTGTAACCGTTAAAACAATGAACAGCAGGCCCGAGATCAGCACAATGGCCAGAGCCTCAGCGTAAGTTTTGCCCATGCCCAGCATAATGGTGTAGGCAAAAAAAGCATTGAGCCCCATACCCGGCGCCTGGGCAAAGGGGACCCTTGCCAGAAAAGCCATGAGCAGCGTCCCCATACAGGCACAGAGGCAGGTGGCCACAAACAGTGCAGACTGCACCGTCTGGGCATCCGCCCCAAAAAAATAAGCGGCATCCACCCCTGCCGGCGCCGAAATAATAGCCGGATTGACAAAAACAATATAGGCCATGGTCAAAAAGGTCGTAAACCCGGCAATGATCTCAGTCCTGACGGTTGAGCCCGAGGCCTTGACCTTCCAGAACCGTTCGATAAAGTTTTCTTTCTCCATTGATACTCCTTCATTTTTTCTTCTTTTTCTTCATTATAACCTCTTTTTTAGCTGTTGAACAGCTTTTTTATAACATGGTGCTTTTGCTGCACAAAAAAAGACGTCCCTGTTACGGGACATCCTTTTAATGCCATATTTCACAATGGTCGAACTGCTGGTCCGGGTACTCGATGACCCCAAGCCCTAGTTCTCTGGCCGCCCGAGCCACCTCGTCATAAGGTACCCCCGGGCAGTACAAATCGGCCGCGTGGCCGGACAGATGCCAGGAGTTTGGGATGCCGCCCACCTCGGCGTTGCGTCTTTCACAGCGAACGCCGGAGGTGATGATGATGGGCTGGTCAAAATAACACCGAAGCGCTTCGATTTTCTCAAGCAGCTCGGGGTCCATGGCTGCGGGCCAGCCGTCACAGTAGCCCGCGCAGTCGCAGGCGTACTCGTCCATGAGGAAGTGGGCCGAGGCCCAGGGGCCGTTGGTGAGGATGGGGTCCTCAGGCAGCGGGTGGTCGATGACGGCCCCGTCGGGTAGGGGTTCGGGCTCTGGCGGTAACGGTGGCTCTGGTTCTGGTACGCTGGTCTCTGGCGCGCGCTCCTGCTGAGGTGCCGGGGGCGATGGCTTGAGAACTGACGCCTCTGACCCTGTCTGAAAACTTTTAAAAAACACACCACTGGCCGCAATGATTAGCACTGCTATTAATAGGATAAAAATACGTTTGTGCACACTTTTCATGGAATCTCCTTTCTGTATCAACGGTTAAGCTTCCACTTAAAAAAGGGCTTTCGCCCTTTTCTACCGCTTCTCTTACTCCACTGCCACGTCGGTCTTGGTGGTGTCTACCCGCACTGCGCCCACGACCTTGGCGAGGGCAAAACCGTCGGGCTCAAAGGCGCCCTGGTCCACGATGGCCTGGGCCCCGGTTTTGATCTCGGCGTCGGTGATGCCGTCCTTGTAATCTGGGATGGTGATTTTATGATCCTTCCCGTCTGCGCGCTGAAAGGTGATGGTTAAATCTTTGCTGGTTGTTGCTGCCATGTTTTGTTTCCTCCTGGTTTTTTAATTTGTGCTCTGGGTTCCAATCCTGTTAAGCCACTTCGATCATCTCTTCGGCCGTCACTTTCACCTGCTTTTCCCGGATGGGCTCCTGCATGCCGGTGATGGCTTTGGCGGTGGCCACAAAGGCGGCGTCGGTCACGCCCTCCTTGACGTCGCCGTAGGTCTTGGAGGACTTGACGATCTTTCCACCCACTTCGCCATGATTGACGGTGATCTTCATCCCCACCGATTCCACTGTTTTTTCAATTGCCATGTGTTTTCTCCTTTTCGGTTTGTATTTTGTGCGGCGTTTTGCCCTACACTCTATACATACCGGATTTTTGAAAAACGGCAGGGTATTATTCAAAAAACTTTTTTAATTTTTTCAGGGCGGCCGTATGTGTTTCGCATACCGACTGATGTGCTTTTCCCTGTTTATCCGCGATCTCCCGAAGACTCAATCCCAATGTGTAATGGTCGTTGATCACTTCCTTTTGCTTGGTTGTCAGCCGTGAAAGGCCCTCTGCCAGTTTCCTTTGATGGCGCTCGTTTTCTTTCTTCCAGATAAAACCGTTCTCGGGGCCGGGGGCTTCATCTGCCAGCGTGTCTGCAAAGGTGAGCCCCTGCGTTCCTGGTGCTTTGTCGTCAAGCCGTTTTTTGGCCGTCACCGACTGATTAAAGCGCCCACTTTTCCATTTTCTGTAATACTGACACAGATGGGTGCGTATAAAAGCATTAAAAGCTGTGCCGCGCTCAGGATCAAAGCGCTCCAATCCCTTCATGAAGGCCAGAAGACCGTCCTGAAAGCCATCCTCAAACTGCTCATCCGGCACCTGAAACCTGCTCATCACGGACAGCACCAGGGGCTTAAAGGTTATGATGAGCATTTCTCCTGCCACCTTTGCGTTTTCCCGCTCTGGGCTGTTTGGGGGGTATTTCTGTCCATTTTTGTAGGTTCCGACCAACGCGTCGATCTCTTTGTATTGATTCATTCCCCCCTCCTATTCATCCTCATAAAGATCCGTTATACTCAATACAATCTCCGGGTGCCTGTCCTCCACAGCCTGGCAGTACTCGCCGAATAAATCTTCCGCTTCTTCCACAGTCCGGGCATAAAAGCCCACCTGCACCCTGCATTCCGCTTCCACCAGGTAGGGCCGGCGCTTGTGCAGGATGCCGGGACCTGTGCCATATCGATTCATCTCGTCACCTCCATAGGTTTTTAGTCTCCATCTGTTTTTTCTCGCGTGCCTCCCAAATCGCGTAAAAGGCGGCCACATCGTTATCCGGAAACCTTGCCCGGATCACTGCCTTTTCCTCCTCAGAGATCTCAGGAAGCAGATTAAAGCCGTTGGGGGACAGCGTGTCCTCAGGAATACTACCTGATAGAAAAGCTTTTTTATTGTTTAAAGGATTTATGTACGTTTCCAGCCCAGGTGCGGACGGGCTGCCCGCGACGTTCCAGACCTGTGTGCGCACGCACCCCCTCTCCGCAGTAATCCAGATCGCCTCAAGTCCCTGGTTAAAAGGATGCAGGCGATAGGTGCCTGCCCGCTGGGCAGGGTGCTTTTCATACTGCACCCGCCCGGTGCGGATCAGCTGGTCTCTGAGGTGCACGACCTGATAGTGCTTTTTGAGGCCCAGAAACCGCATGACCACCGTGTTGGGAAGATTAAAGTCCACAGGCCAGTACCAGTCCCCAAGCTCATCCCGGACAGCGGCCCTGTTGTTGGCGCACATGAGCAGATGCCAGTAAGCCTGCTAGATCGGGCTGATGAGCGTGGTCTCCAGCCATCTGTAAAAGGCCAGAAGCTCAGTCAGGTAATTCATGATTCACTCCAAAGGGGCCGGGGACACATCCAGCGCACACCGTTTCCACACAGGGCCAGGGGAACCACGGTTTTACTCCCCGGATCGAGGGCAGTATCACCCCAGTGATATACCCCTTGAAAAATGGCGCAGCGTGCAGCCGGCCGCCGAGGATCAGCGCGTCCAGTCCCCTTTCATTGACGACCAGCATTTTCTGGCGGTGATTATTGGCGTCGCGGATTTCCCGCTTTGTCACATCCTCACTGCGCACATGGGTGCGCAGCGCCCCGCAGTGGCTCTTATACCCCAGGGCCCTGCAGACATCCTTTACCACAAACCACTCTTTCCGCCCGTCCCCGGTCCTCAGCATCTGCTTTTTGAGTGCGATGAGCCGGTCCATGGCTTTGCTGACAAGTTCGCAGTCCATATCATACATGATGCGTTTCTGAATCTCACGGATCTCCCTCTCGATGGCTTTGTTGTGAGCCCGCACATCCACTGTTTCCACCAGGATGCGGATACTCCCAAACAAGAGGCTTTCAAAACAGTTTATCTTTAAGGTTATATGCTTATTCATGGGCTTCTCCTTTTTCAATCAATACAAAATATGTGTCCGACCATGGGCCGCGCAGGCGGTACACCCAGCGCTTCATGTCGATGGAATCACTGAGGAAGGCCTGATCTGTGGCTGCCCTCAGCAGTGGGCTTTGAAAGGCTTCGATATCCTTATCCGAAAGCGGCGTCTCCCCTTCAGATTCAATCTCACCCTGGGCGCACAGATGGGTGCTGCCATCCGGAAAGATGCATTCTTTCAGCGGTCTGCCGTCACACATCGCTTCAAAAATATGCAGCGGATGTGCGCTGTTGCCCAGCTTTACCCTGCAAATCTGCCCAAGGCTTCCGGCCAAGGTCTCTCTACATAATTCCTCGGGTGTTTCGCGGATCGGATAACCTTTGTTCTCTTGGAAAAATGGATTGTCACAGTGGTAAACCAGGGGTATCTCCTCGGTTAAATCCGCCATGCTCGAGACGCCCAGATCCTTTAAATAATCCGGCACCGGGTAATGGCGTAAATCCTTCCGCGCTTTTACGCGCTCCATTCCATTCATGTCCGCAGGCTTCTTAAGATTTTTGGTCTGATTCATTTCAGTCCTCCTGATTTGCAATTCACCGCCGTTTACCGGGTGTTAATGCCATTCTAAAGCATTAGAACCGCACAAATCAAAGTTCCTTCAGCGCGAAAATCCCCTCAAAAAAACAAAAAAGCCCCATAAATTGAGACTTTTTTGCTTCAAAATGATATAAAACGGTTGTTTTTCTCCGATTCAGCCCAAAAGTTTGATCTGAAGGGTTTCTTTTTTATTTTTGAAACCTTAAAAACCATAGGCTGCATAAAACAGGTCATGGCACACCCCAAGCAAAGCACAGCTGCGGCAGGCAGGGTTATTCGCCAGGCTAAAGCTGTGCCCGTTTTTAAGCAGCTCTTTTATAAATAATGCCCGGCAAAGCCGTGTCAGCTCCAGAATTTTATCCTTGATCAGAGTTGACGAGCAGCAGTAAGCAACAGCCAATCCACTTAATGATACCAGCATTTTTTCCTCGCTCAAATGGATAAAAAAATGACGGCAGAGAAAACTGATTCCTCTGCCGCCATCAGGAAGTTTTGTCACAACTGGTAAAAGCTGAAGCTCCTCACCCAAAATGATGGGAAAGTGCCGCCTGTAACCAAATCGTTTTCGATTGTTTCTTCGACACTGCTTCATGTCCTTGTCAAAATACCGTCCGATAGCGTCCACCACAAAATGCGGTGACCGCGGCCACAAAAGCACTGTCTCATCCGCGAATACAATGGCTGTCATGGGCTGGGCCGGCGTTCCCCGGTTGATAAACGCCACCGGCGCCCCGCGCTTCAAATCCGAAAAAAGCTCCGCCACCTTGTCCCGCGTCAGCCGCGGATATTCTCCCTCATAGGCCTTGACAGCGTCATCGTAGTTGATGAAATGGTACTGCGTGTTTGCTTCCATTTGCATTTCCTTTCTGCGATTACCTCCGTAATCGTTTTACATTTATTTTAAAATGATGGGATGAGTGATCCCATATTTTAAGCAGGTGGTATAGGGATTTAAAAACCGATATGCCGGGAGTTAATTTGGCGGCATATCGGTTCTCTTTGGGGCTAGGGATAGCAGCTTATAAGCTCTCCCTGAATATTTATTTTTAATCTCTTCTCATTTCCCATACGCATCCATCGCCTCATTCACCAGCGCGTCGGCACGGTTATTGAGTTCGTTATCGGCGTGGCCCTTGACCTTGGCGAAGCGGGCGTCGTGGTAGTTGACCAGCTCGTCCAGCTCCATCCAGAGCTCCTTGTTTTTCAAGGGGCCGGCCTTGCCGCGGCTCCAGTTTTTGGCCTTCCAGCCGGTCACCCAGTTCTGGTTGTAGGCATTGACCACATAGGCGGAATCGCTGTGGATCACGACCTCGCAGGGCTCTTTGAGCATCTTGAGGCCTGTGATGACTGCCAGCAGCTCCATCTGGTTGTTGGTGGTATTGGGATAGGCTTTCTTGTATTCCTTGCGGATATTTTTTTCCGGATAGATGAGGATACCGCCAATGGCGCCGATGTTGTCACCGGCCTGGCCATTGCCGCGGCATCCGCCATCTGTATACAGCTCGACATACTTCATGTTTATTTCACAACCAGGTTAAAGATTTTACCTGGCACAAAGATTTCCTTCACGATATTTTTGCCTTCCACATAGCTGCGGATATTTTCATGCTCGAGAGCGATGGCCTTGGCGGCTTCCTTATCCGCGTCGGCGGGCAGGCTGATCTTACCGCGCACCTTACCGTTGATCTGGACAGCCATTTCGATGACATCGTCCACGGTTTTGGCTTCGTCATAAACAGGCCATGGGCTATCGTGCAGGCAGCCTTCCAGTCCGGCGATTTCCCAGAGCTCTTCGGTGATATGCGGCGCTACCGGGTACAGCAGCTGCAGATAGGTTTTAAATTCATCCTTTGTCACCTTGCCCACGCTGTTAAACTCATTGAGCAGGGTCATCAGGGCAGCGATGGCGGTGTTGAATTTCATTTCTTCATAATCGCTGTTGACTTTTTTGATGGTTTTATGCATCATGCTTTCCAGCTCCTGGCTGTAGCCTGTTTCGTCTGTCACAATTTCCTGAAGCTTCCAGACACGGTCCAGGTAACGCTTGGCGCCCTTGGTGCCATTTTCGGACCACGGCGCGGGTTTTTCATAGTCGCCGATGAACATGACATAGGTTCTCAGGGTATCTGCGCCGTACTCATCAATGATATCGTTAGGATTGACCACGTTGCCCTTGGACTTGGACATTTTTTCGCCGTCTGAGCCAAGAATCAGGCCCTGCATGGTCCGTTTTTTATAAGGCTCTGCGGTGGGCACCACGCCGATGTCATACAGGAATTTATGCCAGAAGCGGGAGTAGAGCAGATGTCGTGTGACGTGTTCCATACCGCCGTTATACCAGTCGACAGGCATCCAGTATTTCATTTTGTCATAGTCGGCCAGTGCCTGGTCATTTTTGTTGTCAAAATAGCGCAGGAAGTACCAGCTGGAGCCCGCCCACTGCGGCATGGTGTCTGTTTCGCGCTTGGCTGGGCCGCCGCAGTGCGGACAGGTGGTATTGACCCATTCAGGGATGCCGGCCAGCGGAGACTCGCCGGTGTCGGTCGGTTCGTAGCTCTTGACCTTTGGCAGCTCTAATGGCAGCTGGTCTTCCGGTACAGGCACCATGCCGCATTTCGGGCAGTGAACGATCGGAATCGGCTCACCCCAGTAGCGCTGGCGGTTGAAGGCCCAATCCTTCATTTTATAGTTGATGGTCTTTTTGCCAAGACCTTTTTCTTCCAGATATTCGATGGTTTTGGCGATGGCTTCCTTGACTTCCATTCCGTTTAAGAAGCCGGAGTTCACCATCTCGCCGCTGGCTGTATCGGTATAGGCCTCTACACTCACATCGCCGCCCTTGATGACTTCAATGATGGGCAGATCAAATTTCTTCGCGAATTCCCAGTCACGGGTATCATGTCCCGGAACCGCCATAATGGCGCCGGTGCCGTAGCCCATCATAACATAGTCCGCGATAAAAATGGGGACTTCTTCCCCGCTTAACGGGTTGATGCCGCGGATGCCCTCGATCATGACGCCGGTCTTTTCCTTGGCCAGCTGGACACGCTCAAATTCTGTCTTGCGCTTGGCGGCTTCCTGATAATCCACAATGGCATCCATGTTGGTGATACGGTCTTTCATTTCCTCGATCAGCGGGTGTTCGGGCGCGATGACCATAAAGGTCACGCCGAAAAGGGTGTCGGGGCGGGTGGTAAAAACGCGGAGCTTCTGGTCTGCGCCCGCGATGTCAAAATCGACCTCGGCACCGATGGATTTACCGATCCAGTTTTCCTGTTCCAGGCGGATACGCGGCAGATAATCCACATCGTCCAGGCCTGCCAGAAGCTTTTCGGCATACTCACGGATTTTCAGGAACCAAACGTCCTTTTCAAGCTGCACGACCTCGCTGCCGCAGATGGAGCATTTGCCCTCGCGGAAGTCTTCGTTGGCCAGAACAACCTTGCAGCCGCTGCAGAAATTGACATAGGTGCGGTCTCTGTAAACCAGACCGTGTTTAAAAAGCTGTAAGAATATCCACTGGGTCCACTTAAAATAGTTTGGATCGGTGGTGTCAATCTCGCAGTCCCAGTCAAAGGAGTACCCAATGGATTTCAGCTGCTGGGTAAATACCTTGATGTTTTCATCGGTGACTTCTCTCGGATGGCGGCCCGTCTTGATGGCGTAGTTCTCGGTTGGCAGGCCAAAGGCGTCCCAGCCAATGGGGAATAAGACGTTAAAGCCTTCCATCCGGCGTTTTCTTGAAATGATTTCAAGGGATGTGTAGGCTCTGACGTGGCCAACGTGCAGTCCGGCTCCTGAGGGATACGGGAATTCTACCAGACCATAGAACTTTTCTTTGTCCGAGTTCTGCTCGATTTTAAAGGTATCGTGGTCTTCCCAGTACTTCTGCCATTTTTTCTCAATTTTATGATGGTCGTATATCTTCATGGGTTCCTCCAAATTAATAATCAAAATACGTTTATAAGTGCACCCTTAATTATAAACAAGGCAGAAAATACTGTCAACCTAAAGCCGCCGGAAAGGGTGTAATTATTTTAAAAATCTTCATACACTCTTTATAAAAACATGGTATACTAAGACGTATAAAATTTTTGAGGTGAACCATGTATCCATTATTGCGATTTAACAAACAGCAAATTCTTGAAAATACACAGACCGTTGTAAGGGCCGCTGCCGAAAAAAACATCGGCGTTACTGGCATTACCAAGTGCACCGGGGGCAATTATGAGATTGCCGAGACCCTGCTGGCGGGCGGCGTTACTGCCCTTGGCGATTCCCGTGTCCAAAATCTCGTCACCCTTGCGGACCTCGACTGTCCAAAATGGCTGATCCGAATGCCCATGCTCTCCGAGGTTGAAGAAACCGTTCTGTACGCCACCCTTTCCCTGAACTCTGAGCTAAAAACCGTCCAGGCGCTGGATACCGCGGCGGCCAGGCATCACAGGAAGCATGAGGTGCTGGTCATGGTGGATCTGGGCGATCTGCGCGAGGGCTATTTCTCAGAGGAATCATTCTGCGCGGATATGGCAGAGATGCTGAAGCTTAAAAACATTGATATCCGGGGCATCGGCGCAAACCTGTCCTGTACCGGCGCCATCGTCCCCACTGTGGAAACCTACGAGCGCTTCGACGATTTCCAGACTCTTCTTAAAAAACGCTTTGGCCTGGACTGCGCTATCACCTCCGGCGGCGCCTCCAGCACCTATTTTATGGTGGAGGATGGCACTATTCCTTCCTGTATCAATAACCTGCGCATTGGCGAGCTGATCCTTATCGGAAACGATACCTCCAACAACATGCGCTATGAAAATCTCCATGATGACAATTTTATCCTGGATGTGGAGATTATCGAGATCAAGGATAAGCCCTCCATGCCCATCGGCAAAATCGGCTGTGACGCCTATGGCTGCACCCCGGTCTTTGAAGACCGGGGCATCCGCAAGCGGGCCATCTGCGCTCTGGGCAAGCAGGATACCACCATGGAGGATCTGACGCCTCTGGATGCCAACCTTGAAATCATCGCGTCCAGCTCAGACCACCTGATTGTGGATATTACGGAATGCAGCCGTGATTACCAGATCGGGGATATTGTGTCCTTCCGCTGTAACTACGTCAGCGCCCTTCACGCCTCGACCTCGGAATACATCTACAAATCTGCTTTTTAAAAAGATTCATTTGAAAATGGTCTGCCCGGCACGCAGGCCGTTTTTACTTTTTTGACCCCTTGTTTTTCCTCTGATTATGGTGTATGCTTGTGCTGTTGGGAAGCATTTATATTGTTGGAGGAAAAATGGAAAGCTTAAAAGGAAATTTGTTTATCATACTCTCGGCCTGTATCTTTGGTTTTACACCGATCATGGGAAAAATTACCTATCTTAACGGCAGCAATTCCATTATGCTGACCTTTCTGAGGACCTTTTTCTGTGTACCGGTCCTATGGATTATTTTAAAACAGCAGAAGGTGTCCTTTAAGCTTTCAAAAACGCAGCTTAAGCAGCTTTTGATCATCAGTTTTATCGGCTCTGCTGTCACCACACTGATGCTGTACCAGTCCTACAATTATATTCCCGTGGGCACTGCCACCACCCTGCACTTTGTCTATCCGGTATTCGTGGCTCTGGGTGCCATTCTGATCTTTAAGGAACATCTCACCAAGCCCAAGATCCTGGCCCTGGTCATCGCCACAGCCGGTATCAGCTTTTTTATGGGCGGTAAAATTGAGGGTGGACTGCTTGGCATCCTCTTAGCGCTGGTTTCCGGCCTGACCTACGCTTTCTACATCCTGTATCTGGATAAAAGCAGCCTCCTTGCGCTGCACCCACTCAAGCTGTCTTTTTACATCAACCTGTTTGTGGCCGGCTTTGTTTTTATCTACGGACTGTTCACAGGAACGCTGACCCTTGACATCACCCCCATGGGGTGGCTGCTCTCCTTTCTGGTGGCCATGCTCTGTGGCTTTCTGGGCATCACCCTGTTCCAGGTTGGCGTCAAGCTGTCTGGGGGTACCACAGCCGCCATTCTCAGCATGTTTGAACCCATCACCAGCGTGGTCTGCGGCATCGCCTTTCTGGGCGAGCCCATCACCGTCAAGAGTGTTTTGGGCTGCGCGCTGATCCTGACCGGCGTCACGATCCTCACCGTGTTTAAAGGGAAGGAACCAGCTGAGACGCCTGATTTAAATTTAGAGCTTGCTGCCAGTGAGGAAATGGAAAATTGAAAATTCCAGAACCCTTTTGCCGTTGACAAAAGCGATTTAAGCAGCGGCCTGCGGCCGCAGACAAATAAATTTGCATAAGTGAGTTGGCAAATTATCGAAAAAAAGCCTCTGGCAATTTGATTAAATTGCGGCGCAAGCCGTGTCTCAATCAAAAAGCCAGAGGCTTTTTGTACCTGAATTTTCCATTTTCAATCTTCAGTTTCCTAAAGGATCATGTTCGGATAGATCTTGCGCATAAAATCATCGGGATAGGTCTTATCCAGGAATTCTTCAAACGAATTGTCCGCCTTGACACCATGGTCACGCTGATCCCAGCGCTGGACAGCCAGGGCCGAAATGGCCATGTTAAAAATCATAAACACCACCAACACCCAGGTCAGCACAATCCCCACCTTGTTGGGGATTTTTTCGATCCATTTGGAGAAATACGGATAAATGTCCTTTACCCACAAAAGCCCCAGAAGCCCCCAGAACAGACCGTACAGCAGGCAGGTACGCCCGCCGATGTTGAGGGGCAGGTTGCTGTAATCCCAGGATACTGTCCCCATAAAATACTGTTGGAAGGCTGAACAGAGATACTCAAAGCCTGAGCCAATGACCATACTGAAAAGAAAGATGATCAGGTCTCTTTTATGGGCAAGAGGCCTTAAAACAATGGTCAGAACCACAGCTCCAAAGCCGTAGACTGGGTTAAAGGGGCCGTAAATCAAACCTGATCGGCTTTCGATAAGGCCGTGCTGGGTTACAAAACAAAAAATCATTTCAAGAATCGTCCCTAAAAAGCAGCCGATCATAAAAATCCAGAAGAGCTTATAAAAATTCAGCCCCGCCGCAAAAGAGCGGCCTTCCGAACCATTTTGGGCAGATACCTGTGTCTTTTTCATGGTTTCCTCCATTTTGCTTTCATTTGTATAGGATTATATCTACCCAAAGATGCTAAAGTGGTAACAAAAAAAGCGGCCTGAGGCCGCAGATAAATCAAATAAACAAGCTTCCAATCTGGTAGACCAGCATGGAGATCAGATAGGCAGTACCCGTTTGGTACAAAATGGCAAAGCCAAAAGTTTTCCAGCTTCCCAGCTCTTTTTTCATGGTCGCCAGCGCTGCCGTACAGGGCGATGCCAGGAGCACAAACAGGATGAAGCTGTAAGCCGAAAGCGGGGTAAAAATCTGTCCGAGCGCCATGGTAAAGCCGCCGTCAAAGGTACTGGTCAAGACACTCATGGTGCTGATGATCATTTCCTTGGCCGCGATACCCGACAATACCGAAACGCTGGCCACCCAGTTGCCAAAGCCCAGCGGGGCAAAAACCGGGGCGATGAATTTTCCGAAGGCCGCCAGAATGCTTTCATCGGCATTGGCCGTCATCTGGAAGTCCGTACCAAAGTTTTGGAGAAACCAAAGCACAACCGAGGCCGCAAAAATAATGGTGCCGGCACGTACAATAAACTCCTTCACACGCTGCCATACCTGGGTAACCGTGTTTTTAAGAACCGGCAGGCGGTAGGGCGGCAGCTCCAGCAGATAGCCGGAATCCTGTCCTTTAAATACCGTCTTGGACAAAATCACGCCTGACACAAAAACCACCAGCAGGCTTACAATATATAAGGAAAAGACCATGACGGACTGGGCCTTTGAGAAAAAGGCTGACGCCATAAGCACATAGATCGGCATCTTGGCGCCACAGGAGATAAAGGGAGTCAGGATAATGGTCAGCTTCCGCTCCCGTTCGTTTTCCAGCGTACGGGTTGCCATAATTCCAGGCACCGAGCACCCAAGCCCCACAACCATTGGAATAAAGGATTTTCCCGAAAGACCGAATTTCCGAAACACGCGGTCCATCATAAAGGCCACCCGCGCCATGTAGCCGCTGTCCTCCAGCACGGAGATAAAGATGAACAGCACGGTAATCTGTGGGATAAAGGTCAAAACCGCCCCCACACCGGTGATGGCGCCCTCTGTCACCAGAGCAATGAGCCACGGAGCCACGTTTAGCCCTTCCATTAAGCCCGTCACGCCGGGAATCAGCATTTCGCTGATAAAACCCTCGATAAGGCCTGTTGTTCCATCCCCCACCACGTTGATGGACACAAAATAAATGATAAACATAAAGATAAAGAAAATAGGCAGGGCCGCGTAGCGGTTCATGAGTACCTTATCCAGCCTGTCCTCAAAGGCCAGATGGGTTTTACCGATCTTTTTCGTAGCCCTAGTTACCTGATCTGTGATAAAGCGGTAGCGGTAATCCGCAATGGTGCTGTCCACATCCTGCCCGCTGATCTCTCGGATCTTTTCCCGGGCGTCATAAATATCCTGATCCAGTCCAAAGCAGTTCGCCACCTTTTTCAGAATTTCATCGTCCTTTTCAATGAGCTTGATGCTTCTGAAAATTTTGGGATAGCCGGGCAGAATATCCGGGTAAGACCGCTGCACCAGGTTGTCGAAATCAATGATGACCTTTTCGATATTATCTGGAAAAACCGGATTGAATTCCGGTGCTTTCCCGGATTTCCGGTCATCCTCCAGCTTTTCCTCGACTGCCTTGATCAATGCCTCAATACCGATTCCCTTTTGGGCGGATATCTCCATAAATGGGAACCCAAAGCCCTTTTTCAGGGATTGGAGGTCCAGCTTCAATCCCTTTTTCTCAACAATATCCATCATGTTCAGCACGCCGATGATGGGAATCTTCAATTCCATCAGCTGGGTGGTCAGATAGAGGTTCCGCTCAATGTTTGACGCATCTAAAATATTGATGATCAAATCCGGCGGTTCACTCAGCAAAAAATCCCTCGATACAATTTCATCCATCGAATAGGGCGCCAGCGAATAAATGCCGGGAAGGTCCACCAGCGTAATTTTGCTCGCGGTATCCCGCAGATCCCCTTCCTTTTTTTCAATGGTGACGCCCGGCCAGTTCCCCACATACAGATTGCTTCCAGTCAGGCTGTTAAACAGGGTGGTCTTTCCAGAGTTCGGATTTCCCACCAGTGCAACGCGATAATTCATAAAATACTCCTCGGTTTTAGGATGTCACATAAAACTAACTTGTCCTTACAAGAGAAAAACCACCTCGAAAAAGGCGGTTTTTGTGATTTAATATTTATTCAAAATCTTAAACAATTAGGCGATTAATATATTTTCAGCATCGTTTTTTCTCAGGCTTAACGCGTAGCCTCTAAGGTGAATTTCGATCGGATCTCCAAAAGGCGCTACCTTATCGACCATTACCTCGACACCAGGGGTTACGCCCATATCCATGAGCTTACGGCGCATAAGGCCTTCCACTGAAATTGTATCAACCACACCTGATTCACCAGGTCTTAAATCCTTCAATGTTGTTTTCATCTTTATCACCCACTGTCTGTTAAACTCTTTTGTTAGCTTTATTATACTTAATTAGACAGTACCTGTCAACGCATTTCGTGAAAAGATTGGTAATATTTAGCATTTTTTATGTAAAAACTTAGCTTGTGATCGGCTGCGCTTATTTAACCTCCAGTAAAAACAGCAGTGGCCGCTCTTCCTTGGGCTACCAGCTGAGTTTGCCCCACAGGTTGCCGTAGCGGTAGCATTCATGGGCACCGTCATAGCTGCCGTTCATATCAATAATGGCCAGGCAGTATTTAAAATTAAGTCGTGAAAAAAGCAAGGTTCCGCTCTTTTTAACAGAGCCGTTACCGATATAGAAGCCCGCAGCATCCAGACCGCTCAGCGCCTTTGTGGTCTTTTCCGCGGTCATGTTAACCTGTGTCAGCCCGGCAGCGGTCAGTTCATCCTTAAAGGAACTGTACTTCCTGATACGTGCTGCCTGCATCATGGTTTCATAATCGCTGCGGCTGGCATGGTCGTTTTTCTGGGTCTGCGTACAGTCACTGGCAGTGTAGTGGTTTTTATTGCGGTAGTAACAGCTGCTGCCCTTTAAGCCCTGCAGGGTTTTATTGTAGGTCTTATTCACACGATAGTTAAAAACCTTTCCGTCCGCATCCAGCTGACGGTCAGCCTTACATCCCTGGGCAGCACTGGTGTAAAGGCTGTTAATCTTTGCCTGTATGCCCGTAAGGCTGTCCATATTCTGCTTTGTCCGCTGCATACGCATATTGCACAGACCAATGTCACCGCCATTGGGCGTGCCGTCCGCATCCGTCACATTGCCGCCGTACTGGGCAATGAGCTTGTTGAGACTCTCGACATCCGCCGGGTTCAGCCCGCCCGCCTCCAATAGGGCCTGCATATCTGAAATGGCCTGGATTTTCGCTTTGGCTTCAGCTTCATTGCTGTCATAATCATACTGCATGGCGGTGAGAAGAGTACCGTATCCCTGGGCATAGTAGTTTTTGATGGCTTCGTTAAAGGACTCGCGTCCGTCCAGGGTCTGGCTGCTCCAGTCGTAATTATAGGAGGACAGGCTCTTAAAGGCAGTAAAAATATCGGTATCTTTTAAAAGCGCCCCCTCACCGGTGATGCCGCGGCCCAGATTCATCATATGATCATAGTAACGGTTATCATTATTTTGGCTGGAATACACATGGCTCATGGCTGTGCGAATCTCCTCTAAATGTCCATCAGTGGTTTGGCCCGCCATGTACTGGATCGCGGTTTTAGCCGAGGTATTACATGCGTCAAAATCATTTTTCAGATCGCCCGCCACACTGTTTAAAGCATTAAGCCTCGCGAGAATATCGCTCCGACGCTGCCCGTTAATAATTTCATCGGTGCTGTTATTCAGCTGACGGCTGACCTGGCTGATCTGATCCTGTATTTTAGCCAGCTCACTGTCTTGCGCACCAGCGTCAAGCTTGCAGATAAGATCTGTGATAATGTTGAGGAAACCAAGTCCCGCAAAGCCTGCGGTATCATTGATCTTATTGAGAACCTGTGTCGCCACCGTCACGCTCTGATTTGCGATCTGCTTGCCTATATCTGTCCCGTTGACGACAGGGCCGCCGCTCGCGCCGCCTGTGAGGTTAACCGTTTTGGGGACATACTCGTCCGGCATTGTCAGCGTGACGTCGCGGTTAAGAGCCGCGCCGTCTGTGTAGGTCAGGATGTCTGCTGGAAGAATCAGGCGCCCAGTGCGTGCCCTGGAAGTATCTGTGTTGGCCTCCTTTGTAAATTTGACTGTAAATCCGGTCTTATCTGCATCGGTGGTTACCGAAGTGACCGAAGCGCCCGCAAAGGCGCCGTCAAAGCTTACGTCACCCTGGGTCAGCCGTTTGCTGAGCTTTCCGCCATCAATATTGACAACGGCTGTGTAGGAGGGTTTGTCTGCCTGGGGATCATCGACAGTAATGCCATCTCCGGCAAGGGCCAGAAACACCGTCTCTACCGGCACGCTCACCGTCAGATCCGTCGCTGTCACATTACAGGCAGACTCCAGAGTAAGGTTTCCTGCCGATTCAGACATCACCGCATCCTCTGGAAGCTTTAGCATAAAGTCTGCCTGGGCCGGCGTTTTGGGGTCAACGCTCAGCGATACCACTGTCGCGGTGTCAAAGGCGCCGCCCAGGTGCAGATTGTTAAGCTGGTTTTTGCTTCCGGCCAAAGTCTGATAGTACCAGTCTGTATCCTTTATGCCGGTGACCGTCAGTGTTCCGCTGATATAACGGGCGTCGGCATGGACACTTTTTTGGGTTTTGGCGCTTTCCAGTCCGTCCTGGGTTACGGCCTCTTTTAAATTGGTTACGACAAGGTCAGCAACCCCATCAATCGTGTCTGCTGCCTGTAGCTGTATTGGCTGATTCTCGGCTCCCGATGGCTTTGTCAGGTCAACCGCCTCACCAGCGAGTGCCACTGGACTGCTACCCAGTACCAGAGTTAAGATGAGCAGAAAAGCCATACATCTCTTAAGTCGAAGTGTTCTTTTCATGGTAGGACCTCCTCTTTAAAACGTTTAATTAATTCTTATTATATAAAATATACCAAAAAAATCAATGGCCTGTGCACCAATAGGCGGTTAAACACCATCAATGGTAGCACAGGCTATCAAACCCGCTGCCTGAACTTACCGGGATGCCGGATTTTCCTTCACCGTAATCCCTAGCTGGGAAAGCCTGTCCATAATGTGTGTTTTAGTCTCCCGATAGTGCTGCTTGGGAATTGGAATATCAATTCCATCACACAGAAAAACAGAGCTGTATGCCAGGTGGTCCACATAGTTCAGGTTAATGATAAAGCTGCGGTGGACCCTTAAAAACGCATCCGGAAGCCGTTCTGCCAGGGCAGTGATCGATTCATCGACCTGAATTCGGTCGCTCACGCGGCAGATCATGCAGTGGTGCTTAAAGGCCTCGATGAAAAGAATACTGTGGGTTTCCAGAATATATGGCCGCTTACGGATATGCACCTCAAGCTTTTGGGAATCCCGCTGTTTTGCATCAATTTGTTTTTGCATGTAGCGGTAAGTTTCCCGGCCACAGGCATAGGGGAACACCTCCCCTTCCTGAAGCACATCCCATTCGTTGGAAACATGCAGGTGTACCACACGCCAGCCCCCGGACTGCTTTTGATAGACGAAGGTAAGCCGCTGGTTTTGCTTAAGGACATAGCCTGTCTTCGGGTCTGTATAGGCATTCAGGCGGCCGGTCACAATGACGGTATCCGTTGTTCTGTAGGTAACCTCACAGTCCACCCCTTCTGAACAGATGGGCACATCCTGTTCACGCTCAAGTATCGCACGCATTGCTTTTTTCCCATGGATATACTGGTTCTGCAGGGCCCCGATCCACAGCACATGCTCATCCATATGCCGCATCACAAACTCCAGATCCCGCTTACCATGCGCTTTCATAATTCTCTCAGTCAGCACGATGAGGTCATCGGGCTGACTGCTCTGCGTTTTATCCTGTTTGGTATTCTTTTTTTCTCCCATACACATCGCCTCCTTTCGGCGTATAATATCAAAAAAGCGCAGGGGCTCTGAACGGCTGCTCAGAGACCACATGCGCTTATTTTATTGTCTGTTTCAGGCGTAGGGCATCTCGATACTGATGTCACGACCTGTCATAGGTTTTATTCAAAATCTTAGCCAGGTACTGCCCTGTATAGGATTCCTTCACTTTGGCGACTTCCTCCGGGGTCCCTGTGCATACAATCGTTCCGCCGCCGTCGCCGCCCTCTGGCCCCAGGTCGATAATATGGTCGGCGACCTTTATCATGTCCAGCTGATGCTCGATCACCACCACTGTACTGCCGGTATCGGCCAGGCGCTGCAGTACGTCGATCAGCCTTGCGACATCCGCCATATGAAGCCCCGTGGTCGGTTCGTCCAGAATATAAAGGGTGCGGCCCGTGTTGCGCTTTGAGAGCTCTGTGGCAAGCTTGATGCGCTGCGCTTCCCCGCCGGAAAGCTGTGTAGACGGCTGTCCCAGCTTCACATAGCCAAGCCCCACGTCATAGAGGGTCTGCATTTTATTGCGGATATTGGGCAGATGCTCGAAAAATTTCAGGGATTCCTCAACCGTCATATCCAGCACATCCGCGATGTTTTTCCCTTTATACTTAACCTCCAGCGTCTCGCGGTTATACCGCTGTCCGTGGCACACCTCACAGGGTACATAGACATCAGGCAGAAAATGCATCTCGATTTTGAGTATTCCGTCACCGCTGCATTTTTCACAGCGGCCGCCCTTGACATTAAAGCTGAAGCGTCCCTTTTTATAGCCCCTGGCCTTGGCCTCAGGTGTCTTGGCAAAAAGGTCACGGATCATGTCAAACACACCGGTATAGGTCGCTGGATTGGATCTTGGGGTACGCCCGATGGGGGACTGGTCAATGGCGATGACCTTATCAATCTCATCCAATCCCTCGATGCTTTTGTATTTTCCGGGCTTCTTAAAGCTGCGGTACAGCTTCTGGGAAGCGCCCTTATACAAAATTTCATTGACCAGGGTGCTCTTTCCTGAGCCGGAAACACCGGTGACACAGATAAATTTGCCCAGCGGGAAGGAAACGTCAATGTTCTTCAGATTGTTCTGAGACGCGCCCTTAATGGTGATGGCCGTGCCTTTACCGTCCCGGCGCTCCTTTGGCACCTCAATCTGCTTTTTGCCGCTCAGATACTGGCCGGTAATCGACTCAGGCACCTTCTTGATATCCTCAACGGTTCCCTCGGCAATGATCTCGCCGCCGTGAACGCCCGCTCCGGGGCCAATATCCACAATCCAGTCGGCTTCCTCCATGGTCTCATCATCATGCTCCACCACCACCAGGGTATTGCCGAGATCGGTGAGGCGGCGCAGGGTTTTCAGCAGCTTCTGGTTATCCCGCTGATGCAGCCCGATGCTGGGTTCGTCCAGTACATAGAGCACCCCCACAAGTCCGGAACCGATCTGGGTGGCCAGGCGGATACGCTGGGATTCGCCGCCGGAAAGGGTGCCCGCGGCACGGGAAAGGGTCAGGTATTCCAGACCAACGTCCTGGAGGAATTTCAGGCGCGCGTTGATCTCAATAAAAATCTGCTCGCCAATCATCTGTTCTGTCTCTGTGAGCTCCATCTTTGAAAAGAAGCCCAAAAGCTCTTTGACCGACATATCCGTAAGGTCAATAATATTTTTATCCTGTACCGTTACCGCAAGGCTTGTGGGGTTCAGGCGCTTCCCTTTACACTTTGGACAGGGGATCTCAGACATATATTTATCGATAAGGCTGCGCATACCCTCGGAGTGGGTTTCCTGATAACGGCGCTCCATATTGTTGACAAGGCCTTCAAAGGTCGTGGTATAGGTGCCCGAAAACTTGCCCTCATACTCGATTTCCAGAATTTCATCCGAGCCGTACAAAAGCTCCTGAAGAAAAGCGTCCGGAGCTTCTGTCAAGGGCTGGTCCAGGGTAAAATTGTATTTTTTCGCAATGGCGCGTATGAGATTGACCATGATCTTGGAGTCATTTTTCAGCCCGAAAAACTTGATGGCCCCCTGTTCAATGGACAGGCTTTTGTCTGGAATCAGCAAGTCCGGGTCAATTTCCTTGTGGAAACCGAGTCCGTGGCACTCGGAACACATCCCAAAGGGGTTGTTGAAGGAAAAGGTCCGGGGCTCCAGCGTATCCATGGCAATGCCGCAGTCTGGACAGGACAGCTTTTCGCTGAAAAGCTGCTGTTCGCCGCCGATCACATCACAGATCACCAGGCCGTTTGCCAGATGCAGGGCTGTCTCGATGGAGTCGGTCAGGCGTTTGGTCATGTTTTCCTTGCTCTTAAGGCGGTCAACCACCACCTCAATGCTGTGCTTTTTATTTTTTTCCAGCTCGATGTCTTCACTGGTTTCTCTGGACTCGCCGTCTACGATCAGACGGACATAGCCCTCCTTTTTCAAATGGTCCAGCAGCTTTTTATGCTGCCCCTTCTCACCGCGCACCACCGGCGCCAGAATCTGAAACCGGGTGCCGGGCTCCAGAGCCTGAACGGTGTCCACAATCTGGTCCACACTCTGCGACTCAATAACCTTGCCGCATTTTGGGCAGTGGGGAATGCCAATACGGGCATAAAGCAGACGGAAATAGTCATATATTTCCGTCACTGTCCCAACAGTCGAACGGGGGTTCCGGTTGGTGGTTTTCTGGTCAATGGAAATGGCCGGTGACAGGCCGTCAATGCTCTCCACATTGGGCTTCTGTGTCTGGCCTAAAAACTGCCTCGCGTAAGCAGAAAGGGACTCGACGTAGCGTCTCTGCCCTTCGGCGTAAATGGTATCAAAAGCCAGCGAGGATTTTCCCGATCCGCTGAGACCGGTCAGCACCACCAGCTGGTCTCTCGGTATCTTCACATTAATATTTTTAAGGTTGTGCTCCTTGGCACCCTTGACGTCTATGTATTTCATTTATTTCCTTTCAGTTCTTTAATCCGGTCACGCAGCGCGGCGGCCTTTTCAAACTCAAGATTTTCCGCAGCGGTCAGCATTTCTGCTTCGAGGTTCATGATTTCAGCTTCCACATCCATCACCTCGTCTTCCACCACATAGGAAGCCTGATCCTCAGCGACCTTTGTCACCTCGAGGGAATCGTGGATTTCTTTGTGGACAGACTGCGGAATAATACCGTGGGCCTCGTTGAATTCACTCTGGATTTTCCGCCGGCGGTTGGTTTCGGTGATGGCATAATCCATGGACCTGGTAATTCTGTCCGCGTACATAAGCACCTTGCCCTCCACATTTCTGGCCGCGCGGCCGATGGTCTGGATGAGTGAGGTTTCTGATCGCAGATAGCCTTCCTTGTCCGCATCCAAGATCGCGACCAGTCCAACCTCTGGCAAATCCAGCCCTTCTCTTAAAAGGTTAATACCGACCAAAACGTCAAACTCGCCCATGCGCAGCTCCTTGAGGATTTTTGTCCGCTCGATGGTGTCAATGTCGGAGTGCAGGTAGTTGACCCGAATGCCGTTTTCCTTGAAATACTGGGTCAGATCCTCCGCCATTTTTTTGGTGAGTGTGGTCACCAGCACCCGGTTTCCCTTGGATACCGTCTCATTGATCTCACTCATCAAATCGTCGATCTGTCCCTTGATGGGCCGCACAAAGATTTCAGGGTCGATGAGGCCGGTGGGGCGGATGATCTGTTCGACGGTCTGTTCGCTGTGTTCTTTTTCATACTTGCTCGGTGTGGCCGAGGTAATCTGATTGATTTTCCCTTCAAACTCCTCAAAGTTGAGCGGGCGGTTATCATAGGCAGACGGGAGCCTGAAGCCATAATCCACCAGATTTTGTTTTCTGGCCCTGTCGCCTGAGGACATGCCGCCAATCTGCGGAATGGACACATGGGACTCATCCGCGAAGATTAAAAAGTCCTTTGGGAAATAGTCGATCAGCGTATAGGGCGGCGCTCCTGGAGGCGAGCCGTTAATGTAGCGTGTATAGTTCTCGATGCCGTTGCAGTAGCCCATCTCCTTGAGCATTTCCAGGTCATAGTTGGTCCGCTGCAGAATGCGCTGCGCCTCCACCAGCTGATTATGCTCGGTAAAATAATCATACCGGTCTGCCAACTCGTCACGGATACCTTTGATGGCCACATCCAGCTTTTCGGGCGTGGTGGTATAGTGTGAGGCTGGAAAAATGGAAACATGGCTGAGCTCACCGGTGATCTCGCCTGTAATGGTGTCGATCTCGGTAATCCGGTCGATTTCATCGCCGAAAAACTCCAGCCGAACGGCCTTCCCTGAGGATGCCGCCGGATAAATCTCCAGAATATCGCCCCTTACCCTGAAATTATTACGCTCGAAGGCAATATCGTTGCGGGTATACTGGATATCCACCAGCTTCCGGATAACCGCGTCGCGGTCCTTTTCCATGCCCGGACGCAGAGAAAGTACCAGATTTTCGTAGTCAATAGGACTCCCAAGTCCGTAGATACACGATACACTGGCCACCACAATTACGTCCCGGCGTTCAAAAAGCGCCGCTGTGGCCGAGTGGCGCATTTTATCAATCTCATCATTGATGGAGGAGTCCTTTTCAATATAAAGGTCGGAATGCGGCACGTAGGCCTCCGGCTGGTAATAATCATAATAAGATACAAAATATTCCACTGCATTTTCCGGAAAAAAGCTCCGGAACTCGTTGGCGAGCTGGGCCGCCAGCGTTTTATTGTGGGCGATGATCAGCGTCGGCTTCTGGACAGCTTCGATCACCTTGGCCATGGTATAGGTTTTACCAGAACCGGTGACGCCCAAAAGGGTCTGAAATTTCAACCCTTTATCAATGCCGTCGGCCAGTTCCCGGATGGCCTTTTCCTGGTCGCCCTTTGGTTCATAGTCGGATACTACTTTAAATGGTTTCATTCAATCACCTTTGTAACCCTTCAATCCAAGAAACATGTGTTCTCTTATTGTACCACTTCTGTCGGTTTTGTCAATGGGAATCAGTTCAATATAGCAGAAAAAAGGATCGAAGTTTTAAAACTCCGATCCTCCCCTCCTGTTTACTTACCCTTTAAAATCTCAAGTGCCTTCTGAAGCTGTAAATCCTGGTCTTCCGGGACGTTCAGCGTGTTCTTATAGGCCTCGTTCTGGGAAACAGCCACGTCGGGCGTCAGGCCCTTTTCGTTAATGTTCCGGCCGTTCGGTGTAAAGTATTCCGCATTGGTGAGCTTGTAGCCGCTCTTATCCTTGAGGGGCACAACCTCCTGGACAATGCCTTTACCGAATGTTTGTGTTCCTATAAGCTGTCCAGCCCCGGTATCCTGTATCGCCCCAGACAGGATCTCGGAGGAGCTGGCGGTTCCTTCGTTAACGAGTACGGCCATCGGCAGGTCCAGCTTCACCTCCCCGGTCGAGGTATAGTCCTTCCGGCTGCCGTCTTTGTCAACCGTGTAGACCACCGTCGTATCGCCCAGCAGCCGGTCTGCCACTGCCACCGCGGAGGTAACCACACCGCCGCCGTTATAGCGAAGATCAATAATGAGCCCGCTGATATGCTGGCTCAGAAGATTTTCAAGCTCAGCGTTAAAATCCTCAGAGGTTTTATTGGTAAATTCCGAAATAGAAATATAGCCAATGCCGTCAATGACTTTGGAGTCCACTGTTGGGGTGTCAATGCTCTGACGCGTCAGGTTAAAGGTCTGTTCCTGTCCGTCCCTCAGTACGGTTACCTCCACCTCAGTGCCCGGATCGCCGCGCATCAGGCTTACGGTGTACTCGGATCCCTTTCCGCTGACATCCTCACCGTTTACCTTGACGATTTTGTCACCAATCTGCATTCCCGCATCCCCCGCCGGGGTGTTCTTGTAGGGGGTAACCACTGTGGTCGTCGCGCTTTCATCCTCAGTCACGACCACGCCAATGCCGCTGTAGGTGCCTGTTGAGCTTTCCATCAGCTTCTGAAATTCTTCCTCAGTATAATAGCCGCTGTAGGGGTCTCCTGTGGACTCAAACATGCCCTTCATGGCCCCTTCCATCAGGGTCGTATCATCAATATCTTTATAATATTCCTTATCGATATGACCTTTTAAGCTTACCAGTTTTTTAAGTCCATCGGCCATTTCTGTACTGTCAACATTTAAAATCACCTTATTGCCCAGCGCTACATTGGCGCCTGTTGTCAGGCAAAAGGTTAAAATATTTGTAACAATAAGCGCTATTACCGCAATAACGATGAGCTTTTTTCTCTGCCCTTTATCCATTGTCAATCCTTTCAAATCAATTTGAGTCAATACTTACCTGAAAAGAATACACTAAAAGCCTTAAATAAACAATAAAAAAGGAAAGAACCGGACGATTCTTTCCAAATTCTGTCAATATTTTAATAATAGATGTAATCCCATGGATCTACAGGTGTGACGTTATTCGCAAAGTAGCTCAGATGCAGATGTGGTCCGGTAGAATTGCCTGTACTGCCCACATAGCCGATGATATCGCCCTGGTTGACACGCTGGCCGTAAGACACATTATAACCGCTTAAATGGCCAAATAACAGGGTATCGCCATTGTCCATGGCCACCATGATACAGTTGCCATAGCCGCCATACCAAGATGCCTTCGTTACATAACCGCCAGCCGGTGCATGGATCGGTGTGCCTGTGGAGGCGGCAATGTCCATTCCTCCGTGATTGGTGGAGCCAATACCGTTGGTATCGGAAGCTGGACGGTAGCCAAACCAGCTGGTAATGGTGTAGTTGCCTGGCAACGGCCACATAAAGCCGCTGGAAACTACGACGTTACCGCCGCCGGAGGAGCCGCTGTCCGCATCGCTGCCGGAACCGCCAGAACCATTCTGGGCCGCCTGCTCTCTCTCTGCTTCTTCCTGTGCTCTCTGGGCTGCCAGAGCTTCAGCTTCCTGCTGAGCGATTACTGCCAGCTCTGCATCGGCCTGTTTCAGGATTTCATCCTGCTTATTAACCTCTGCCTGATACTGCTGTACTACCTGTTGGTTCTTAGCTAACAGCTCATCCTTCTGAGCCTTGACACTTTGCTGGCTTTGCAGGGCAGTTTCCTGATCTGCCTTTGCCTGCTCTACCTGTGCTTTGTTTGTCTCAATGGTTTCTTTTTTCTCTTCTACCTCCGCACGGGTTTTTTCCAGTGCTGTTGCGCAGTCTTTATCGGCCTGCACGATGGATTTCATCATATCCGCCTTGGCGATGAAATCCGCGAAGTCTGTGGCTGAGAAAAGAACCTGCATATAGCCTTCGTTCCCGTACATATACATGACACGGACACGTTCTTTTAATTCTTCTTCCTGTTTGGCCTGTTTTTCTTCGGCCGCTTCCAGCTCGGCTGTGGTTCTTTCCAGATTAGCGGTCAGATCATTGATCTGTCCGTCCAGAGTACTGATCTGGCCGTTGATCCTGTCGATCTCTGCGTTAGCCTTGCTGATTTCAGTCTGAATCCCTTCGATGGTGTTCTGGGTCATATCCACCTGGTACTGGGCAGCCTCTTTTTTTGCAGACGCGTCGTCTTTTTGCTGCTGCAATTCGTCTTTTGTGGCTGCGTAAACCGGAGAAATAAATAAAGATAAACAAAATAATGCCGTTACAATTAAAGAAATTTTCTTCTTCATTTTCTGAAGTCCCCTCCTGTTTTTTATACGTCTAAGAATTTTCGAATAGCGAACACACTGCCTACCGCACCGATGACCACACCATAAACTGTAAAGAAAAAGATCAGCTGACCCATTACCTGATCCGGTGTCGCCAATGCTGAGGTCATGGGAAGCAGTACACTGCCGCCGAGCATGCCCAATATATAGTAATAAGCCAAACGCACGATCATCACAGCCATAACGGCCGCAATCAGCCCCAGAAAAGTTCCCTCCAGGACAAATGGCGTTCTTATATATGCGTCGGTCGCGCCGACATATTTCATGATACCAATCTCCTTCCGGCGTGCAAACACCGTGAGCTTGATGGTATTATAAATCAAAAATAATGAAATGACTGACAGGACAATCAGCACAACGATGCTCATTGTATTGGCAAAATGGTTAAAATTCAGCAGAGCGTTGATATACTCCTCGCCGTATTTTACGTATTCGACCCCTTTGTCCTGATAAGTCAGAGCAAAAGCCTTAACATCGTCCATGCTTTCCGAGTCTTTTACCTGAATGATAAAAGAGGCGGGCATGGGGTTGTTCTCGGAACTGAAATCACTGAGAAGACCTGTGTAGTCGTCCAGTGAGCTTGAAAAATTTTCCAGAGCCTCGTCCTTTGTTTCAAAACGAACCTCAGAAATGAGAGGATTGGCCTTGAGATCCCGTTCCAGGCTGGCGCGCTGTTCTTCAGTGTAGTCTACCTTCAGAAAAATTTTCATTTCCAGCTGGGATTCCACATTCGCCGTCGCCTGACGGATATTGATGGTAAGCACCAGAAAGATTCCCAAAATGATCAGCGCTGCAATGATGGAAAAAACAGCCGCAATACTCATAAGACTGTTTCGCTGCATGCTCTGTGCTGTATCGCGGAGGATCGTCCGGGGCATTGTTTTCCAGTGATTACTTCGCATTGCGGTACCGTCCTTTGACGTCATCGCTGGTGAGATAGCCATTTTCCAAGGTTAATACCCTTTTTTTCATAATATTAACCATCTCACTGTCATGGGTTACAACTACCACAGTGGTGCCATGCTTGTTAATCTCTTCCAGAATACGCATGATATCACGCGATGTCACAGGGTCAAGGTTCCCTGTCGGTTCGTCACAGATCAGAATACTTGGGTTGTTAATAATGGCTCTGGCGATAACAACACGCTGCTGTTCCCCGCCGGAGAGCTCATTGGGATAATGGTTTGCCCGATGTGAAAGCCCGACCATTTCCAATGCCAGCGGCACCTTTTTGCGGATCTTGCGCTCGGGCCGGCCAATGATCTCCATGGCGTAAGCCACATTTTCATACACACTTTTATTTTCAAGCAGACGGAAATCCTGGAAAACCACGCCCAGCTTTCTTCTAAGATAAGGAATCTCCTTTTTGGAAAGCTTGGAAATATCATGACCCTTGATCTTAACCGTCCCGGTACTCGCGTCGATTTCGCGGAGCAAGAGCTTGATAAAGGTAGACTTCCCGGCGCCGCTTCGGCCAACCAGAAATACAAACTCGCCCTTATCAATAAACAGGTTTACATTTTTTAAGGCGTCTTTTTCATTTTTATCATACGTTTTTGTAACATTTATAAATTCAATCATTCAATCATCTTCCTAGCAGCTTGGTCTTTTGGCAGTTGCCAATGATGCTGTACAGTTTATTTTATACTTTTTAACGCACAAAAACAAGATTTTCTATCCAAGTTTTATCTAAAAGTATTCAAATTATTACTCGAATGCATTAATTATACACAAAACGGTCACGCTTTGCCTTAATTTTTGGATACTTTATATCCTTTTTAAGAAACAAAAAGATAAAGGATCACAACTTTTCAGCTGTGATCCTCTGTTTTAAACTTCCGCTTTTAATTTTTCTGCGACGTCGGTTTTTTCCCAGGGTAAATCCAGGTCGTTTCTGCCAAAATGACCATAAGCGGCCACCTGCTTGTAGATCGGTTTCCTCAGGTCAAGATTCTTGATGATGGCGGCTGGTCTTAGATCAAAATGCTTTCTTACCAGCTCTGCAATTTTATCGTCGGCAACCTTGCCGGTTCCAAAGGTATCAACAAAAACGGATACCGGTTCAGCCACACCGATGGCATAGGCAAGCTGGACCTCACATTTATCCGCCAGCCCTGCCGCCACAATGTTTTTGGCAACGTAACGGGCTGCGTAAGCCGCAGAGCGGTCAACCTTTGTCGGATCCTTTCCTGAGAAAGCACCGCCGCCATGGCGTCCGTATCCACCATAGGTATCTACGATAATTTTACGTCCGGTTAAGCCGGCGTCACCCTGCGGTCCGCCGATGACAAAACGGCCGGTCGGGTTGATAAAATATTTAGTATTTTCATCCAAAAGTGATGGGTCAATTACGGGTTTAATAACTTTTTCGATCATATCCTCACGGATAGTAGCAGCGTCCACATCTGCGCTGTGCTGAGTGGAGATGACCACGGTGTCCACTCTGGTGGGTACGCCGTCGTTGTACTCAACGGTCACCTGAGATTTTCCATCTGGTCTCAGGTAATCGACAACACCCTGTTTGCGTACATCAGATAGCTTTTTAGCCAGCTTGTGCGCCAGAGAGATTGGCATTGGCATGAGCTCTGGTGTTTCGTTGCACGCAAAGCCGAACATCATGCCCTGGTCCCCAGCGCCGGTAGCCAGGTCTTCTTCTTCCAGCTTTCCTTCCTTTGCTTCAAGGGCCTTGTCAACGCCCATGGCAATATCTGAGGACTGTTCGTCAATGGAGGTTAAAACCGCGCAGGTTTCACAGTCGAAGCCATATTTCGCCCGGTCATAGCCGATACCGCGGATGGTTTCACGGACAATTTTGGGAATGTCTGCATAACAGTTGGTGGTGATTTCGCCCGCCACTAAAACCAAACCGGTTGATACGGACGTTTCACAGGCAACGCGGGCCATTGGGTCCTGTTCGATGATCGCGTCCAGCACCGCATCGGAGATCTGGTCACAGATTTTATCCGGATGGCCTTCAGTAACGGATTCTGAGGTAAATAATTGTTTCATCATTCGCTCCTTAAAAATTTGTATTGTCGTAATTCTATTTACCCTTGATAAAGATCACAGATTTTTCAAATCCTTAAATAAAATGAACCCCATGCGCGCATGGGGTTAGATTCGTTCAAAAACCCCATCATTACAGTTTAACTGCAGGTATTGGCACCATGCTTATGCTGGTTGCCGGGTTTCATCGGGCCTGTCCCTCCACCTCTCTGGATAGGTAAATATTCAATTACTTGTAATAGGATAAACCTACAGGGCAATTTTGTCAAGCCCCTTTCATTAAAAAAACAAAAGAGCTTATCCCTTCATCCGCTTTTCAATAACATTAATATCCTTTGGAATCTGCGGCGACAGGTTTTCCGGCCCGTTTTCTGTCACGAGTATATCATCCTCGATCCGCACGCCCATCCCCATTTCGGCAATGTAAAGACCGGGCTCGCAGGTGATGACCATGCCAGGCTCCAGGATGTATTCCCGCTTATCGTTGGTGTCGTGGGTATCCAGCCCCAGCGAATGGCCGATACCGTGGTAATAGAATTCATTGATGTCCTTATTTTTAGGCACGATGTTGTTTTTTAAACATTTCTCAAGAAAAATATCCTTGGTTGCCTGTTGGATATCCAGCATTTTTGCACCGGGCTGGTACATCTGGATCAGCTCTCTCTGGGCCTCGAGAACCATATTGTAGACCGTGGCCTGTTCATCGGTATATGTTCCTGAAACCGGGAAGGTTCGGCTGATATCGCCGCAATAGCCCTTGTAGCGGGCCCCCAGGTCCAGAAGCACCATGTCGCTTCCCTTCATGGTCGCCTGGTTTTTAATATAATGCAGCACCGTAGCGCTTTTTCCTGAGGCCGCAATAGTCTGGAAGGAAACTCCCTGGGCGCCCATCATATTGATGGTATATTCAAAAACCGCCTGAATCTGGTATTCCTTCATATCCGGTTTCAGATTTTCAAGAATAGCGTCAATCCCCTTCGCAGTTATCTCAATGGCATCACGCAGCGCCTGGACTTCCTCGGGCTTTTTAATCAGCCGCATGGCGGTCAGATAGGGCTGAAGATTTTGAAGCTCCATATCCGCGAACAGCAGCTTGATCTGCGGGTCGCTGGTTGCAAAACTCTGGTGCTTGGGCATGGTAAAATCGAAATACAGGTTATCAAAACGGGTTTCCTGTAAAATAAAAGACTCCAGCTCAGTATTATAGCGAACATCTTTAATGCCAGACAACGCCTGAGCTTCTTCAATACTGATCTTAGCACCTACCCATTTTTCCTTGAAGGGGTCTGGCTCATCAATGAATAAACACTCCGAAACCTCGCCGCCTGCATCCTTTTTCATCAAAAGGGTCACATCAGGCTCCTCAATGCCGGTCAGATAATAAAAGTTGTTATCGGTATAAAAGGGATAGTCCGCGTCCAAAGACTGCTGAACTGCCCGTCCAGAATAGATGATCGCCAGGCTTTCCGGCTCCAGCTTTTCGCCTAATTCCCTGCGGGTTTGTCTATAAAAATTCTGTGATAATGGCATTTTCACACTTCCTTTTTCATTATTTTGTCACTAAGGTCTATTGTAAACATAAAAAAGACCAAATTCAATACTGAATTTGATCTTAGTCTGTCAAAAAACCTGAGAGACGAAACCTTTTACCTAAGGAAGACAAAAGCGTTCTGCGGACGCTACCCTCTCACCGGCAGCTTATTGACTAAAGCAAATGCTTTATCTCACCAGTGTCCGGCTATTACGGTAGTACCGCACGATTCCTGGCCGTTATTCACAGCGCTGAATTTGATCTTTAGGCAAAACTGGCAGCGCTTTTCACCACGCCTCTTTTTTATTACAATATATACTTTTCTAAAAGCCAGGCCACACCATCCTCGTCATTGGTTTTCTCACCAACAATATCGGCATGCTTCTTAACGCTGTCCATGGCGTTTTTGACCGCCATCCCAAGCCCGGCGCCTTCGATCATCGGAATATCATTCTCGCTGTCCCCAATACAGGCCATTTCATCGGTTGCAATGCCATAAAGCCCGGCCAACTCCGTAAGGGCCGCGAATTTGTTCAGGCTCTCCATGGTGATTTCCATGAGATTTCGCCCTGCGTGAAAAGTGATGGTCCCATCACAGCGGATCGACTGGATCCGCTCAAGCTCTTCCTCAGACTGATAGGAAAACACAAACTTAAGGGCATTTTCGATTGCCGAAAGATCCTCCAGCTGTTCAATATACGGCCGGCGCACACCGGGCACCTTTCCATAGACTCGGCACAGCGGCTGGTCTGGTATATCATAAAACATATTGTGGCTCGTGGCCACAAAGCAGGGCACCTTGAGCTCCCGGGTCTGGCTTAAAACGCTGAGATACCGGCTTTTGTCAATGGCGCCCATTCCCTTTAAAATTTTATCCTCATTAAAAATTGTCCCACCGCCGTCGCCGACGTGGTATTCTTTTTCGAGCCCCAGTCCAACATTCTTAATGAACACCAGCTGTGATTCATTGAACCGTCCGCTTGCTGTAACCACCCGGATTCCCCTGTCCATACACGCCTTCAGCGCTTCCCGGTTTTTGCGGGAAATCTGCTTGTCTGTTGTCAGAAGGGTGTCGTCGAGATCAAGGGCAATCAAACGAACCATATCATCATCCCCCAACGGCCATAAGGCCAAGGGCACACAATGCTGTTACAATCACACCTGCGATGGCTGAGCCCAGAATAACTGACAGCATGCCGCGCTTAAAGTCCATCTCAATGAGCGACGCGGCAAGACAGCCTGTCCAGACGCCAGTACCCGGCAGAGGAATGGCCACGAAAATCATCAATCCCCAAAATTTGTATTGTGTGATTTTCTGTGACTTTTTCATCCCTCTTGTATGCAGCCAGTTGGCGAAAGGGCCGAAAATCTTGGTACCGCGCATCCATTTTAAGACCGCCGGTAAAAACAGCAGTATAAAAGGCGCCGGAATAATGCTTCCAAGCCAGGATAACAGAAAAACCTGTAAATAAGGCATATGCAGCACCAGGGTTCCCCATGGAATCGCACCTCTGAGTTCAACAATCGGGATGGCTGAAATAATGAAAACCTCCAGCCAGTCAGGTAAAAAAGCAAAAAAATTAATAATCGCCTGGGACATTCGTTTCTCCTTTGTTTTTAATCATCTTTATCAAAACTTAAGCATTTCCAATATCGGAATATGCAATTTAAAATTATAACATTAATTTCTATCCGAAACAACTATAAAGGCGACTGACAAGCTTTCCAAAAGTTTTATTTTCAGCTAAAAACCTGATGCAAAATTTGTTTTTTCCTTTGTATAATGGTAAAATACCAGTAGTTTGTTATATAAAGGAGACATCATGAAAAAGATCCTCGGACCTTTGCGAAGAGCAGTTGAAAAATACGAAATGATACGCCCGGGCGACCGCATTGCAGTAGGCCTGTCTGGTGGTAAAGACAGCACTGCGCTGCTGGTCGCCATGAAGCGCTTTCAATATTTCTCACCAGTTCCCTTTGAACTGGAGGGCATTACCCTGGATATGGGCTTTGGCGGAATGGACTTTGAACCCTTGGTTCAGCTCTGCGCTGAGCTGGACATTCCCTACACCATCAAAAAAACACAGATTGGCCCCATTGTTTTTGAGGCCCGGCAGGAAAAGAATCCCTGCGCACTCTGCGCCAGAATGAAGCGCGGCGCACTGCACGACCTGGCCATTGAGCGGGGCTGCCGCAAAATTGCCCTCGGCCACCATGCCGATGACGCCATCGAGACCTTTTTCCTGAGTCTTTTTTATGAGGGCCGCATCAATACCTTTTCACCGGTAACCTATCTTGACCGGAAAGATATCACCCTGATCCGTCCCTTAATCTTTGTTAAGGAAAAGGATATTATCTATAATCCTGAGATCAAAGAGCTGCCCGTCATTAAAAGCACCTGCCCCGCCGACGGCCATACCAAACGTGAGGACATGAAGGATATGATGAAAGAGCTCCGAAAGACCATTCCAGAGTTGGATGACCGCATCCTGAAAGCCATCCAGAACAAAGAACAGTTCCACCTGTGGTTCTGATCACTTTTACGACACATTATATTACATGATATTTATATAGAAGGAGAACAGCATGAACGAAAAAATTTTAGTTGTCGATGACGAAGCCGCCATCGTAGATTTAATCAAAATGGAGTTAGACTTTGAGGGCTATCAGGTAGAGACCGCCTATGATGGCCAGGAGGCCATCGAAAAGGCCCAGAGCTTTGAGCCGGACCTCATTGTCCTGGACATCATGCTGCCCAAGGTCAATGGCTACGATGTCTGCAAAACCCTGACGCCGATGATGGATGTTCCCATCATTCTTTTAACTGCTAAAACCGATATTATCGACAAGGTTCTCGGCCTTGAGCTGGGCGCTGATGATTACCTGACCAAGCCCTTTGACAACCGCGAGCTGCTGGCGCGTATCAAGGCCCATCTCCGCCGCGCTACCAAGGCCCCAGCCGCCAAAAAGACCGATGCCGTTATCAAGAATGGACCTCTCAGCATCATGCCGGATGAACGGACCGTTTTGCTTGACGGCAAGGAAGTACACCTAACGCCAAAGGAATTCGACCTTTTGTATCTGCTGGCCTCCAATCTCGAGCAGGTCTTTCCACGGGATACCCTGCTTGAAAAAATCTGGGGCTACGATTATTACGGCGATACCCGGACCGTCGACATGCACGTCCAGCGTATCCGCCGCAAGATTGATACGCAGCCCAATAAATTTATCCAAACCGTTTTTGGGATCGGATATAAAATGAGGAAAATCTAATGCAAATGACTTACCGGGGGCGAATGATTGTTTACAACATCGCCCTTTTTATCGCTACCTTTATCATTGTTATTTTCTGCGTGATCCAGGGGGTTACCTACTACTATATCAACCAGGCTAAGGATAAGCTCGGGGTGATGAGTCAGGACGCCGTGCTCTACATCGGACAGGAGCTAAAGGCCAGTTCCTCCGAGGCGGCCAATGAGACCCGCTATATTGACAACAGCCTGGCCTTCAGCAAAAGTATTGCCCAGCTCGAAAACAGCCGTGTTATTCTTTTCGACGCTGCCGGCAGCGCCATCGCGGACTCTGTCTCAATCCCCGATAATCAATTCCTGAGTAATGAGATTGAGCTTTCCCGTCAAAAGGACAGCCCGGTTATGACCTTAAAAAATATCGACAACGCCAGTGTTCTTTATTATGTGTCGCCAATTGAGATCGACAATAATTTTCTTGGCTACGTCGGTTTTATTTATTCACTGGACAATATGGACTCCTTCCTCAGTCTGTGCACGCTTTTGTTTGTCATCGGCGGGATTCTCGGCCTGACTATTCTGGTTGTGGTCACCTTATCCTTTTCGAAGCATTTTGTCCAGCCCATCAAGGACCTGACCCGCATCTCAAGCGAAATTAACAAGGGTAACTACAATGTCATGGTTCACTACAGCCGGGATGATGAGATTGGGGATCTTACCCAGGTTTTTAACAAAATGTCCCAGAATGTCAACAATGTGATCCTTCAGCTGGAATCTGAGCGTAAACGCCTCGCCAGTGTTCTGGCTTCACTCGACGATGGGCTGCTGGCCATTGATAAAAAGGGCAACATCATCACGTCCAATTCCTATATCAAAACCTACTTTAACATATCCAACCCCAAAACAATCTACGACTTCCAGTACCAGTCCTTCCTTCGGGATATGTTTGATGACCTTAAAAACGGCAAGGACCACATATCAGAGGAAATTGACTGTAACGGCCGTAACCTGCTCATTATCGGCAGCCCTATCCGGGAGGCCGGCTATGAAGAAAACTACATGATCATTATCCGTAATGTCACCGCCACCAAGCAGTTTCAGAACGAACAGAAAAAATTTATCAGCTCTGTTTCCCATGAGCTGCGGACGCCGCTGACAACCATTATCGGCTATACGGATATGCTCACCCGGAGACAGGTTGTGGACCCTGAAATTCTAAACCGTTCACTATCGACCATCAACCGCGAGGGCCATCGACTGCTGCGTCTTGTGGATGATCTGCTGAATGTGAACCAATTCGATAAAATCGAATTTGATGTTAAGAAAGCAAACCTGGACCTGCATGCCCTGCTCATCGATGTGGTTGACCAAATGCAGATTAAATCCAGTCAAAATGATATTGAGATCAATTATAAATCGGATGAAAACCTGCCGGAAATACTCGGCGACTATGATCGGCTCCAACAGCTCTTCATCAATGTCTTACACAACGCCATCAAATACTCCGACAAAGGGGATATTATCGACGTGGTCTCTACGCGCGAAGACGGCAATATTGTTGTCTCAATCCGCGATTACGGTGTTGGTATCTCCGACGTGGAAAAGGACCGCATTTTCAATGCCTTCTACCGTGTCGATGAGGACCGCGCCCGGAGTGAGGGCGAGGGTGGAGCCGGACTTGGTCTCTACCTTGTAAAACAGATCGTAGAGAAACACAATGGTACCATCCGTGTTGACAGCCAGGTCGGCGAAGGTACCAACGTGATTGTAACCTTGCCTGTCATTGAAAAAGCGCTCGCCGGAGGTGAAAAAAATGAAAAAGAATAAATGGATCGCGCTGCTTTTATTTCTCACGCTTCCCTTTTTCCTCGGTGGCTGCAGAAGCTTCCTGGTACCTCAGGATAAACCGCTGGCCCTCAACAACACACTGCTTCAGCAAAAAAACCCCCAGAGTAAAATGGAGATTCTTTCCTTTGAAAACATCGGAACAGGAACGGTTCAGGATATTTCCTACGACGGGAGCACCCTCCTGTTACTCAATACAACCGAGGCGCCGCCCATCACCTATAACATCAATTTGCTTAAGGTGAGTGAGAACGAGAACCAGCTGACCAGTTTTGTCAATTCTGAAAAGCACCAGCTTTCCGCCAAATTTGATGAATACGCCAAAGGCGTCTTCTATGTGGAAAAGGGGATGGACACAGGAAATGAAAAATCCTCTAACCAGCTTATCTGGACCTCCATTGACAAAAGTGTTACAAAGACGATTTCCTCACCTGAGGAAAATGTCAACTCGAATATCTGTATTGTGGATGACAGCAGCGTTATTTACAGCAACTCCAATAATCAGATCGTCATGGCAACCTCAGAGGGTGACCGCCGCATTTACCACACGGTCCGCAGCATTCCCGTCCATGATATCCAGTATTATCCTAAAAATAATGCGGTGATCTTCACCGGCACAGACCCGACCGATGATCAAAAAACAAACCTGTATCTGTCTGAGATAAAAGACGGAAGTGATGAGCTCAGCTCCACTCTGATTGATGAAAATGTTATAAATTTTGATATTAACCGCCAGAATGGCAGCATTATCTATACGCAGAACTATGGCGACTCCAACCGGATCATGAGCTACAGCATCAGCAAAGGCGCTCAGCCCTCCGTTGTCAGTGAGGGGAATTTCACTTCGGCAGCGTATACGCCCAACGGGGAGAAAATTCTGTACACACAGTTTTCCAGCATCAATACCAAGACTTCCCAGTCCATCTGGATCATGGATGCAAACGGAAAAAACAAGCTGCAGATATCCGCCCCGCTCACCCTGACCTCGGCAATTATTGCACACCCCTATAAGTCCACAATCTATTTCTCTATTGAGAAAAAAAGAGAAACAGCCACCAGCGACACCAAGGGACAGCCCATTTCACAGATTTACAAAATCGACTATAACATCAACTAATCCTAACGCCCGGATATCAGCAAGGTACCCGGGCATTTTCTTTATAAATATCTGTGCACGTTTTTAACAAAAGAACGGCTGACTATGCTATAATAGGATATAATAACGAATACATTTCAGGAGGAAAATTTATTTTATGGACAGTAGCAGTCTAATAATGATGTTTGTGCTCGCACTGCTTATTTTAATGTCGGCCTATTTTTCGGCCACCGAAACAGCCTTTTCGACTTTTAACAAAATCCGCATGAAAAACATGGCAGCTGAAGGCAATAAGAAAGCAGCTCTGGTACTGAATATCAGCAAAGACTACGACAAAATGCTCTCAACCATTCTCATTGGCAACAATATTGTGAACATTACCTCAGCTTCGCTGGCAACTGTTCTTTTCACCAGACATTTTGGTGATCTGGGCGTCACCATCTCCACTGTGGTCATGACCATTCTTGTCTTGATTTTTGGAGAAATTTCCCCCAAGAGTATGGCTAAGGAGAGCCCTGAAAAGTTTTCTATTTTTTCAGCGCCGATTTTAAATTTTTTTATTTATCTTCTGACGCCCCTGACCTTTGTCTTTTCCCAATGGAAAAGACTGCTGTCAAAATTTTTCAAATCTTCTGACGGCCCCAGCATTACCGATGAGGAATTAAAAACCATTGTGGATGAAGCTCAAAACGAAGGGGTTTTGGACGAACATGAGAGCGAGCTGATCCGTTCCGCCATTGAATTTGATGACCTCAGCGCCGGGGATATTGCCATTCCCAGAGTCGATATCACTGCCATTGACCTCGAAACACCTCTGGATGAAATAGAACAGCTTTTTTCAACCACCGGTTACTCCAGACTCCCGGTCTATATTAAAAGTATTGATAATATTGTCGGTATGATCCACGAGAAGGATTTCCATTCACTGATCAACCACGGTATCACTTCCATTCAGGGAATTGTGGCCGATGTGGTATATGCCAGCGAAAACATGAAAATCTCAACCCTGCTGCGCCTGCTTCAAAAATCCAAAACCCATATGGCCATTGTCGCGGATGAGTTCGGCGGCACCTTTGGGCTTGTCACCCTTGAAGATATCCTGGAAGAGCTTGTGGGCGACATCTGGGATGAACACGACCAGATTGTGGAGGTTTTCAAACCACTGGATGAGCATACCACCCTGGTTTCCTGCCATGCCAATCTTATTGATATGTTTGAATATTTCAATATTCAGTTTCAAAATAAGGATCTTGACTCTAATACGGTAAACGGCTGGGTCGTTGACTTGCTTGGCCATATACCAAAGGTCGGCGATACCTTCACCTATGAAAATCTCGCTGTTACCATCACAAAAGCCAGCCTGAAGTGTGTTCTTGAAATCAAGATTGTCCGGCTGGAAGAAACCGAAACCGATTCTTAAATTTGATCCATTAAAAAAGAGCCTGCAAAATGCACGCTCTTTTTTATTTCACTTTTCAACTTAAACCATGCGAACCTTACCCTGATAAACCATCCCACGCTTTGGATCAACAGAGATCAGCTTACCATGTCCAATGATTTCAAGGGCTTTTTCGACACCGACGATTACCGGGATATTATAGTGTAATCCGGCGATGGCGCCTTCAGAACTCAGGCCGCCTTCTTCGGTAATAATGGCCGCTGCCTTATCCAGAATCCATGAAATATCCGGTGATAAGGATTTGACAACCAGAATATCCCCTTCCTTGAATTCGGAAGCGTTATCTTCATTAATCAATTTTGCATAGCCTGTTACAGGCTTATCGCCGATACCAATGCCACTCATAATTGCATTGCCCACAGTATGGACTTTTATCATATTGGTGTTGCCCTGTACACCAAGCGGCACACCAGCAGCTACAACAGCCAGATCACCAATCTTGACAACGCCCAGCTCTACAGCTGCCTGTACAGAATCGTGCACCATGGAATCTGTATCTCTGAGCTCTGTCATATACATGCAGTAAACGCCCCAGGAAAGGGTTAAACGGCGGACAGTGGATACTTTATCACTGACGGCTAAAATAGTGCATTCTGGGCGGTATTTAGACAGCATACGCGGTGTATGTCCAGAAGAAGTCGCCGCAATAATAGCTGTTGCGTCCAGGTTCGCCGCAATCTGAACAGCTGCTTCACTTACCGCATTGGTTATGGTCAGTTCACCGTGTTCTGGTTTTTGACGATTGATGTATTCTTCAGAGCGTTCAGTTTTTTCCACAATATTTGCCATGGTTTCAACAGCCTGTACCGGATAAGCGCCCGCTGCGGTTTCACCGGAAAGCATTACTGCATCTGTACCATCAAACACTGCGTTGGCAACATCTCCGACTTCGGCTCTTGTTGGTCTCGGGTTGCGGATCATGGAATCCAGCATCTGTGTGGCTGTGATAACCGGCTTACCCAGAAGATTACATTTTTTAATAATGCTTTTCTGTACCAGTGGCACTTCCTCGGCCGGGATTTCGACACCAAGATCCCCTCTGGCCACCATAATACCATCCGAAACAGCTAAGATGCGGTCAATTTTTTCAACGCCTTCGCGGTTTTCAATTTTAGAAATAATCTGGATATTTCCACCGCCGTTATTTTCGAGAACCTTACGGATCGCGATAACATCCTGTGGCTTGCGCACAAAGGACGCTGCCACAAAATCGACTTTCTGCTTGATCCCAAAGATTAAATCACTTTCATCCTTTGGAGTCAGACCTGGGAGATTGATTTCGACATTTGGAATATTGACGCTCTTTTTAGAGCCCAGTACGCCGCCATTGTCGATGCTGCAATAAATTTCTGTTCCGTCAATACGGTCAACATTCAGTTCGATCAGTCCGTCGTCAATCAAAATTTTGTTTCCTACAGACAGGTCATCAGGCAGCCCTTCATAGCTGACACTGACGCGGTCTGCATCTCCCTCGATCTGTTCTGAGGTCAGCACAATCTTTTTACCGGTTTCAAGGGTAACCTTTCCTTCTTTTAAATCCCCGGTACGGATTTCAGGGCCTTTAGTGTCCAGCATCAGCGCAACTGGAATATTCAGCTCCTTACGTACTTCCTTAATTCTCTGGATTCTTCCCGCATGCTCTTCGTGGCTTCCGTGGGAAAAGTTCAAACGCGCTACATTCAGCCCGCCCTGGATCATCTTGGTTAAAATCTCTTTTGAATCGGATGCAGGCCCAAGGGTGCACACCATTTTTGTTTTCTTCATACTGTTATAACCTCACTTTATATTATTATTTATGTCAAACTTCTTGAATCGTTAAATGGACAGAATCTTCGCAATTTTATACATATCTTTACGGAAAGCTTTTGGTGTTTCCAGCGCCTCCTCAAGGGGAACCATAATGTACTCGCCCTTGCGCTGCACCACAACATTTCCGGTATTATCGTTAACGATGGCTTCTACTGCTTTATATCCCATAAAGCTCGCAAGATTACGGTCAAAATGAGATGGTGATCCACCTCTTTGGATATACCCTAAATTGGTGCCTTTAGTTGTAACCTGTGTCAATTCCTCGATTTTTTTACAGTAATCACGGTAGCTTCCGCAGCCTTCAGCCAGCATGACAATGCTGTGGAGCTTCCCACGATCCTTGCCTGCCAGCAGCCGGTCACAGATTCCTTCAAGGTTCGTTTCAATTTCAGGGATGATCAATGCCTCCGCGCCGACTGAGAAGCCCGCATACAGGGCAATATCCCCGCAGGTACGTCCCATGACCTGCACCACATTGATCCGGTTGTGGGAAAAGGTGGTGTCGCGGATTTTTCCAATGGCTTCAATGGCTGTGGTCACAGCGGTGTCAAAGCCGATGGTAAAATCACTGGCGCCAAAGTCATTGTCGATGGTGCCGGGAATTCCCACAACGCTCACACCCAGCTTTTTCAGTGCCAGCGCGCCGCTCAGGCTCCCGTCCCCGCCGATGATAATCAGATGCTCAATGCCATACTCTCTCAGAACCTCTGCTGCGCGTTTCTGTCCTGCCTCTGTCGGGAAAAACTCACTTCTGGAGGTTCTTAAAATGGTACCACCCTTTTGCAGAATATCTGCGACTGAATAGACGTTTAATGGGCTGATATCTTTATCCAGCAGTCCTGCATAACCGCGATTGATGCCGTAAACATCAATTTTATGATAAATGGCTGTCCGGACAACTGCCCGGATCGCCGCGTTCATTCCTGGTGCGTCACCACCACTCGTTAAAATACCAATCTTCATTTGAGTACCTCCACTTTATTCTGCCCTAGAATTGCTTCCAGGTTATTTATTAATTCATCACAGACGCTTACCCACAGGTTTTTATCTGCGCCAAATTTTTTATGTTCCTTTTCAAAATGCAGCTCCACCGGTACCGGACCCGGTGTTTTCATTAAAACGGATTTAATCTCTTTTAGCAAGGGCTTTTGTGTAAAATCTGTAAAATGAATGACCAGCTTCTCCTTCTTTTCAGCCGGCGCATACGCTGTTCTTTCCTCTTTCACCTGCGGAATATCCGTTTTAAGGCTGAGAGGATAGACCTGCTCACAGATTACAGAAACATTCATTTCTTCATTATAATTTATCTTACCTCTCACAATCACCGCGTGGTCCACGGTCAGAAGAGGACGGTATTTTTCCAATGTATTGGGGAATACAACCACCTCCAGGCGGCCGTATAAATCCTCCAGTATCATGAAAGCCATCAGCTTGCCATTGCGGGTGATCTGGTTTTTGACATCATCAATGAGTCCGCCAATGATTACCGCGCCGCCGTCCCTGATCCCAGAATCCCTCAGGTCCTCGTAGCTGTCAAGCATACTGCTGTTAAGGTTTGTCTTTTCTTTTAAGGTATTCTCATATTTTTCAAGGGGATGCCCCGTAACATACAGGCCGAGCACCTCTTTCTCCAGCGCCAGCCGCTGTTCCTTGGTAAAGGGTGCGACATCGGGTAAAAAGTCCTCCTTCAGGCTGCTGTTTCCGCCAAAATCCAGCAAGGATATCTGGCCGGCAAGGCGGTCACGCTTCTCACGCTGCACCTGATCCACCATCCGCTCTGCACCAAGTAAAAGCTGGGCGCGGGTACTTCCGGTATAGTCAAAGGCGCCGCTTTTGATCAGGCCTTCCACCATGCGTTTATTCAAAGCCTTTAAATCGACTTTCTCACAGAAATCCCGAAAGCCTTTGAAAGCGCCATCGGTCTCTCTGGCATTTACAATGGACACAATGGCATTTTTCCCAAGTCCCTTAATGGCCCCTAAGCCAAAACAGATCTTATTGTTTTTTACAGAAAACTTGTCATAGCTGACATTCACATCCGGCGGCAGCACCTTGATGTCATTTTTACGGCAGTCCTCAATATATTTAGATACCTTTTTTTCATCGTCCATCACAGAGGACATTAACGCCGCCATAAATTCTGTCGGATAATAGCATTTGAGCCAGGCAGTCTGGTAGGCGATAACCGCGTATGCAGCGGCATGTGATTTGTTAAAGGCGTATTTGGCAAAATCCTTCATTTCCGCGTATATCTGTTCTGCCACATTTTCCGGCACGCCCCGGCGTACCGCGCCGTCAATGACGGTCTCGCCGTTTTCATCCACCTCGCCGTGGATAAAAACTTCACCTTCCTGATTCATGACATCAATTTTCTTTTTCGACATGGCACGGCGGACCAGGTCACTTCTGCCCATGGTAAAGCCTGCCACATCCCTGAATATCTGCATAACCTGTTCCTGGTAAACCATACATCCATAAGTAACATCCAGAATTGGTTCCAAAATCGGATGAAGATAGGTAATGGCTTCCGGACTTTTTTTATTCTCAATATATCTGGGGATCTGATCCATCGGACCAGGGCGGTAAAGCGAGATTCCGGCAATGATGTCCTCGAAATGCTCTGGCTGCAGATCTCTCATAAAAGCGATCATCCCTTTGCTCTCAAGCTGAAATACCCCAAGGGTGTCTCCCTTGGACAGCATCTTATAAACCTTGGGGTCTTCGAGATCAATGTTGTCTAAATTGATGTTCATCCCCTGGCTGTGTTTTATATTTTCAAGGGCGTCCCGTATAACCGTCAAGGTTCTCAAACCCAGGAAATCCATCTTTATAAGCCCGAGGTCTTCCAAGAGTCCCATGGGAAACTGGGTGGTAATCATGTCTCCGTTCCTGTAAAGCGGAACATACTCCATCAGCGGCTTATCTGAAATAACCACACCAGCCGCATGGGTGGAGGCATGACGTGCCAGACCCTCCATGGATTCGGCCATATCCAGAAGCTTGGAAACCTCCGGATCGTTTTCCTTCATCTTCCGAAGCTCGCTGTTTTCTTCCAGAGCCCTTTCAATCGTAATATTCTGCCCTGGGTGCATCGGAATTTCTTTGGCTACCTTATCCACCGCATTGTAGGGCATATTCAAAGCTCTTCCCACATCACGCACTGCACCTCTTGCCGCCATGGTACCAAAGGTAATAATCTGCGCCACATGGTCTGCGCCATATTTTCTGATCACGTAATCAATGACTTCCTGTCTTCGTTCATAGCAGAAATCACAATCGATATCGGGCATCGTGATTCGTTCAGGGTTTAAAAACCGCTCAAACAGCAGGTTGTATTTGAGGGGATCCAGTGTCGTGATATCCAGCCCATAGGCCACAAGGCTTCCCGCGGCGGACCCACGGCCTGGTCCGACCATGATGTCATGATCCTTGGCGTATTTAATAAAATCCCAGACAACCAGGAAATAATTGTCAAAGCCCATGGAATGGATCACATCCAGCTCATAGTCCATGCGTTCCTTTATTTCTGGCGTAATCTCCTGATACCGGGCCTTAAGTCCTGCTTCACAAAGCTTTCTCAGGTAACCACCCGCAGAGGGTTCTCCCTCTGGAAGTTCAAACTCAGGCAAATGGGCGCTTTCAAGGTCAAAACTCACGTTGCAGCGCTCGGCAATTTTGTTGGTATTCTCAATGGCCTCCGGCACATCAATGAATAACCGGGACATTTCATCTGGGGATTTCAGATAAAATTCATTATTTGGAAACCGCATCCGCTCCTCATCGTCCACAGAAGCCGCTGTCTGAATACACAGCAATATATCGTGGGCTTCGGCATCCGCTTTCCGGACATAATGGACATCATTGGTCGCTACCAGAGGAATGTCATATTTTTTAGAAAAGTCAATGAGCACCTCATTGACCTGCGCTTCCTTCTGCATACGGTGATCCTGTATTTCAAGGAAAAAATTTCCCTTTCCAAAAATATCCTGATACATCTGACAGATTTCATTTGCTTTCTGCAGCTGTCCTTCAATGATCAGTCTTGGAATTTCCCCGCCAATGCAGGCCGACAGACAAATAATGCCTTCATGGTGCTTTCTTAAATATTCATGGTCAACCCTGGGTTTATAGTAAAATCCATCAATAAAGCCTTCAGATACGACTTTCATCAGATTTTTATAGCCATCGTTGTTTTCGGCCAGCAGCACCAGATGATATGGATTGGTGTCAATATTACCTTCCTTTTGGTCAAGACGGCGGGGAGAAACATAAACCTCGCAGCCGATAAGCGGCTTGATGCCTTCCTCCAGGCATGCTTTGTAAAAATCGACCGCGCCAAAAAGCACCCCGTGGTCTGTAAGCGCGAGACTTTTCATTTCCAAATCCTTTGCTTCTTTCACGAGCTGCTTAATTCTTCCAAAACCATCTAAAAGGCTAAATTCACTGTGGACATGTAAATGTGTAAATTCAGATTCGATCTGTATTCCCTCCTTTCTTTGTTATTTTCCAATAATTTCTCATATTATATCACATTACGAAAACAAAATACACCCCCTATTGTCCCAGATGGATAATATTGTTCCCGGTTACAATTGCATTTTTCAAAGTTCCTGTTAAATAATTTGAATTATAATAGAAAGCGCAGTGGAGATATGGTATAATTGTCAATTATAAAATAAATAAGGAGTGTCTTTTTATATGGGAAAAAACAAAGCCGGCGGCATGAGCACCGGAAAAAAAGCAGCTTTGATCATTGTAGCTGTCATTTTTGCTCTTATCTTGGGGGGTGGCTTATATGCCTACTCATACATTCAGAATACCATGAACAAAATGGATAAGGTTGATATTTCAGATAATGCTCAGGATCTGGGTATTACTGAAAACAAAAACGGAGAGATTGTCAACATTGCGCTCTACGGTATCGACGCCGCTGAAGGCGAGACTGGCCGTTCCGACTCGATCATGATCCTGACTTTAGACAATGTCCATAACCGCATCAAGCTGACCTCTGTCATGCGTGACTCTTATGTTGATATCGCAGGCCACGGAATGGATAAAATCAACCACGCTTATGCATTTGGCGGCCCTGAGCTCGCAATCCGCACGCTCAACGAAAATTTTGGTCTGAACATCACAGACTTTATGTCCGTCAATTTTACCTCAATGCCTGAAATCATCGATATGCTCGGCGGCGTCAGCATTGACATCACTGATGAAGAAATCGCGACCGGCCAGATTCCAGGACTTTACCAGTCCGGTACTCAGCTTTTAACCGGTGAGCAGGCTTTGGCTTATTCCAGAATCCGTTATGCCAGCGGCAATGACTTTAAACGAACTGAACGTCAGCGGACTGTCCTGAATGCGCTTGTCATAAAAATGATCCAGCAGCCTGTAACCAGCTATCCAGGCCTGATCAGTGATCTTGCCCCTTATATCACCACCAGCCTTTCTAACCAGGAAATGCTTGATATGACTGCCAAATACGGTTCACTTGCCAAGCAGGGGATCCGGCAGAATCGTTTCCCGCAGGATGATGACGCCAATGGGCAGATGATTGATGGTGTGTACTATCTGGTATTTGATATTCCAACGGTCCGTGAAAAAATGGATGCCTATATCTTTGAAGATCAAACTGTCTGATAAACACTGTTAAAAAAAAGAACACCACATTGGGTGTTCTTTTTTTAGCTTTAATAATTATTTGTAAAGGTAAAGGTTGAGCTTGCTCCCTTACTGTCTGTAACCACCACTGTGTGTTTTCCAGACATATAGCTCGTCACCGTGCCAATGACCTCCATTGCCTCGCCGTCAAGCGTAACAGATGTAATCTGCTCCGGGCTGCTGTATGCCAGGGTTACAAACTCAGAACTGACAGTTCCCCCATTTATAAGCCCGGCTGGTGTCTGCGCTGTAATCGCAGGTCCCTGCTGCACCTGTGCTACCTCACCTGTATAAGGCTCAGATTTAATGTCAGAAGCTTTTTTTCCGCCTTCTTCAGAGATAACCACATTAGGATCAATGGAAAACCTTAAGACGGCTTTACTGCCATTATTATCTTCCACAATGATCTCATAACTGCCTGGATTAGACAGAAGAGCCTCCGTTACCTTTTCCTGGGACTGCGGATCGTTCAAAGATGTTCCGTTGACAAAAGCATCCTTTAAATCAGAAGCCTTAAACGCGACAGACACATCGCCATTTGTCACATTGTTCTCATTAAAAAGATTATTTGAGGTAATCGTAATCGTTGGCGCAGTGGTTTTATCCGTATTTTGTACAGTGGTAGCCGGCTGGTTCGCATTTGCTGCGACTTTCTTTTTGCCGTCATTGTTCCAGGTTTTTAAACCATACACAATAAGGACACAAAACACCACAAACAAAATAACAATCACTGTATTTTTTACATGTTTCATTTACTGAATCCCCACCCCTCCTAAACGTTTTTTGCCAGTCTTCCTAAATGAAGGGAAAAAATGATGTTTTTTCTTAGGGCTGTATTCGACCGGACTACACTCAATCGTCCCTTTATTGCTAAGAACGATTGCCGGATTTAAATTCATAATTTGCTCAAACTTTTTACGCCCAACAATTTCTTCCGCACGTTCTAATGCTCTTTCCATCAGTTCGTAGCTCTTAACACGGTGTGCGTCGCTGGCCAGAAACTGGACCATATTGTGCTCCAGCATGATCTCGGCAGTCTCTTTCGACGCACTTCCGTAAAACCCTGTCAGGCTCAATGCGTTTGTTTGTATATAGGTTCCTTTATCTATAAAGTCCAATAATACATTGGGATTTTCCCTTACAAAATCATATCTTTCAGGGTGTGCTAAAATCGTTGAGTACCCCTTAGCCTGTAACCGGTAAAGAAATTCCTGCAAATGCTCGACACTTGAATCATGCCGCATGGTTTCCACTAAAAAATAATTGCTTTTGTTCAGGGTGGTAAACTCACCTGCTTCAACCATTTGTATCATATCCGGTTCATAATAGAGCTCATTTCCCAAAAACAGCTGTATATTGATATTTTCTTCCGCAACTGCTTTTATCAAAGCTTTCAATCTTTTTTTGTTCTCAGCAACTCTGGAAACAAAATTTGTATAGCTCATATAGTGTGGTGTTAGAACCACACCTCGGAAACCTATCCGCTCCGCAACTCTGAGCATTTCAAGACTGTTTTCAATTGTTGGGGAACCATCATCGATACCGTATAGCACATGCGTGTGTATATCAATCATACTGTCTGCCCCTTACTTTCCTCTTTTTTCTTTGATTTTCCGATGCTTCTTCTCTTTCTTGCTTTGATGTTGGTCTTCCTCGTAAGCACTGTAATAATAGTAGTAACCGCTGCGTTTACTTACTGGAGCATTATTCGCTACGACACCGACAATATTTCCATTGACATTGCGCAGTGTTTCAAGGGCCATGCGCACCCCTTCCTTATTTGTCACGCTGATTGCCGCAACTACAATATAACCATCTGTTACATGCGAAAGAACCGCAGCATCTGTTACAACGCCAACCGGCGGCGCATCAATCAAGATATAATCAAAAGCCAGTTTAAACTGGTTAATTAATTCAATAAGCCGCTTGCTGGCCAGAATTTCCGAAGGGTTCGGCGGGATAGGCCCTGAAGAAATCATAAAAAGATTCTCCACATCGGTTGTCTGGATCGCTTCTGTTGGTTCACATTCTCTTAAAAGTATGTTTGTCAGTCCTCGTTTATTGGGCTGTTCAAACAAACGGTGAATTCTGGGGCGACGCAGGTCACAGTCAATCAAGAGCACTTTCTTTTTTGACTGGGCAAGTGCAACAGCATAATTCGCAATAATTGTCGACTTCCCTTCACCTTTACCTGTACTTGTGATCGTCAGAACCCTCAGTTCCTCATCAATATCCGCAAATGTAATGTTGGTACGCATATTCCTGAAGGCTTCAGAGATAGGGTCTTTAGGAGATTTATAGGTAATTATGGAATCCTTCATTATTTTTTACCTCCTTCAGAATGGGGCATCAGCTCTTCAGAATGTGGTATAACCGCAACAACCGGTACCCCATCAATGAGCTCTTTTAATTCTTCAACAGATTTAACACTGGTATTAAGCATTTCTCTGATAAAGATAATGAAAACACTCACAACAATACCAAGCAAAAAGGCAATCGCAACATTCAGTTTTAAATTCGGAGAAACTGGAGTGGAGTTGACCTCTGCCGCATCGACTACCTGTAAATTACTGATCTTCATCAATTCGCCGATATTGGACATGAATACTTTCGCTGTTTCATTGGCAATACTGGCTGCCTCTACAGGGTCCTCATCTGTAACTGTAATCTTTATCAGCTCCGTATCATTAACGGTTGTGACATCGATCATTTTGGACAGCTGTCCATCGCTTAAATCAAGGTTTAAATTATTTTCAACCTCTGAAACAACACTCTTACTCTTTGCGATTTCACTGTAGGTGCCAACTAATTTCTGGTTAGTCAATACTTCATTGTAGTTCGCATTGGCATTTGTATCAGAATAGCCTTCTGATTTACCAATCATTAATGTTGTGTAGCTGCTGTACTCTTTGTTCATAAAAAAGATGGTAAACACTGAAACCACAATCATAAAACACAAGGTTAAAATGACAATAAATTTCCAGTTTTCCTTTAACATATCCAGTATGTCATGTAAACTAATCTCTTCCATCAAAATTTTCCCTTCATTATTTTGTATACTTTAAATTATAACTATTTTATTATAACAAAAACAATTATAACTTAAAAAAGAAAGAGATACAAGGAATTTTTATATTCCTTGTATCTCTTTTTAAATAGCAGTTTCACGGTTTGGGTGATAGTCTGGAACGATTACTTTCAATTGGTCAATCACCTCAGACATTGTTCCACCATCGACAATTTGTTTCAATTTTTCAAGCTCATCACATATTACTATTTCATCAAAAACCTCTGGCTTTTCAACAAAAATATCTTTATACCGTGTTTTATCAAATTCAGCCATATCGTAAGAAAGCTCTTCGTATAATTTTTCCCCCGGCCTCAATCCTGAAAAGACAATCGGCATCTCTGTGTAAGGCTCATAGCCTGAGAGGCGGACCATACGCTCAGCCAAATCCTTAATTTTAACCGGTTCTCCCATATCCAGCACAAAGATTTCTCCACCATGGGCGATACTGCCAGCCTGAAGAACCAGCTGTGTTGCTTCGGGAATGGTCATGAAAAACCTTTCTATATCGGGATGGGTAACTGTCAGCGGTCCTCCATTTGCAATTTGTTCTTTAAATATGGGAATAACGCTGCCATTGCTTCCGAGGACATTTCCAAAACGAACAGCGACGAACTCCGTTTGATTATGCTGATCGTAAAGCTGAATCAGCATTTCACAGATGCGCTTGGTTGTTCCCATCACATTGGTTGGCTTAACAGCCTTGTCTGTGGATATCTGCACAAATTTTTCAACTTGATACTCAACACAGGCGTCCAACACGTTTCTTGTCCCAAAAATGTTGTTTTTTACCGCTTCCTTTGGCGTCTTCTCCATCAGCGGGACATGCTTATGCGCCGCCGCGTGGAAGACTACCTGCGGACGATAACGTTCAAACAGGCTGTTGACACTGGCTTTATCGCGAATACTTGTAATCTCCAGATCCAGGCGTATGCCATAGCCACTTTCAATTTCCAGTTCGTGGATATAACGCCGCAGCTCCAGTTCCAAATAATACAGTGTATTCTCATAAATATCCAGTATAACAAGCTGCTTCGGCTGGTACTTGATAATCTGCCGGCAAAGCTCAGAGCCGATAGAGCCCGCACCACCCGTCACCAGCACCACTTTGCCCCTGATAAACTCAGAAATGACACTTTTATCCAGATGGATTTCATCCCGGTCCAGTAAATCCTCTATCTGCAGATCTCTTAACTTGCTGAGGCTGACGTCATAATTCAGGATATCATCAAAGCTGGGTAAAACCCGGACTGGACGTCCTGTCTTATGGCAGATCTCCGCGATTTCATTCATTTCCTTTTTCGGAACAGACGGCAGCGCAATAATGATTTCGTTGACCTGTTCATCCTCGACAATATCGGGAATATCTTCTCGGCCGCCTAAGACTGTCAAACCATTGATTTTCTTTTTCTGTTTATAGACATTGTCATCCACAAAACCAACGACATAACTTTTCATTTCGCCTGCCGCCAGCTCCCTCAGAATCTTAATACCCGCTTCTCCTGCGCCGACAATCAGTACATTCCTGCTGTTTCCCTTACCCCCGACGCCTTGTTTTATGCGCCTGCCTGTCCGATAAAAAATGCGGATTGCGCCTACCATGATCAAATCAAACACAAATGACAGAATCTGAACAGTTGTCGGAACCCCTGCACCGATGGCAAAGTACAGCACAAAGGTCAGAATGTTCGCAAGAATAACAGAAAAGGTGATCTGCCAGAGCTCCTCAATACTTGCATAGCGCCAGAGGGTGTTGTACATACCAGTGATAAAAAAAACAACCACCTTAATGCCGATCCCCATGGCTAAAAACCAACGCGCGCCACTGACAAAATTAAAGGGGATTTTGAAATTGTAAGTCAGCAAAAACGCGAATAAATAGGATAAAAAGAGTACCACAGCATCCAAAAAAATCAGGAATGCGACACGTACTGCCATATCCTTGGAATCTTTTTTCATTAACTTCTCCCATGCTCTCAGACATATTAAAAGCATTATTGTTTTAATCAATAATGCCTTCTAATTAATTTATTTATAAGTGATTATACTATTAAACAACCAATAAATCAATTTTTTATTTTATAAATCATCTATTTTTTGTGCTGTTAATTTCAACAGCACTGTCCAATGTTGAGAAGTCATTTTACTGAAGCTTTTCCAGAGTTATTAAGCATATTTCCGGATTATCCAGGATTCGTACCGGTATGGTTCCGCTGCTGCCAATCCCTCTGTTTACAAACATAACCTTGTCGCCCATATGATAGTCGCCTGCATAATACTGCGGCCAGAGACTATACTCCGGTGAAAACATTCCGCCCTTAAACGGCACATAGATCATTCCGCCGTGGATATGGCCCGATAACGTCAGATCTGCCCCCCAGTTAGCATAAGCTTCAAAATAAAGTGGGTTATGGGCCATCAAAACTACAAACCTTGAATTCTCTGCCGGACCAATCAATTCCTCAATATGCTCTGATTTCAGCTTGAGCTTATCAAAATTTGGATTTCTTCGATCTCTGTAATAGGTCATCTCTGTTTCCAAACCATACAGATCTATGCTCTCACCGTCTTTATACAAAACGACCTTCTCATTGTCAAGACGAACAACGCCCAGCTCTGCAATCTGCTCAAAATATACACCTGCACTTTTGGGATCTGTTACTTCATCAACAGTTTCATGGTTGCCTGCCGCATAGTAAATCGGAATATCCGGGTCTATCTTTGGAATCAGCTCTAAAAACACCTCTCCATCATCATCCTGGGCGGCATTCAGCATATCACCGGTTGCCACAATAATGTCCGGCTTTAACGCACTGATCGTTTTTGCCAGCCCTTCGTTATTATCTGGAAATTTTTTTGAGTGAAAATCCGATATCTGCAGTATTTTATAGCCATCGAAGGCTTCCGGTATATCCGCTGATTTCATGGTATATTTTGTGGTCACCAGGATATTCTTACCGAGATACAGGTAAAGGCAGCATAAAACAATCACAAAGATAACACCAGCAATCCCCCAAAGAATTCCGTGAATACGGATGTCACGGACGGCTTCTTTCCATGGTCTGCCATTCTTAATGCGCCTTACCCAGTTGATAAAAATAACAAAGCCGATCCCCAAAAGCGCTCCAACAGTATCAATACATACGTCTCTGAATTCGCAGCTTCTGCCTGGAACATAACGCTGGTGAAATTCATCGGTGCACGCATAAAGGAAACAAACCGCAACAGTCATCAAAAAACGTTTTTTCCGGCTGACCTTTTTTCCGATTGCTGTGTATACTAATATGCCTAAAACAAAGTAAATGGAGGCGTGCGCTGCCTTCCTGACAAAAAAACCGATCCAAAATTGCAGATGATTCAGCTCTACCTGCCGTATATCTGGAAAAATAGTCTTGATGGCATGGAGTATCACACCGACGACACTCCCGCTTAAGGAGGATGACTCTGTAGAATTCTGCGCCGAAAACATGAAGATAAGACCCATCCATACAACCACGCTTATCCAGAGAACTACTTTTTTTTGCTTTTCATTCATACCACACTCATTCTTATCCTTTTACACAATATATTTTTTGGATTTATAAGACAATTGCTTTGAAGTGATTGTCTTTTTTGCTATTAAAAGTTGCTGCATATACTATAGTCAGAAATATTAAATTCAAATAAACTATTGACTGAT
>ERZ781275.374-NODE-374-length-53907-cov-4.554297_pt1 | contig 53907 bp, 43 predicted proteins | sample MGYA00375853_ERZ781275 | MGnify/ENA primary metagenome ERZ781275 (study PRJEB29790, sample SAMN03653691) | human gut metagenome | host: Homo sapiens | place: USA: Dallas, Texas | collected 2012-07-23 | study: EMG produced TPA metagenomics assembly of the Gut...
TTGGAAGTGCAACAGCAGAAAGGAGTTCGTGTAACGGGAATGGTTACTGATAAGGATAAGAATCCATTGCCGGGAGTAACGATTGTTGTAGCTAATGTTGCAAACCCTTCGGGGGCAGTGACAGATGTTGACGGTTTGTTTCAAATAACCGTTCCGGCCAAAAATTCTACATTGGAGTTTTCTTATATTGGATTTAAGAAGAAATCTGTTTCGTTAAATGGATCGAAGTTACTCAATGTAGTTCTGGAGGAAGACGCTTCGGAGTTGGAGGAAGTTGTAATTACCGGTTATGGTAGCCAGAAGAAAGCGTCTATCATCGGTTCTATTGAGACGATTCAACCACAGCAACTGCAATTTGGTACAAGTCGTACATTAAGTAACAACTTAGCGGGTAAGTTAAGTGGTGTAATTGCTATTCAGCGTAGTGGTGAACCGGGGTATGATGATTCTAACTTCTGGATTCGTGGTATTAGTTCTTTTTCGGGCAGTAATTCTCCATTGATCTTGGTGGATGGTATTGCACGAGATCTTAATAACGTAGATGTAGCCGAGATTGAAAGTTTTTCTATTTTGAAAGATGCGTCGGCTAGTGCCATGTATGGTGTACGTGGTGCTAATGGTGTAATCGTCATCACAACGAAACACGGTCAAATTGGTGCACCCCAGGTAAGAGTACACGTAGAACATTCTATTAATCAACCTACCAAATTCCCAGATTTTTTGGATGCACCGGATTATATGACGTTACTCAACCAACTGGCTGCACAGGATGGAGCGATATTACCTTTTGATCAAACGCGTATTGATCGTACCCGTAGCGGATATGATCCCGATCTTTATCCGAACGTAAACTGGATTGATGCAATTACAAAAGATTATGCTTACACAACCAAAGGTAATTTGGAGGTAAGTGGTGGTTCTGATTTCTTGCGTTACTGTATCGTAGCTTCATATTTTAATGAGTCGGGTATTCTGCAACAAGATAAAACATTGCCGGTAGATAATTCTACGGACAATAATCAGTTCAATATGCGTTCGAATATTGATATGAACGTAACCAAAACTACCTTGATGCGTGTAAATATTGGTGGTTTTCTGAATCGTTTCAGGAAACAACGTTGCAGCACAGACCAAGCTTTTTCCGAAGCTTTCGAGACTTTACCTTTTGTGCACCCGGCACGTTATAGCGACGGTTCCATTCCTCGTGAAATGAATAGAGCTAACCCGTGGAGGACTGCGACGCAGGGAGGGTATGACTTCACTACCTCGTCCAAGATTCAGACTTTATTTTCTGTAGAACAAGACTTGAGACAGATTACGCCGGGATTGAAAGCTAAAGGTATCTTCAGTTTCGACCGTTGGAACAGTAGCAGGAGGTCGCGTACCAGCAATACTCCTACCGTACATCCGGCGACAGGGCGTGATGCAGAAGGTAATTTGGTGTATACGTCGTATGATGTGGGCGATGAATCAATGGGTAGTGAAACCGGCACTGAATATGGTAATACCAATGTTTATTTTGAGTTTAACTTGAATTATAGCCGTAAGTTCGGAAAGAACGATATTGATGCTTTGCTTCTTTATAATCAACAGGCTTATGACGACGGTTCTATTCAGGATTATCGTAAACAAGGGTTTGCAGGACGTTTGTCTTATACATACGATAGCCGTTATGTAGCTGAATTCAACTTCGGTTATAATGGTTCGGAAAATTTCGCCAAAGGTCATCGTTTCGGTTTCTTTCCTTCCGTAGCATTAGGTTGGTTGATGAGTGAAGAACCGTGGATGGAGCCTTTGAAAAACACTTTTGATAAGATTAAATTCCGTGCTAGTATGGGACAAGCAGGTAACGATAATATTGGTGGTCGTCGTTTTGCTTATTTGACTACACTAAAAACAGATGCCAGCGGATATACTTGGGGGACTACAGGACAAAAGAACTACGATAAAGGTATTACAGAAGGCGAGATTGGTGTGACAAATCTGACTTGGGAAACAGCTACTAAATCAAATCTTGGTCTGGAAGTTGGTTTGTGGAACGCGTTGGATATTACAGTAGATGTTTTCCGTGAAAAACGTAAGAATATCTTTATGCAACGTCGTATTATTCCTACACAAACAGGTTTTATCACAAATCCTTGGGCTAACTATGGAAAAGTAACGAATGGCGGTATGGAGGTTTCGATTAATTTGCACAAGCAACTTAATAAAGACTGGTTTACATCTTTCTATGGGAATTTTACTTTTGCCAAGAATCGTGTAGACGAGTATGACGAGGCTCCTTCTAAAATTGGTACTTATCGCGGACAGACAGGGCGCTCTATGAATGAACTTTGGGGGCTTACCGCTGAACGTTTGTTCACTGCAGACGATTTTGAGTCTGATGGTTCATTGAAATTCGGTATTCCAAAACAAGAGGTGGGTGCTGACAAACTTTATCCGGGTGACATTAAATATGTTGATATGAATGGAGACGGTAAAATTACTGAAGAAGACGAAGGTTATATTGGCGGAACGGAAGATCCGCGTATCGTTTACGGTTTTGGCGGTGTTATAGCTTATAAGAACATAGATTTTAATTTCTTCTTTCAAGGTACTGCCGACGCTCATCGTGTGATTGGTAATTCAACCATCTTCTTGCCAGGTAGTGGTACAACTGTGCAGGGGAATGCTTATTCTGAAAATCTGGATGATCGTTGGACGGATGATAATCAAGATCCGTATGCTTTTTGGCCTCGCCTTACATATGGTCCTAACAAGAACAACTATCGTGCTTCTACTTGGTGGAAGAAGGATATGAGTTTCTTACGTTTGAAAACTGTAGAAATCGGATATACTTTCCCGAAGAAATGGATGGAAAAAATTTACTCTAAGGGGGCGCGCGTATTTGTCAGCGGTAACAACCTCTTATGTTTCTCTCCTTTCAAATTGTGGGATCCGGAACTTGGTACTAATAATGGTTTGAAATATCCGATGAACCGTTCTATTTTGTTTGGTATTGATATTAATTTCTAAACTAAACCTCAAAAACAATTTTATGAGACATCTCAATTTTTCAAAATATATGGTAGCGGGTCTTATGGCGGCTTCGCTGCTTACGACAAATACTTCGTGTGCAGATTATCTTGATAAAGAACCTGACACGGAACTGGACATCGAAATGGTGTTTTCCAATAGAGATAAGGTGTATCAATGGTTGGCTTTTGTGTACAACACAATTCATGAGCCTGATAAATGGCGTATCTGGAAAGATGGTTACGAAGTGTTTGCTGATGACCTGACTCCTTCAAAGCGCTGGGAGCAATGGGATGGTAAAACCACCATTCCTAAAATCTTTGGTGAATGGACTGTCAATTCGACATGGGATGGCGATTTTTGGCGTATGATGCCGCAATATATCCGTCACGGATATATTTTTCAACAACGTGCCTATGCTTTGCCGGATAGTGATTTGCCACAGAGTGAAATAGATAATATGAAGATGGAAGTTAAGTTCCTAACTGCTTATGCTTGGTGGCAGTTGGCTGAAAACTATGGTGCTATTCCTTTTAAACCGGATTATATCACCCCTAGTGATTTCACCTTGTCTGATTTGATGATTGGACAAAGTCCTTTTGATGAAGTAGTAGATTATTGTGATCAACAAATGTTGGAGGCCGCAAATGCACTGCCTGCTATCTACGATGATCCTTCTAAATATGGTCGTATCAATAAGATTATGGCACTGACTGTTCGTTCTCGTATGTTATTGTTTGCTGCTAGCCCTCTGGTTAATGGTAATGAATGGTACAAAGATTATCGTAATAAAGCGGGGGAACTGGTATTCAATCCGACTTACGATCCCAACAAATGGGTAAAAGCAGCCGAGGCTTGCAAGCTTTGTATTGATGAAGCGGAAAAAGCAGGATACAAACTGTATGTTGAAACAGGTCCTACCGGTGAGAACGATCCATTCATGTCTACCTATAATGTCCATATCAAGAAATGGAGTGAAGGAAACCGAGAAATTACTTTCCCGGTAACAAAAGGAAACGGTTACTTTGATTTTTTCCTTTATGGAGCTTCCACACGTGAATTCAGTGGCGGTGGTGGTCAAGGAGTCTATCAAGGATTGGTTGATGCATTTTTCACAAGAAGGGGATTACCTATTCTTGAGGATGAATCTTATTCAGAAAAGGGATTCTCGGAAAATGTAGATAAACGTAATACTAGCTGGTCTTATGGTACCGGTAAAGAGGGAGAAATAACTGCTGCCGGAATCTATAAGATGTATTGCAACCGCGAACCTCGTTTTTATAATGCTGTTTCTTTCCATGGATCTTGGCAAGAATGTGCGAAGCGTCCGTATGACTTCTTCTACAACGGAAAAGACAATATTCGTACCAGCTCGCCTCATGATGCTCCTCAAAATGGTTATTTGGTTCGTAAGAGTCTTTGTATGACCGATAACAAAAAAACAGGTGTATATACTAGTCGTCAAGGTTTCACTTATCGGTTGGCTTTCACTTATTTGGATTATGCCGAAGCTAATAATGAGGCCTATGATACAAGTGCTGCCCGTGAATTGTGCTTAAAATATTTAAATAAGGTAAGAGAACGGGCAGGTGTGCGTCAGTACACATTTGACGCTGTCTCTGACTTGGATGAGAATTTTATACATATAGAGAACACGCAAGCAGCTGTGCGTAAAGTTGTCAAAGCTGAACGTCGTGTAGAACTTTGTTTGGAGAACAATCGCTGGTACGATCTTCGTCGTTGGAAAGATGTGGAAAATACACCGGAAATGATTGGTGATGATTATGGTATGAATTCAGAGGGAACTACCAATGAGACTTTCTTCAAACGTACCGTTTATCAGACTCGTGTATGGAAAAGATGTTACTATTGGATGCCAGTCTTTATTGATGAATATGAGAAGAACCCGAATTTGGTGCAAACTCCGTTCTGGCTCGAATAGTGAATAACAATCAATTATTTAATGAAGTAAAAAATTATGAAGAAGATATTCTATCAAATAATGGGGTTGTGCAGCATATTAGGAGTGGCGACAGCCTGTAATGAAGATCCAGAGTACTTCACGCTGGACGAACAGCCTGACGAGATGCATATTGTAGCTTCTACCGATAAGCTGGTGTTGGATAAAGGAAAGGAAGACGAAACTGCGATAACCTTTACTTGGGATGCCGCTAGTAGTCCGGTCAATGAGACTGACTTAGTGACCTACTCGTTACGTTTGTATGCTACGGCAAATAAAAGTGCAAATAATACCGATTTTTATGAATTGGATACTGATCGGAAAAAGAGTTTCACGCATGATGAACTTAATGCTATTATTGGTACTTGGGTGTTGCCGGGGCAAGAGGTTAAAGTTACTGCACAAGTCGTTTGTACCGTTCATAATGCGGACAAATACATAAAGCCGGAATCGTCCACGGTAGAATTTACTGTGTCGGGTTATGAGAAGTATCCTACTTATATTTACATTCACATGACAGATAATGAGGGTAAAGTCTCAACTCAACGGCTAGGACAACGCAACATGGGAACCGGTATTTATGAGGGTACATTTGATGTGACTCCTTGTGCGTATCATTTTATTACAGTAGCAGGTGGAGATTATCCTGCCTACGGTAATAGTGGAGATGGTCTTCATATGGTCTATTTGAATGAGGGTGAAATTACAGAATTTACTAATACAGAAACAGGACGTCGCACTTTCATTGTGGACACTAATAACGATTATAATGATTGCCGTATGATGGAAATTTTAGAACTACCTGTTCCTGAAACAATGTATATGGTAGGTAATGGTTGTTCTGTTGGTTGGACTCTTAATAGTGGTGATGGTCTTTTCAAAATAGAGAATGCTCGTAATCCACACCTGTATTCTTGGACAGGTGAGTTCAATGCTGGCGGTGAAATAAAAATCAGTCTTGGAGGTTCAAGTTGGGGTGAAGATCCGTTCTTCTTTGCTCCGGAGGCCGCTACCGATCCGTTAACAAATCATGACTTGACAAAGTATCGTCTGGAAAAAGATGGCGGTGACCTCAAGTGGGTTCCTACTGTAAGTGGTCGTTACAAGTTTACTTTCTGTTTGGATGTGAAAGATATGCATACAGAGTTTGTTCCTGCAAACTAATAAAAGAATGGAAGCCGGAAGAATTCCGGCTTCAAAACTTGAATACTATAAATCTTGATTACAATGAAACATTTATATCGTTTGGTAGTATCTTTACTACTATTTGTGGGCTTTCAGTCTTGCGTTGACGAAGATGGGGCCGGTGTTCCTTCACCTAAAAGTTTAATTATAGAGGCCGATGAGTATACGTTGGACATGACAGATCTTACCACTCCTCAATTTATAGCTTTCCGTTGGGTAGATGTAGGTAATGCCACTTATACGGTAGCATTTACTAAAGCCAGTGATTCTGATACAGAGAATATTGTCACAGAAGTCTTGAACAACGAGGTGACAGTTGAAGAAGAACTTAATGTGTTGAGTATGACCATAAGTAAAGTTCAATTAAAAGACTACTTGACAAAAGCTGGCTTTACACAAACAGGTACCTATGATGTTGTTATTAGCATCACTGCAACTCCTATTGATCTGTCTATTTCTACTGCTTTAGCCGAAGAAGGCAGTGTGAAAACGGCTGTCATTCATGTTACCAGAGATTGATTCTGTGTAAATTCAAACATCTCTTCTTTCTTTTTTTGTATTTTTGCATGAAAAGTGGAAGAGATGCCTTAATATTCTAAACCAAACCAATTATTCATTATTCAAAATTCAAGCAGATGAAGAACTTTTACTTGTTCTTTTTGATAACTTTCTTTTCAATTTCCTTGGGTGCACAAGAAAAATCGAATAACGTTGCCTATGAGGATACGAATGTACGTTTTACAGTCATTTCTGACGGTACAATTCGTATGGAGTATGCTCCTGATGGTAAATTCATTAATCAACACTCTTTCTTGGCTGTAGAACGTAATTATCCGGCAGTTAAATTCAAACTAAAGAAAGGTGCATGGATTGAGCTTTCTACCTCTAAAATGAAACTGCGTTATAAAAAAAATAGTGGTGCTTTCACTGCCGAGAATCTTCAGATTTCTTCGATGAAAGGGTTGACACCTGCTTTCGTTTGGAAGCCAGGTATGAAGCAACAGTATAATCTGAAAGGCACGACTCGTACACTTGACGGATGGGACGGGGATAAGTGTTGGGGGCACAAAGCGGATTTGGAAGATGGGCTTCTTGCTAAAGACGGGTGGACTTGCTTAGATGACTCCAACAATTTTCTTTTCGATGGTGATGCGGATAACTGGAATTGGGTGAAGACTCGTGAACATGTTGAGGGGGCTCAAGACTGGTATTTTATGGCTTATGGACATGATTATAAAGCTGCATTGAAAGACTATACTCTTTTTGCCGGCCGTATGCCTCTTCCTCCCCGTTATGCTTTCGGTTATTGGTGGAGTCGTTATTGGATGTATAGTGATCATGAATTGCGAGAATTATGCAAGAATTTTGAAAACTATAATATTCCTTTGGATGTGCTTGTAATAGATATGGACTGGCATTATACAGATAAGGGACGGGGGAGTTGGACCGGATGGACATGGAACAAAGAGTTGTTTCCTGATTATCGTAAACTCCTTAAAGATTTGAAAGCTGACAATGGACTACGTGTTACCCTTAACCTGCATCCTGCAGAAGGAGTCCGTAGTTACGAAGAACAATATGAAGCTGTGGCGCGTGATAATGGAGTGGATCCGGCTACTAAACAGGAAATACCTTGGATATCTTCAAAAAAGAGTTTCATAAAAAGTATGTTCAAGAATGTTCTAATGCCTATGAACAATGCCGGAATAGATTTTTGGTGGCTGGATTGGCAGCAGGAACCATTTGATAAAGAAGTGAAAAATCTAAGTAATACTTGGTGGCTGAATTATATATTTTTCTCCCAAATGGAGCGTGAACGTCAGACGCGTCCATTGATTTATCATCGTTGGGGAGGACTTGGAAATCATCGTTATCAGGTGGGCTTTTCGGGTGATACATTTATTTCCTGGGCTAGTCTCGATTACCAGACTTACTTCAACTCTACTGCCAGTAATGTACTTTATGGTTATTGGAGTCATGATATAGGAGGTCACCAGGGTGTAGACCATATTGATCCGGAATTGTATGTTCGTTGGATGCAATTTGGCGCTTTTAGTCCTATTTTACGTTCACATAGTACGAAGATTGCTGGTTTGACAAAAGAGCCTTGGGTATTTAGTAATGAGGTATCTGATATTTTGCGTGGCATCATTCGCCAGCGTTATAATATGGTACCTTATATTTACACAATGGCTCGTGAGGCTTATGAAACAGGACTGTCACTCTGTCGCCCAATGTATTATGATTATCCGGAAACGCAAGAAGCTTATGATTACCGCAATCAATATATGTTTGGTAATGATGTAATGGTAGCTCCTGCAACTTCACCTATGAAGGATGGTTATACCGAAGTGAAAGTATGGCTTCCGGAGGGACAATGGTATGAATTTGCTTCCGGAAAGACGTTGCAAGGGGGACAAGTATTGACTCGTTATTTCGCTCTTGACGAATACCCCATTTATATTAAAGCAGGTGCGGTACTGCCGATGTACAACGATAAAGTGATGAATCTGAACGGTAAGGATGAAACGATTGTTTTGAATGTTATTCCGGGTAAGACTTCTTCTGAATTTACATTGTACGAGGACAATGGCGATGATAAAAATTATCAGAAGGAATTTGCTACGACTGCTATTCACTCTGAAAAGACGGGCTCAAAACTGACGCTAACTATTAGTCCGCGTAAAGGTTCTTATAAGGAAATGCCTGCACAACGTTCTTATCAGGTAAAGGTTCTTGCTTCGGCTATACCTGAAAGTGTGACAGTAGACGGACAGAAACAAGATTTCGTTTACCTGAATGAAGAATTCGCTCTGTTGGTAGATATTCCGCAGAAAGATTGTAATAGAGAAAAAGTGGTTGCAATTGAATATCCTGTTTCCGAAGTCAATTTGGATGGATTATTTGGTGCTGCCAAACGTGTAGCTAAGGCGATGGAGAAATTGAAATATCGTAATTCTTATATTGTTTTTCAACCGGACTTTTGCAAATTGGGCAGCATCAAGGAGGCTATACGTTACACACCAGAGAATTTGGATGATTTGTCTGCTGAGTTTTGGAAGAGTTATAAAAACTTGCCTGCCCTGTTGAAAGATGTTCAAAAACTAAATGAGGATGAGGTGAAATGGTTCTTACAGTTGATTAAATATGAACAATAAATAGATTTCTTTTCGTGCTCGCTTATGAATATCACCGAATAAAGTAATATATAATATTATACTTAATTCACAAACCATGAATAAAAAGAAACTCTTGTCTCTCGGAGGTGCCCTGTTATTGGGCACTTATTTCCTTTTCGCGCAGAAACAACCTGTCGACTACGTGAATCCTTTGATGGGAACCGACTCTAAAATCTCGTTATCCAATGGGAATACATATCCTGCTATCGCATTGCCGTGGGGGATGAATTTCTGGATGCCGCAGACTGGCAAAATGGGTGATGGCTGGGCATATACTTACGCTTCGGATAAAATCCGTGGCTTCAAGCAAACCCACCAGCCTAGTCCCTGGATCAATGACTACGGACAGTTTTCAATCATGCCAATGACGGGACGATTGAGAATTGATCAGGAGCAGCGTGCCTGCTGGTTCTCGCATAAGGCAGAGAAGGCAACTCCTTATTATTATAGTGTTTATTTGTCAGAATATAATCTGACAACGGAAATTGCTCCGACAGAACGTTGTGCTTATTTCCGGTTCACTTTTCCCGAAACGAAAGATGCGTATATCGTGATAGATGCTTTTGATCGCGGTTCGTATGTGAAGGTGATCCCCGAAGAAAACAAAATCGTGGGATATACGACACGCAACAGCGGCGGCGTTCCACGGAACTTTAAGAACTATTTCGTGATAGAGTTCGACAAACCTTTCACGTTCAATAAAGTCTGGGCAGACTATCATACGGTAGAAAAACATCTGGAGTTGCAGTCCAATCATGTGGGAGCAGCTATCGGTTTTTCCACGAAGAAAGGCGAACAGGTGCATGCCAAGGTCGCTTCCTCGTTCATCAGCCCCGAACAGGCAGAACTGAACTTGAAGGAAATCGGCAAGAAAACCTTCGAGCAGACGAAGGAAGCAGGGCGTAAGGCTTGGAACGACGTGCTGGGACGCATCAAGATAGAAGACAATGATGAAAACCGTATGCGTACATTCTACTCCTGTCTGTATCGTTCCGTGCTTTTCCCCCGTATGTTCTATGAAGTAAATGCGCAGGGCGAAACAGTTCATTACAGTCCTTACAACGGCGAAGTCCGTCCGGGCTATATGTTTACCGATACCGGATTCTGGGATACCTTCCGTTGCCTGTTTCCGTTTGTGAACCTTGTATATCCTTCCATGGGAGAAAAAATGCAGGAAGGTTTGTTGAATACTTATCAGGAAAGCGGCTTTTTTCCCGAATGGGCTAGTCCGGGACACAGAGGGTGTATGGTTGGCAACAACTCTGCTTCAGTAGTGGCGGATGCCTTTATGAAGAATGTAACCAAAGCGGATGCAGAAAAAATGTACGAAGGCTTACTGAAAGGTGCCAACAGTGTACATCCGCGAGTTTCCACTACCGGACGTCGTGGATATGAATATTATAATAAAATGGGTTACGTACCATACGATGTAAAGATCAATGAGAGTGCTGCACGTACGCTGGAATATGCTTATGATGACTGGTGTATCTATCGTATGGGCGAGAAACTGGGACGTCCTGCCGAGGAACTGGAAGTTTATAAAAAAAGAAGTCAGAACTATCGCAACCTGTTTGACCCGGAAACGAAACTGATGCGTGGAAAGAATGCCGACGGTACGTTCCAGTCTCCTTTCAATCCGTTTAAATGGGGAGATGCCTTTACGGAAGGAAATAGCTGGCACTATACCTGGTCGGTGTTCCATGACGTACAAGGACTGGTCGACCTGATGGGCGGTAAGAAGATGTTTGTCAGTATGCTCGATTCCGTATTCAGCCTTCCACCGGTATTCGACGACAGTTACTACGGTGGAGTCATTCATGAAATCCGCGAAATGGAAATTGCCAATATGGGGAATTACGCGCATGGTAATCAACCTATCCAACACATGATTTACCTGTATAATTATGCCGGCGAACCCTGGAAAGCACAATACTGGTTGCGTGAGGTGATGACCCGCCTGTACTTTGCTACCCCGGATGGCTATTGTGGTGATGAGGATAACGGACAGACCTCCGCCTGGTATGTCTTTACGGCCTTAGGCTTCTATCCGGTATGTCCGGGCAGCAATGAATATGTGCTGGGAGCTCCCTATTTCAAAAAGACAACTATTACATTGGAAAACGGGAAGAAGCTGGAAATCTCTGCTCCCAAGAACAGTGATGAAAACCGTTATATCCGTTCATTGAACTATAATGGCAAGAACTATACGAAGAACTATTTGAACCATTTTGATTTATTAAAGGGCGGGCGACTGCTATTTAATATGGATAATAAACCCAATATGGGAAGAGGTGTGAATGAATCAGATTATCCGTATTCTTTCTCTCGCGACTAAAACTAACTGGATATGGGTATAAAGAAGAGATTAGGGATAATGGCTATGGCGGCGGTTACAGTATCGTCCGCCATGGCTCAACAACCAGTGGATTATGTGAATCCGATAATTGGTACTAATGGTATGGGGCATACCTTTCCCGGTGCTTGCACACCTTTCGGATGGGTACAGTTGAGCCCGGATACAGACACAATTCCACATAACGTAAACGGAGCCTATCAGAAGAACGCCTATGAGTATTGCGCCGGTTATCAATATCGTGATAAGACAATTGTGGGTTTTAGCCATACACACCTTAGCGGAACCGGACATTCGGACCTGGGCGATATTTTACTGATGCCTGCCGTAGGTGAACTGAAACTGAATCCCGGCAGGGTGGATTACCCGGACGAAGGATACCGTTCCCGTTTCAGCCATGCCACGGAAAAAGCTGCTCCCGGATATTATGAAGTGATGCTGGATGATTATGGCATTAAGGCGCAGTTGACTGCAACGCAACGTGTGGGTATACATAAATATACCTTCCCGAAAGGAAAAGACGGTCATCTGATTCTGGACTTGGTACATGGTATCTATAATTATGACGGTAAGGTACTATGGGCAAACCTGCGGGTTGAAAATGATACCTTGCTTACGGGCTATCGCATAACAAACGGATGGGCAAGAACCAACTATACTTATTTTGCAATTTCTCTTTCACAACCTATAAGGGAATATGGGTATAAGGACAAAGAAAAAGTGCGTTATAATGGCTTCTGGCGTCGTTTCAATATGGAAAAGAATTTTCCGGAGATTACAGGACGCAAGATTGTGGCTTACTTCAACTTTGATACAGTCAAAGAATCCGAACTGGTCGTAAAGGTGGCATTGTCGGCTGTCAGTACCGAGGGAGCTATCAAGAATCTACATGCCGAAGCTTCCAGAAAAAGCTTTGAAGAACTGGCAGAAGCCGCCCGAACGGACTGGAACAATGAACTCGATCATTTTGAGGCGGAAGGAACTGCAGACCAGAAAGCAATGCTCTACACTTCGCTTTATCATACGATGATTAATCCATCGGTCTATATGGACGTAGACGGATCTTATCGTGGCTTGGATCACAATATCCATCAGGCAAAAGGCTTCACCAACTACACGATATTTTCACTCTGGGATACCTACCGTGCGGAACATCCGTTCCTGAATCTAGTGAAGCCGGAACGTAGTGTGGACATGGTGGAGTCAATGATTAAGCATGAACAGCAAAGTGTGCACAGGATGTTGCCTGTCTGGAGTCTGATGGGTAATGAGAACTGGTGTATGAGTGGCTACCATGCCGTATCGGTGTTGGCGGATGCCATAACTAAAGGAATTTTTTCCAATGTAGACGAGGCTTTGGACGCAATGGTCAGTACTTCTACTGTACCTTATTACGAAGGAGTGGCGGACTATATGAAACTGGGCTATATCCCGTTGGACAAAAGCGGTACGGCAGCTTCCTCCACGTTGGAATATGCGTATGATGACTGGACCATCTATCAGACTGCCTTAAAATCCGGAAAGAAAGAGATTGCCGAAACGTATCGGAAGCGTGCTTTGAACTACCGTAATATCTATGACACGACGATTGGTTTTGCCCGTCCCCGATTTAGTGGCGGTTCATTCAAGAAGGACTTTGATGTGTTGCAGACCTATGGTGAGGGGTTCATTGAGGGAAATTCCTGGAACTTCTCTTTCCATGTGCCCCATGACGTATTTGGCATGATGGACCTGATGGGAGGGGAGAGAGTGTTTGTAGACAAACTGGATAAGCTGTTCTCCATGCATCTGCCGGAAAAGTATTATGAGCACAACGAAGATATAACGGAAGAATGCCTGGTTGGCGGATATGTGCATGGCAATGAACCCAGCCATCATATTCCTTATCTCTATGCATGGACCTCTGAACCTTGGAAAACACAGTACTGGTTGCGTGAAATCCTGAATAAGATGTATCGTAATGACATCAACGGACTGGGTGGCAATGACGACTGCGGACAGATGTCTGCTTGGTATCTTTTCTCCGTAATGGGTTTCTATCCGGTTTGTCCCGGAACAGACGAGTATGTACTGGGAGCCCCGTATTTGCCTTATCTGAAGTTGAAACTTCCCAATGGCAATACATTGGAGAGCAAAGCACCGGACGTCAGTGACAAGAAGCGTTATGTTCAGTCTCTGAAACTGAACGGGAAAGTATATGATAAGATGTACATTACACACGAGGATATATTAAAAGGTGGAGTATTGGAGTTTAAGATGTCCGCATCGCCCAACAAACGTCGTGGTCTGGCGAAAGGAGACAAACCTTACTCGTTAACCGATGGAATCAATAAATAATAAAATAAAGATATGAAAAAGAGAAACTTGATCTATGTTACCTGTATGCTAATCGCTATGGGAGCTTGTTCTGCAACTTCAAAGAATCAGGCTGAAGTTGTGACTGACACATGGGGAAAATATAATGTGGGCACTATCCTGTTTGAAGATAAAGCACCGGAAACGAAAGGTTCTGATGTCTATCACCGGATTATCCCCGATGCGGAATCGTATATCAAGGCCCAGGCACGTGAGGTATTGGCTACCCTTTATAATTCTCCGGATGATAGTATTCCGACAGTGAACAAGATACATTATACGTTGGAAGATATTGAAGGCGTTTCTGCTAAAGGTGGTGTAATGGTGATGTCACAATCTTCTATAGCACGCGGCATATTGAGAAATCATTTGCGAAGAATGATACGGCAAAGCTGTTTTTCGAAACGCGCGGAGTATTGCTGCACGAACTGACACATGCCTATCAGCTGGAACCGCAAGGAATTGGTTCTTATGGGACTAACCGTGTTTTCTGGGCATTTATTGAAGGCATGGCCGATGCTGTACGTGTGGCAAACGGTGGTTTCGATGGTCCTAATGCCCGTCCAAAAGGTGGGAACTATATGGACGGTTATCGTACGGCCGGTTATTTCTTTGTCTGGCTGCGTGATAACAAAGACCCTGAATTCTTGCGTAAGTTCAATCGCAGTACGTTGGAGGTGGTGCCTTGGTCGTTCGATGGTGCTATCAAACATATTTTAGGGAATGAATATAATATTGATGAACTGTGGCACGAATATCAAGTTGCGGTAGGAGATGTACAAGCACAATAAGAATAAATATGGCTAGTAGATTGGGTAAAAAGAGATTGTTTTTGGTTTGGTCGTGTCTGGTGAGTATTTTGCCGGGCATGGCTCAAACCGAGAAACTGATTGATTATGTGAATCCATTTGTGGGAACAGATGGTTATGGTAATGTGTATCCGGGTGCGCAGATTCCTTTCGGAGGAATTCAGATGAGTCCGGACACAGATAGTAAATACTATGATGCGGCTTCTGGTTATAAATATAATCATTCCACCTTGTTGGGATTCAGCCTGACTCATTTAAGCGGGACTGGTATACCTGATTTGGGAGACTTTCTGTTTATTCCCGGAACAGGAGAGATGAAACTGGATCCAGGGACACGTGAGGAGCCGGAAAAGGGATACCGTTCACGTTATTCTCATGAGAAGGAATGGGCATCACCTAATTATTATGCGGTGGAGCTGTCAGATTATGGAGTAAAGGCTGAAATGACGTCAGGAGTACGTAGTGGTATGTTTCGCTTCACCTATCCTCAATCGGATAAAGCTTTTATTATGATCGATATGAACCATACTTTATGGCAATCTTGTGAATGGGCGAATCTGCGCATGGAAAATGATTCCACCATCACCGGATATAAACTGGTAAAAGGCTGGGGACCGGAACGGCATATTTATTTCACGGCTACTTTCTCTAAAAAGTTGACCGGTTTGCGCTTTATGCAGAATAAGAAACCGGTGATTTACAATACCTCCCGGTTTCGTAGCAGCTATGAAGCCTGGGGAAAGAATTTGATGGCTTGCATCTCTTTTGATACGAAAGCCGGAGAGGAAGTGATTGTAAAAACTGCTATTTCATCGGTCAGCACAAACGGGGCAAAGAACAATATGGCGGAACTTGCCGGACTCGCTTTCGATGAACTGAAAGCTAAAGGAGAAGCACTGTGGGAAAAAGAACTTGGAAAATATACCCTTACTGCCGACCGTAAAACGAAAAGAACATTCTATACGTCGGCTTATCATGCGGCTTTGCATCCGTTCATCTTTCAGGATGTAGACGGGCAGTTTCGAGGATTAGATAAAAATATAGAGAAAGCCGAAGGATTTACCAACTATACGGTATTCTCTCTTTGGGATACCTATCGGGCTTTGCATCCCTGGTTCAATCTGGTGCAGCAGGAAGTGAATGCCGATATTGCCAATTCCATGTTGGCTCATTATGATAAAAGTGTGGAGAAAATGCTGCCTGTCTGGTCGTTTTATGGAAATGAGACTTGGTGTATGATTGGTTATCATGCAGTTTCCGTATTGGCTGACATGATTGTGAAGGGAGTAAAAGGGTTCGATTACGAACGTGCGTATGAGGCTATGAAGACCACGGCGATGAATCCGAATTATGACTGTTTGCCGGAGTATCGTATGATGGGATATGTGCCTTTCGATAAAGAGGCGGAATCAGTATCTAAAACATTGGAATATGCGTATGATGATTATTGTATGGCACAGGCTGCCAAGGCTTTGGGTAAAGAGGATGATTATCGTTATTTCTTGAATCGTGCACTCTCTTATCAGACTTTGATTGATCCGGAAACGAAGTATATGCGTGGCAAGGACAGTCAGGGAAACTGGCGTACACCGTTTACTCCGGTAGCTTATCAGGGCCCCGGATCTGTAAATGGATGGGGGGATATTACGGAAGGCTTTACTGTACAATATACCTGGTACGTACCACAAGATGTACAAGGATATATCAACGAAGCTGGCGAAAACTGGTTCCGCAACCGGTTGGACGAACTGTTCACAGTAGAGTTGCCGGATGACATTCCGGGAGCACATGATATTCAAGGCCGTATCGGAGCCTATTGGCATGGAAATGAACCTTGCCATCATGTAGCGTATCTTTATAATTACTTGAAAGAACCTTGGAAATGTCAGAAGTGGGTACGGACGATTGCTGACCGTTTCTATGGCGATACTCCGGATGCATTAAGTGGCAATGACGATTGCGGACAGATGTCGGCTTGGTATATGTTCAATTGCATAGGCTTTTACCCGGTGGCTCCTTCAAGCAATATGTATAACATCGGTTCTCCTTGCGTTGAGGCAATAACTGTTCGGATGAGTAACGGAAAGGTGATTGAAATGGTAGCAGATAATTGGTCGCCGAAGAATGTGTATGTAAAGGAATTGTATGTGAACGGCAAGAAGTATGACAAGTCTTATTTGAAATATGAGGATATACGTGATGGCGTGAAACTACGTTTTGTCATGAGCAGTAAACCGAACTATAAGCGTGCGGTATCGGATGAAGCGGTAGCTCCTTCTTTGTCGTTGCCTGGAAAGACAATGAAATATCAGGCAAATTTTTCAGAAAAGAAAAAGAGTGGTAATCCTGTTTTTAAAGGTTGGTATGCCGATCCCGAAGGAGTCGTGTTTGGAGATGAATATTGGATCTATCCTACGTATTCGGCACCTTATGATGAACAAACCTTTATGGATGCCTTTTCGTCTAAAGACTTGGTGAACTGGACAAAGCATCCGAAAGTCATATCAAAAGAGAATATCAGTTGGCTTCGTCGTGCTCTTTGGGCGCCAGCGGTGCTTTCAGCGAATGATAAGTATTATTTGTTTTTCGGAGCTAATGATATTCAGAATAATAATGAAGTAGGAGGGATTGGTGTTGCTACGTCAGATAGTCCTGCCGGACCTTTTAAGGATGCTTTGGGTAAGCCGCTGATTGATAAGATCGTTCATGGGGCTCAACCTATCGATCAGTTTGTATTCAAGGATGATGACGGGCAATATTACATGTATTATGGTGGCTGGGGACATTGTAATATGGTGAAAATGGCTCCTGACTTATTGAGTATTGTTCCTTTTGAGGACGGAACGATGTATAAGGAAGTCACTCCGGAAAACTATGTAGAAGGACCATTTATGTTGAAACGTAATGGAAAATATTATTTCATGTGGTCGGAAGGTGGCTGGGGACTCCCGAACTATAGTGTAGCATATTCCATTTCAGATTCTCCCTTTGGTCCGTTCAAAAGGGTTGGTAAAATCCTGGAACAGGATCTTTCGGTAGCTACCGGAGCAGGACATCATTCGGTGATAAAAGGAGCCGGAGAAGATGAATGGTATATTGTTTATCATCGTCGTCCGTTAGGTGAAACAGCAGCAAATAGTCGTGCAACTTGTATTGATCGAATGTATTTTGATGAAAACGGGTATATTAAACCAGTGAAAATGACTTTTGAAGGAGTATTACCCAGTCCGCTTGATAGTACGAAGTGATGTTTTTATTACATTTGCCAATGTAAAACGATTATTAATTAAATATCTAAATCATGAGAAGATATATTCTGTTAGTTGTGTGTTTGTGCTTAGTTTCACTACTTCATGCGCAGAACCGGTTAGAGTTGGTTTCTCCCAATGGAGAGCTGAAAGTGTCCTTGAATCTCTCGGATAAAATCTATTATAGTATAGATTATAACGGAGATGTATTGTTGAAAGACAATTCTCTTTTGTTGGTTCTGAAAAATCAAGTGTTGGGACAGAACCCTAAGTTGCGTCGTCAGAAGCAATGGAGTGTCGACGAGCAATTAACTCCTATTGTTCCTTTGAAATATTCGAAAGTCAATAATCGTTATAATCAATTGCTACTGACCTTTAAAGATTATTCAGTAGAATTCCGTGCTTTTGACGATGGAGTTGCTTACCGGTTTATTACCTCACAAAAAGGTGATGTTGAAGTAATGAACGAAGAGTTTGCTATCAACTTCCCGTCGGATTATCTTCTTCACTTGCAACAACCGGGAAGTTTCCATACAGCTTATGAGGAACCTTACACACATGTTCAAAGTAATGCGTGGAAGCCTGAAGAACGGATAGCTGTTTTGCCGGTATTGATTGACACACAAAAAGACTATAAAATATTAATCAGCGAGTCGGATTTGGCTGATTATCCATGTATGTTTCTCAAAGGAACGGGCACGAACGGAGCAATTTCTGTTTTTCCTAAAGCTCCGCTTGCGTTTGCCGAAAACAGTGATCGTAGTGTGAAGATTACTCAAGAAGCTGATTACATTGCTAAAACAAAAGGTACGAGAAATTATCCTTGGCGTTACTTTGTGATAAGTAAAAATGATAAGCAGTTGATTGAGAACACAATGACTTATAAACTGGCTGAAAAGAATCAACTTCAGGATATTTCATGGATTAAGCCGGGACAGGTAAGCTGGGAATGGTGGAATGACGCTTCTCCTTACGGACCGGATGTGGATTTTGTTTCCGGTTATAACTTGGATACTTATAAGTATTACATTGATTTTGCTTCTAAATTTGGTATTCCATATATCATTATGGATGAAGGCTGGGCTAAAAGTACGCGTGATCCTTATACGCCTAATCCCAAAGTAGACTTGCACGAGTTGATTCGTTATGGCAAAGAAAAAAATGTAGGGATTGTGCTTTGGTTGACATGGTTGACGGTAGAAAACAATTTTGATCTCTTCAAGACTTTCAATGAATGGGGAGTAAAAGGACTTAAGATTGATTTTATGGACAGAAGCGATCAGTGGATGGTCAACTATTACGAACGGGTAGCCCGGGAAGCAGCCAAACATCATTTGTTTGTCGATTTTCATGGCTCTTTCAAACCTGCCGGACTGGAATATAAATATCCGAATGTGCTGTCTTACGAAGGAGTGCGTGGCATGGAACAAATGGGCGGTTGTTATCCGGATAATAGTTTGTATTTACCATTTATGCGTAATGCTGTCGGTCCGATGGATTATACTCCCGGGGCGATGATTAGTATGCAGCCTAATGTGTATCGGTCGGAACGTCCTAATGCTGCAAGTATCGGAACACGTGCTTATCAGTTGGCACTCTTTGTGGTTTTTGAGAGTGGTCTGCAGATGTTGGCAGATAATCCTACTCTTTATTATCGTAATGAAGATTGTACCCGTTTCATCACACAAGTTCCCGTAACATGGGACGAGACTGTGGCATTGGAAGCTAAAGCGGGTGAATACGTCATTGTAGCAAAACGGAAAGGCGATAAGTGGTTTATAGGAGGAATGACTAATAATGGTAAAAAGGAACGTGAGTTTACCATAAAGTTAGATTTCTTGAATAAAGATCGCTCTTATCAAATGACATCTTTTGAGGATGGTATCAACGCAGGACGTCAGGCGATGGATTATCGTTGCAAGTCATCCCAGGTGAAAGCCGGGGAGCAGCTAACTATAAAGATGGTTAGAAATGGTGGCTTTGCAGCTGTCATTGAATGATGGCACATATTCTAACTTTCCATACATAAAAATGGAAATCATCTTTCAATCTATCACCATCCTTCTGAAACACCTTGTTCATCGAGCTTTCAGGGCGGTGATAGATTGTTCTCCACCTATCACCTAATCATTCATCTATCACCGTCTGAAATGAACATGCCTGCATATAAATATAAGCTGGTATGTAAATGGAAGTTTCAACAGGGGATACCTTTGGTTTCAAGGCGGGAAACTGCAGTTTCATAGGCTTGAAACAAAGTGTTTTGCGGCTTGAAACTCTTTGTTTCAAGCGTTGAAACCAATCGTTTCACGGCACGAAACACTTTGTTTTGCTATTTGTTCTAAGAAGGCAATGCCTCGGAATCAACGCTTTCTCTTAGAGAACCACTCTTTAAACTCTGCTACTCGGGCTTTACTGACAAGTATTTTTTCTTTGATTCCTGAATAATACAAGTTGATGGACAGTCGGCTGTTGAACCATAAGTCAATATCTTTGATAGCTTCTCGCGAAATAAGATATTGGCGGTTAGCCCGAAAGAAAAGAGAAGGATTGAGACACTCCGTAAGTTCATCTAATGTTTGAGAAAAACAGTATTCGGTTTCATCGGTTAAGACTACCTTGACCTGACAGTCCTTAATATAAAACAATTGTATCATATCTACAGAAACAGGCAATAGTTTGTCTCCTTTGGTAGGAATAAGGAAATGACTTTTATAGTTTTCCTGCTTTTGGAGTGAATGTATCAGTTTCAGTAGCTCATTCTCCTGTTGTGGAAAAGGAAACTGGTGTTTGTCAGCAGCATCCTGTAAACCTTGCAGCTTATCGAAAGCGTGTTCTATGTCTTCCTTACCGATGGGCTTTAATAAGTAGTCGATGCTGTTTACTTTGAATGCACGTAACGCATATTCATCATAGGCAGTTGTAAAGATAATCGGGCAAGTAATATTGATATGATTGAATATCTCGAAGGCGGAACCATCTGCCAGGTGAATATCCATGAATACTAGTTCCGGCATCGGATGAGAACTGAACCATTCGATAGTGGAACTGATACTATCCAGTATGGTCACGATTTCTCCATTCGGTTTTATCTCATTAAGCAGTGAAGTCAGGTTTCGTACTGCTGCTTTTTCGTCTTCTATAATGACAATCTTCATGGTGATTATTGTTCTAGTTGTGATTTTTCAATCAAAGGAATACAAACTGTAAACTCTCTGTCCTCCGTTATTTGTATATCCCGTTTAAACAAAAGCCTGTATCGCTTGGCAAGGTTGGCAAGTCCGATACCGGTTCCGGAAGTTGCAGTCCATTTGGGCTGAATGTCGTTGCTGATAGACAAATTGCCGTTATCGTCCGTCGTGATATGAATGGTCAACGGCTTCCGGTTGCTGATTTCGTTGTGCTTTACTGCATTCTCAATCAACACTTGCACCGCCATTGGAGGGAGGAGATATTCTTCGTAGGCATTGCTTATCTGTATGTCGAATTGTAGATTGTTCTCAAAACGCATCTTTAATAGAAATATATAAGCGGAAACAAATTCCATTTCTTCCCGGAGACTGACACATTGTGACTCATTACTTTGTAAAGTATACCTTAGTACCCGGGAGAGTTCCTGAATGTAATCCTGCGCTTTATCTTGATTTTCGCGTACCAGCGAACGCAGGGTATTCAGCGAGTTGAACAGCATGTGTGGGTTCAGCTGATTCTTCAGAACTTCATACTGATTGCGGAGATTCTCTGCCTGAAGCTGTTCGTTTTCAATAAGTACCAGTTGTTGCTTGAATATAAGATGAATGATGCAGCAGCTGCTGGTGACGAGACATGCCACAATGAAATCCCGCAATGGATGCAAATAATGATGTACCATGGCATCGATGGCCGGAATATCAAACGTTCTGTGAAGGAAAACAAAAAACTGTCCTGACAAGTTGCTCAATATCCATGTCACGATAAAGGAAAGCAAAATCTTTGTCCCTGTAATTTTAATGGACGCCTGATTGAAATGAAACAAACGGGTATTGATGGCAAAAAGTAACAATAGCGATAGAAAGGTAAAAAGTATTTCGTTTGCCACATCTATAAACTTCATCCCCGGGAATAAGGAATGACTTTCGAAACGGTCGAAAAGAGATACTGATTCAGGAAAATGAATCAGTACAGCAACCGCCAAGGAGATGATGACTGTGGAAAGTATATATTTATCTTTTTTTATTGCTTTGGCTATCATACAACAAAGATAGTGGTAAATTATGAGTTACCGGTTATAAAATGTCAATGCTGTTGTCACAGTTGGTCAATTATTGTTTTTGAATGTGTGCCGTGACGTACATACCGGGGCGGAATTGTACATTTTCCTCCTTGATGGAAGCATATACTTCGAGCGAACGATTGGTTTCGTCTACTTTTTGTCCGATGGAAATCACGATACCGTGAAAGGTTTGTGTCCCCATTCCGTTTACACGAAACTGTACCGGGCTGCCGACTTGTATGTCTGCGAGATCTTTCTCGTAAGTAGTCAGGCAAAGCATCGGGCTGCTTTTATCGATAAGTTCGCAAAGTGCTTCTCCTGGATTGATATATTTGCCGATATTCATCGCTACATTAGCGGCATAACCACTAATGGGGGCTTTGACTTCCAGTAGCGGTTGTATTCCGTTCTTAAGTAATGCCTCCGTTTGAACGCCTAAAAGAGAAAGTTGTGCAGCAGCGGCGTCCTGGCGACTCTTCATGGAGAGAAAGTCCGCTTTACTTTGCTGGAATTTCTTTTGAGAAGCTGCTTGTTCGGCAGACAGATTTTTTTGCCGTTCGTATTCAGCTAAGAGATATTCGGTCTGTGCGTGACTGTCCAGATAAGTTTGTTGCAGGGTGATGAACTCCGGATTCTCTAACGTGGCGATTACACTGTTTGCAGCCACCCATTGCCCTGGAAGCAGAGAAGCCTTTTTTACAATGCCTCCCATGGTTAAAGTAATGGTTGCCTGACGTTGGGGAGGAAGAACGATTCGTCCGTTGAACGAAACCTGATTAGGCTTTGAGGTAGCTGAAGTGATGGCATCCACTTCGGGTTGTGCGATGGTATCCTCTATCGTTTCGGCAACGGGAATTGCGCCGGATTCGTTATTTGTAGTTTGCTGGTTTCCTTTGCAAGCCGTTAGAACTAGTAAAAGGATGGGATAAACTATCTTTTTCATATCTTATGTTTTATAATAATTATTCTGGGTGATGTATGTCATTCAATGTCTCGATCTTCCACCTACTTGAAAAGTTCATATTCCAGTGCAGCAATATTGTATTGGTAGACTGTTTCAATATAGCCTCTGCGGATCTCTCTGGCGGTGGTAATCGACTGTATATATTCGGCAATGCCTGTTTCGCTCTGCTGCAATTGCAGGTTGGCTGCTTTTGTCAGTTCGTCCGCTTCTTTCAAGGCCGATGAGGTATAATATCGTAAACTCTCATTATATCTGCGGAGGGATGCTTCCAGTTCGAGTGTCTTATTTCTTAACTCCCGGATGTTGGCATCTGCCTGTATTTGCGCTGAAGTGGCAGTTAGCCGTGCCTGCTTCACTTTGCTCTTTTGTGGCAGGAAGTAGATGGGGAAAGAAACCCCGATCATCCAGGCATTCAGATTCTTAAGTGGGAGAATGTCCTGACGTGTATACCCCACACTGATTTCAGGAAAGAAATGGCTCTGCTCTACACGGAGCATTGCTTTCGCTTCATCTGCCTGGCTTTGAAAGTAGGCAGTATGTGCTCCCGACAGGTTTCCATCCGAAATGCCGGTATAGAATAAGGATAAAGTGGAATCCACCGGAACAATGGGATCGTTGGAGTAGCAACTCCATTGGAAACGTACCAATGCCATTTTCTCTTCTTCTTTTGCTTGGAACCAGCGGTTATGCAGATCGGCAGCTATGGTGGTCATCATATTTTTTTCGAGCAAGGTGATCTCTCCTTGTTGGTATCGTAATTCTCCGATGCGCTGCAGCTCTTCTGCCATTTTATCCTGATCCCGATACATTGAACAGAGATTAGTGGCATATTGGTAGTAGGCCCACGCCCTTTTCACTTCTGCTGTGATTTCTTTCTCTACCATCTGCCGATAATAGGTGTTCGTTTTTACCTGACGGTTGACTAACGCATTCTTGTAGAATGGCGTTAGAAGGGAGCCCAGGCTTTGCTCGAAAGCCAGTTCCTTGTCTTTTTTGTTTTCTCCGTTAAGTTGACCCCAGGAATAGCTGAACGAGGTAGGCGTTGCTTCTATCACTTCTCCACGAGTGGCTTTGGCTTGTTGAATAGCATTATTGGCTATTTTCAGGCGAGGATGATTTTGTTTGGCTATTTCTATCGCCTGTTCGAGACTGACTGTTTGTGTCTGTTGAGCGGAAACGAACGCGGGGAGAAACAAGAACAGGAGACACAATCCCCCGAAAGGCCGGCGCAGTTTGATTCCCGGACGTCTCCAGGTAGCAAATGAATTTACAATTTTGTAAAACACCGGAATGATGAGTAAAGTCAGTACGGTAGAAATAATCAAGCCACCGATGACCACCGTTGCCAACGGACGTTGTACTTCTGCGCCGGCTGAAGTGGCTATTGCCATCGGGACGAATCCCAGAGATGCAACCAGTCCTGTCAGGAATACAGGACGGAGCAAGTGTGGAGTCCCTCTTTTGATAATCTGGTTTGTAGTCATGGAATAGGTATTTTGTTTACGAAGTTCGTTGAAGTGATTTACCATCAGGATACCATTCAATACTGCCACCCCGAACAAAGCGATGAATCCTACTCCGGCCGATATGCTAAACGGAAGTCCGCGTAGCCAAAGTGCGGCGATACCACCGATGAGCGATAGGGGGACGGTTGAGAATACCATCAGGGTATAGGTGATGTTCTTGAATGCGAAGAACAGAATCAATAGAATGAGCATTAATGCCACGGGGATGACCACCAGTAAGGTATTGATGGCATTTTGCAAGTTTTCGAACTGGCCGCCGTATTCGAAGTAATATCCAGGCTTCAGTTTGATGTTCTTGTTCAGTGTCTCTTGAATATTGGCGACAACTTGCTGGATGTCTGCGTCACGCACATTGACACCGATGACGATGCGTCGTTTGGTTGCATCCCGGTTGATTTGCAGTGGCCCACTGACAAGGTCGATGCTTGCTACCTCTCCAACAGGAATTTGAATTCCTTCCGAAGTGCGTACAAACAACTTATCAAGATTCAAGTCGGCCACTTTCTCCTGGTCAAGCCGTACCACGAGATCGAATCTCCGTTCGTTTTCAAAGATTACACCTGCTGATTCTCCGGCATAGGCAGTTCGGATAATGGTGTTAAGCTCTTGTATGTTGATGCCGTAACGGGCTATTTTGCTACGGTTGTATTTCACTACCAATTGGGGTAATCCCATCGTCTGCTCAACGATGACATCCGCTGCTCCCGGCACTTTTTCTACAAAGGTAGCTGCTTCTTTGGCTCTTTCATATAATTCGTGCGTGTCTTCTCCATATAGTTTGATGGCAATATCTGCTTTTGCTCCCGTCATCAGCTCGTTGAAGCGAAGCTGTATCGGTTGCGAGAAGTTGAATTCGGCACGTTCGGAGAGCGGAGCAAGTGCATCTTTCATTTTATCCACCATTTCTGCACGGCTTCCGGCACTTGTCCATTCTTTGAATGGTTTCATGATAATCATCACATCAGCATCTTCCACTGCCATCGGGTCAGTGGGAACTTCCGCCGTTCCTATTTTGGCTACCACGTGTTTGATTTCAGGGAATTTATCCATTAATGCTTTCTCTGCCAAGCGGGAAACTTCGATACTTTCGGTCAGCGAACTTCCTGCGGGTAGTGTCATTTGCATGGCAAAATCACCTTCGTCCAAAGTGGGAATGAACTCTGCTCCCAGGCGGGTAAAGAGAAAAAGTGAACCGATCAGCGCGGAGAAGGCTATGATGACGGTACGCCATTTGTAACGAAGACAGGCGCGCAGGGTATGCTGGTAGATCTTGTTCAGTTTCTCGAAGAAGCGGTCGGCAAGGGTGGGTTTCACAACAATGGTATGCTTCAGAAAGAGGGAGGCCATCATAGGAACATAAGTCAGTGAGAGAATTAAGGCTCCGATAATGCAGAACACAAGTGTTTTGGCCATGGGGGTGAAGTATTTCCCTTCAATCCCGTTCAATGTAAGGATGGGGAAGAAGACGATAAGGATAATCAACACTGCAAAAGTGGCCGAACGTGCAACGCCGGAAGCTCCTTTTTCCACTTCTTTGTCCATCTCTTTGCGGGTCAGTGTGCGGCCTCGGAATTGTTTTCCGTAAATGTGGGCGAGGATACCTTCCAATATAACGATAGAGCCATCTACTACAATACCAAAGTCAATGGCACCGAGACTCATTAGATTGGCGGTGACATTGAATACACGCATCATGATAAAAGCGAAGAGCATTGCTAGCGGGATGACGGATGCGACAATCAGTCCGGCACGGAGGTTGCCGAGGAAGAGGATGAGTACAAGGAAGACGATAACCGCTCCTTCAATCAGGTTGTTGACAACCGTAGAGATGTTCCGGTTTACTAGTTCCGAACGGTTCAAGTAAGGTTCTATACTGACTCCTTCGGGTAATAGCTGCTGTATTTTTTCTACCCGTTTTTCGAGTTCTTGAGTCACTACATTTGCGTTGGCACCTTTCAGCATCATGGCAATTCCGCCGACACACTCGCCCTCACCATCCTTGGTCATGGCACCGAAACGCTTTGGAGAACCGAAGCGGACAACTCCTACATCACTGATATGTACCGGAATCCCATTCCGGTTGGTCACTACAATCTGTTCAATATCCTTGATGCGGGTAATCATACCTTCCGACCGGATATAGTAGGCATTCTTTATCTTCTCAATGTAGCTTCCTCCGGTATTTTGGTTGTTGCTGCTAAGTGCTTCGAACACCTCGCCGATAGTGATATTCAAAGAAAACAGGGCGTCCGGATCGACGGCTACTTCATATTGTTTCAGGTAACCGCCGAAACTATTGATTTCTACTATACCGGGTATACCGGACAACTGACGTTTCACCATCCAATCTTGAATGGTGCGGAGTTCCATTGCGTCATATTTCTTCTCATATCCGGGAGCTACCTTCAATATATACTGGTAAATCTCTCCCAGACCGGTAGTGATGGGCATCATCTCCGGTGTTCCGAGTTCGGAGGGAATTTCGCTTGTTACGCTTTGTATTTGTTCATTTATCAACTGCCGTGCATCGAGTGTGGGGACACTTTCTTTAAAAACGACCGTTACGACCGATAGCCCGAAGCGGCTGACAGAACGGATATCTTCGACATTCATAATATTGCTCATCGCTATTTCGATAGGCATAGTGATGAGTTGTTCCACCTCTTGTGGCGCGAGTGTAGGGGATACGGTCACTATTTGTACCTGATTATTGGTAATGTCGGGCACGGCATCAATAGGTAGTGTCAGCATCGCATAGATACCTCCGATAAACAGGAAGAGAGTAGTGAGTCCTACAAATAGTTTCTTCTTGATTGAAAAACGTACAATAGCTGTAAACATGACTTTCGTTGTATTATTATTTCACGATACAAAATTACTACCTATCTTCATCCGTTATCACTAAGAATAAATGAAGCGGAAAGATTGTGGGGTGAAGTGACGGATTTGGGAATTGAAAGATGTAAAATCATAGTTCTTGTTTCACTGCTGAACAAACATTTCTTTCAGTTTACTCGTTTAATATAAAAACAAACTAAATGTATATTCAACATGAAAACATTCGTCTTGATGATGGTAAGCCTGTTGTTTGCAATTTCTTCGGAAGCGCAAAACAAGTCTTTTTATGATTTTACAGTGAAAACTATTGATGGTAAGGACTTTCCTCTTTCTTCACTGAAAGGTAAGAAAGTGCTGGTAGTCAACGTGGCATCTAAGTGTGGGCTGACGCCCCAGTATGCTCAACTGGAGAAACTATATGAGAAATATAAAGAAAAAGACTTTGTTATTATCGGTTTTCCGGCGAATAACTTTATGGGACAAGAACCGGGTAGTAATGAAGAAATAGCCAAGTTCTGTTCTTTGAACTATGATGTTACTTTTCCGATGATGGCTAAGATTTCCGTTAAAGGAAAAGATATGGCTCCTCTTTACCAATGGTTGACGGAGAAAAAACAAAATGGAAAAGAAAGTGCACCGATTCAGTGGAACTTTCAGAAGTTTATGATTGATGAGAACGGACATTGGGCGGGAGTTGTGTCTCCGAAAGAAAGTCCGTTCTCTGAAAAGATTATTACTTGGATAGAGAAGGAATAAGAGAGACTTTTTTCAGCTCTTCTTCGAAGTTGGGAGTGAAGATTCCTTTACCCAGATTTTCTTTTATTTCTTCGATCTTCCAAAATCGTCCACCGTCCAGTTCGTCGCTGGGATGGATTTCTTCCTCATAAACGGTTTTGTGGACAAAAACAAGCTCTTTTTCACGGCTGGATTCAAAAACATAACTGGTGAGAAGCTCCGGAGTGAAGTCTGTGATGCCTAATTCTTCACGGACTTCTCTCTTTAGGGCGATTTCTACGCTTTCGCCCAAATCAATATGTCCGCCCACAGCCGTATCCCATTTTCCCGGTTGAATGTCTTTCCATTCGGGTCGTTTCTGTAAATAGATGTCTCCTTGGGCATTGAATACGTGAAGGTGAACTACCGGATGAAGCAGTTTGCTACCGCTGTGGCATTCTCCGCGAGTGGCGGCTCCGGTGATATTTCCCTGTTCGTCTACGATAGGGAACATTTCTTGGTTATTATCGCTTGGCATAGTGTCTTTTATATTGCGTAAAATCTTTCGGAGAGGAGAATATCTTATGGTATTAATAAAGAAGAATCTCCATAACTTAGGAACCGGAAATCATGCGCCAGTGCATAATCATAAATAGTGCGCCAATTCCCTTTTACAAAAGCTGAAACCAAAAGCAGCAAGGTACTTTGCGGCTGATGGAAATTAGTAACCATCGCTTTCACTATTTTATAATTGTATCCCGGTGCTATGATAATCTGTGTACTGGTGTGAAGGGTTTCCAAACCATTCCTGTCGAGATATCCCAATATCTTTTGCAGCGCAACAACGGGAGGAATCTGGTCGTACTTTTCATAAGGCTGCCATTGTTTGACACGTAGTTCTTCTTCCGTAGCATACGGATTTTCAGCCAATGTAACTCCAATGTGATACAGGCTTTCCAGAGTCCGTACAGAAGTAGTCCCTACTGCAATAGCACAACCGTCGTGGTCAATCAGTTTTTTGATGGTGCTCCGGTTGACCGATATATATTCCGTGTGCATTTCGTGACCTTCGATTTCTTCACTTTTTACAGGTTTGAATGTGCCTGCTCCTACATGTAGAGTTAATTCTTCAAGATTAATCCCTTTTTCTTGAAGAGCATCCAATACTCGTGGAGTAAAATGTAATCCCGCCGTAGGCGCAGCTACCGAACCTTTAATCTTAGAATAAACAGTTTGATAAGTCTCCTTGTCACTTTCTTCCGTATCCCGGTTTAAGTAAGGAGGAATAGGAAGTTCTCCGAATACTTCAAGGATATCGGCAAACGTCACTTCCGGATTATCCCATGCAAAATCTACCCAATGGCTGGTTCCTTTGCATTCTCCTCGGGTAGCGGTCAGAGTAATGGGGAATCCTTTGACGGTCATTTCGCGTTTCAACTGTCTGTCTTTCCATTTCTTCAGATTGCCGATCATGCAAAGCCAGGCGGCATGTGCTGTCTGTTGGAAATTTAAGACATAATCGTTTGGCTGGATCGGTTCAAGACAAAACACTTCGATCAGTGCTCCCGTCTCTTTTCGAAAATGGAGGCGTGCCTGAATGACTTTTGTATTATTGAATATCATCAGGCTGCCTTGCGGCAGATATTCCGGCAAAGACGTGAAAACATCTTCACTAACTTCTCCACGACGGTATATTAAGAGTTTGGACTGGTCGCGGGTAGGCAACGGGAATTTAGCAATACGTTCATCCGGAAGAGGATAACTGTATTCACTGATATGGATATGTCTAGGATCTTCTTTCATTGTTTTCTAAAATAAAAAGAGGTTAGAACCCATTCGGTTTCTAACCTCTTTAACCAGTCGGGGTGACTGGATTCGAACCAGCGACCACACGCCCCCCAGACGCGTACTCTAACCGGGCTGAGCTACACCCCGAATTGCGGATGCAAAAGTACAGATTAATTTTTAATTAGCAAATAAATAGCGTGAAATTTCTTCTATTATAAATTTACTATTTAGTGCTATCGGCTGGTTATTAGTAGATTGTGGGATTGTTTTGTTTGTTGGTAGAGGCAGAATAAAAAGATGTTACGGACTTATATTTAATTCCATATTGCATTTTCCAGTTTATGCAAATAGCTGAGTTGTGGGACTAAATCATATCAATTAACCGAAAAACTTTAATAAAACTTTAATCGAATTTTCTCATCAGAATCTCATTACTGTCTTTTAATTTATGTATATATATGTATGTAAATGATAATTAATAGGTGGCGTCTGTAGTTATATTTCGTAACTTTATGTTCCGTAATTTTAAAAAGTTTCACAGAGGAATTATAGATTCGCTAAATGGAAATTTGTAATTATATGAGATGTATTTATCCTTTATTTTATGAAAAAATAGAACAATATATCGGTTCTGTGTTTCTAATTAATAAGTTGAACCTTAGTAAATTGTTTAACAGCTTTGATAAAGAAGATAAACATGGTGAGGTGGTGTGAAAATTTACATGTTAATGATTGTTTTTGTTTCTGATAAATCTATTTTTTGATGTATATATTTGTGTTGTAATATTTATAAATAATGTTTGTCGGGAGGATAAAAAATAATAATATGGCAACAGTTAAATTTGTGTTGTACAAAAGCAACAAAAGAAAAGACGGGAGCTATCCTGTATGTTTGAGAGTGTCTAAAAAAGGTAAGCTCAAGTACATTGATTTAAAATTATCAGCATTAGAGGGGCAGTGGAATGAAGATACTTGCCGCTTTAAGAATGATAAGCGTGTCAATCCTAATTATGAATTATATAATGGGTTGTTGAGTCATTATGAAGACCGAAAAAATACTATCCTAAGGAAGTTTTTGGAAGAGCGTGTAGATTGGACTTTGAATCAGTTTGAATCGGAATTTTTGGGTATGTCAAGGCAGGGGAAGGTTTATGACTACTTTATGAGGCAGGTCGAGAATTTGAAAGCTACAAAACATATTGGAAATGCAAAGGTGTATGAGCGAACTCTGCGTATGTTGGCAAAGTATGACCCGAAGATTAAGGAACGGGTATTTTCAGAATTGGATATAAAATATATCAATCGTTTTAATTTGGAAATGGAAAAAGACGGGTGCTGTGGCAATACCCGTAAATATTACCTTAAAACATTACGGGCGGTTATGAACAGGGCGATAAAGGAGCATGAAGCCTCATCGAAAACCTATCCATTCGGTAAAAATGGTTTTGAAATAGGTTGTTTGGAGGAAGAAACGGAGAAACGCTATTTACAGCCAAAGGATTTGGAACTTTTAAAGAATTCGCCCCAAACGAATTTTGTATTGGAGCGTGCCCGTATGCTGTTTTTATTTTCCTATTATTGTTATGGGATGAGTTTTGTTGATATGGCAAAGCTTACGACTGAAAATATAGTTGTATCGGAAGGGATAGAACATATTGTTTATAAACGGGAAAAGACGAAGAATGTCAAGAACATGAAGCCGTTAATAATACCTGTTACCCCTGCCTTGAAAGATATATTGGAGTGGTTTAAACAAAATACTTCTTTAGTGGGAAATTATCTTTTGCCTATAATAACGAAAGATTATGACGGAGAGCAACTGTATGACCATATACGTACCCGTTATCAACGACTTAATAATAACCTGAAGAAATTAGGTAAGATATTAGGTATTGAGAAGAACCTTACCACCTATGTGAGTCGTCATACGATGGCTATGACGTTGCAGGGTAATGACGTTTCCCGCGAAACAATTAGCGCAGTATTGGGACATCGTGACATTAAAACCACCATGACATATTTGGATAGTTTGTCACAGAATGTTTTGGATAGAGTTGCAATGTTATTATAATAATTTATTAAATCTTATTTGATATGATTTTAACGCTAAAAACACCCTTGGGAAAATTAATAGATAAACTCCTTAAGGGGGAAGTAACGGCATTATCGGAGAAGAGGTTCTATCTTTATGTTGAAAATTTAACTAATGGGGATAAAGGTAAACTTCGGCAAGTATTGAAAGACATAGATGATATGGTTGCTAACTGGAAGGATAGTTATTTTATATCCGTTTATGAAGAAAGGGTAGCTGCTTTTAATCGAAGTAAATTACAAATAACACCTCAAGAGTTAGATGATATTTATCATGAAGAAAATTATTTGTTGAAGTCTGGTAAAATTGCACTGTCAGTAGATTATTTATATGAATCTATTGCAAAGTATGGCTTTATAAATGAACATCATCAGGATGCGGTAGAAAGTGCATGTTTCTATCATGACATAGAGTTTTTGCGGAAAGAGTGGGAGTATTTAGTGTTGGCTCCGATAATGTCATTACGGGATGTTGTTTGTAATATGTTGGGTATGGCTTGTGATATTCCTAAAAGTGAGTCGCAGACGTCTAGTAGACCATTAAAACGGATAGAAGATTATCCGGAGATATTTGGTCTTGGTATTTGTTGTGAATTGACAGGCTATGCAAAGCATACGATTTATAAGTGGACTCGCACAAAAGAGATACCGTGTCATCGTTCCGGCGCTAATGGGCGTAAATTGGTATTCAAACGTGATGAAATTGTAGAATGGCTGACAGCTCGGAAACAGGAAACGAAAGATGAGTTTATAAAACGCAAAGAATCGGAGTTGGCTTCCAAGTATATCTATAATAACCTATAAAAGTAGTGGTATTTGTATACATTTAAAATAATCAGTTATGTATGACACAGTAGTTTTAAAACTTCTAAAAGAGGATATAGGCGATAAGTACGATTGGAGGTCTGTCTTTAATAAGATTGACCAAACCAGCGAGTACAAGCAAGTTGAAGGTGGTAGCGGACATATAAACGGATTACGTGTCTCTGTAACGGAGAAACATGTCAGAGTCACGGGGAGCCTCTCTAAATATTTCAGAGGTACTAATCTCGATTCTTTAACCTTGTCACAAGTTGAAAAGGCTATCAAGCAATTGGGTAAGGAGCTAGGTGTTCCTATGATAGAGGCTGATGTGGAACGGGTGGATATGGCTGAAAACTTTGAAATGTCTCGTCCCCCTGAATTTTATATTTCTAAAATGCAAAGTTTGGGGGAATGTTGCCCTAATAAGTGGAAAGGGACTACCTATTTTCCTTCTAATGGGGTATTGTTACGTTTCTATGATAAGTCCAAAGAAGTGCGTAAGAAAAGGAAAAATCAGAAGAATACTCCCGGTGCTTTCTCTACAAGTGTGGAACAGAATTTATTAAGATACGAGATATGCTTTGGTAAAAAGGCAATTAGGCGGATGTTCGGTCATCAGCTAAAAGCGAAAGACTTGTATGATAAAGATATATTTTGGAGGTTGGTATCCGAGTGGCTCTACTCCTATGACGAAATAGGTATAATATCGGATAAGCTTTTTGATGTGTCTTTTGAACAGATAAAAACGCTGAGTGATTTTGAGGAGTGGTGTATTTGTATTGCTCATAGTGTTGTTGGGCTTCCTTCTTTTGTAAAAGGACGTTTCTCTGTCAGAGAACGGAGTCTTGGCGAATCGAATGGCAATAAAAAGGATGGACAGGATAGACAATACCATAAAAGAATACAGGATAAAATTAGAGGAGCTATGAAGCACTTTAGTGGTACTATGGGAAAAACAGAGTTAATGCAAGAGCTGACAGATAAGATTGAGGCATATCTAACGGATAAGTTCGAAAACTCACCCGATGCTTATAATGTGCGGGAAGATAGTGCTTCGGTCAAATAAGCCCTCTATTAGGTTCTATGCAAGATAAACTTCTAATGGTTGGGAAATAGTGTTTGATTAGGGGTAACTTTTCTATAAAAGACTATTATGAGAGGTCATAAAAATAAAAGGAGGACTGGATATATGAAATATATCAAAGTCCTCTTTCGTCAATATACGCAGGCTATTGTCTTGCGTATATATCTTCTTTCATCTCTATTGGAAGCGTATTGCCACTTTTATTCCTTAATAGTATAATTTACTCGGTTAGGGGATAAAATGGTTAATATCGCTCAAAAACGAGTCTCTATGATTAAGTATGTGATGAGGCTATTGCTAAGAGTCGATATTCCATTTCCAAGTTATCATAAAAAAGAATGGGGGGAGGGTGTTCACATTAGTTGGATGATACCCGTAAATGATGTAACAAGCTAGGGGTAGGAGTAGAGGATAGGTGGTAATATAAGAATGTCATATAGGATTAAAATAGAATGGATTGGAGTAGATTGGTAATGGATGGATAGGTAATGGTTTTAGTGATGAGGCTAATAGTGACGTCACATTGACAAAAGTGATATCAAAAGTTTGGGAAGCCTCATCGAAGTTATTTCCTGAAATCCTTGTTGGGTATCAAGTTTTATATAAATTTGTTCCATGACACCCCGAAAAACGTTTGTAGGACGTGGAATTTTGACTATATTTGTCGCATCATACAGGTTTATCCCTGTTTGGTGGACATAGTTAATTATGGAAGCGTTTAGCTTTATCCCGTTTTTAGGAATCTGGACAATTTCGAATCACACGGGGATTGGCGATACAAACGTTCATGCTAGCCGTATATACATACTCAAATGATATATACAGTTTAGCGTGGGGTGTCGTTTTATCTCGTGTGATAGGTTTGTCCAGAACCTCTAAAACAGATAATCCTAACAGCCTCACGCTTTCTTTTTTATACAAACCTTTCTTGTTGGGGCTAGGGAAACAAATCTGTGATATTATGAAAAGAATTTTGTTGTTTCTAGTAGGGGCAGTAATGGCTCTTTCTATGTTTGCTCAAAAATTAACCTCTGTAAGGTCGTTTGAATATCTTGATTATGTTACTCCACACCCTTATGATGTTCGGAAAGCTACTTTAGGAGGGGAATCTCTTACGATTTCTTATAATCCTAATACTGGATATGGGATAAAATTCAGATATATATTTCGTAATATTAATATATCTGTGAAATTTATCACTTCGGGAAATGGAAAGTATATATATACAGGAACGGATTCATCTGGTAATAAAACAGTAGTAGCTACGAAAAGAAAGTTGAGCGATTTTCTCGATAATGTAGGGCAAACACAAAGTGAATCTTTTGAAAGGGATAAAGAAATAGAAATTGCTATATATGGAATTGGTGACCTATCAATATATCCATTGAAAAATACTCCTGAAAGACGAAAAGAAAAAGAAGAAAGGAGCATTAAGATAAAAGAAAGAAATAGATTGCAAGATAAACTAAATGAACTATATTCATATTGGCAAAGTACTAAAGCGAGCGTTCAAGACAGTTTGCGAAATTCTTTTAAGAAGGAATTTTTCGAGAAGAAGGGTGCCGGGCGATATAGTTGGGATTCAGAGACGAATTTTGCTGTTAGGTATATGGCTTGCATAGATTCAAATAAGGTTGTAAAAATTCTTAAAATAAATGATGTGAAAGTAGCTGAAAATATTGAATATCTAGATGAGTTTAATAGAAATGAATACAAATATCAAGCTAAAAATAATAATGGTGCAAAACTAATTAATGGAAAGATGTTCCTAACTGATAGATTTTCCCCAAATTTGATTGTTTGTACGTTAACTCGAGAAATAGTATTGAAGAAAGGAAAAGTTTTATATACTCGTTGGGGGAGTGGTAAAGTTAGCCAAAAGGCGGAGAAGGTCATAGAGGCTAATATTGCCTTGCTAAAGAAGGGACGATACCTAATTGAAATACAGGAATTAGATGGAGAGCTTATATCTGTAGTTGCCCAAAAATATTCAAATATTTCTAACAAAAAAGAAATTGTGTTATATTCAATATATGAATAAATTGTATAACGTATTAGGCTATAGTACGTTGGGTAGGCTATAGTAATTTACTTGAAAATATTCCTATGGTACGAAAGAAAAAGGGAGAATAATAGAATGTTAGATGTATGATATGTTCAAAATTTTAAATAATGCATTATTATGGAAAAGAATTTTATTTTATCAGTAGGAATGTCTGTAATGTTCTTATTTATAAGTTCCATTAAAACTGTCCAAGCTCAACAATTAGGAATTGGCGTAAAAACAGAGTTAAATGGAAAGGTACGTTTCTGCAATTACGATGAGGCTTATTTTATGCCAGATACAAATACTCGTATAAAAGTTACAGGATTAGAAATTGCATACGATAGTTCCTTGAATTATTATGATATATTCGTGAATGTAAAAGGAGACAAGGTGAATTTGCATATAAAATATTCCAATGGTGGTGAAGGAGCCTATATTTACAAAGGTATAGACAGGATTTCAAAAATGGATGTTGTGGTTACTACCAAGAAAAAATTAAGTCTTTATGCAAATAACTACGGTGTCAATTCTTATAAAGAAGTCGAGAGTTCTGTTGGAATTATTATAGTGTTTCCTAAAACTTATATGATTTCGTCCATTGTTCCTATAAAAAATAAAGTAGAAACAGTGAATGAATTGTCCACTCAATTGCGCAAGGGGGTGATAACTGATTCGGATGGCTATACAAATATCCGTAAGTCAAATAGTGTAAATTCGGAAATTATAGGTAAAATTGTGGATAGGGAAGTATTCACTTATTGGGAAACAAATGATAATTGGTATATTGTGCAAACTGCAAAAGGAATAAAAGGATATGTGCATAAAAGTAGAATAAAACCAGTAGAGGAAAGAAATGAGCAAAAAATAAGATACTATAAAGTAAAGAATGGAGATAAAATCCAAGATATAGCAGAAAAATTAGGGGTTTCTATAGACACAATTTGTAAGTTAAATCGTGTAAAAATAACAACAGTGTTGAGAGAAGGGCAGGCTTTACGTATTAGTAGATGAAAAATGTTTTGAATTATTTTTGTGAGGAGAGTAATGCAGAATCTCTAATTCTGATTAATTTTATGTCAATAGAAATATGTTGAACAAAGCTTTAAATATTGCCTATAAGGCTCATATTGGACAGTTAGACAAAGGTGGCAGTCCGTATATATTGCATCCAGTCAGAGTTGCTTTACACTGTCAAACAGAGGATGAAAAGATAGTAGCATTGTTGCATGATGTTGTAGAAGATACATCTATAACATTTGAGGATTTAAAAACGGAAGGGTTGGATGACAGGCTACTGGAGGCTTTAAAATGTCTGATTAAAGAAGAGGGTGAAGATTATAAAGCGTTTATTGAACGTGTCTCTACTAATCGTTTGGCTACAAAGGTTAAAATACAAGACTTAAAAGATAATATGGATGTAACCCGTTTGAATGGTAAGGCACATTGGAAGTTGGAAACATATAAAGAAGCGTTGGAGTACCTCGAACGGTGCTCAAATAAGAAAGTTTTATATGTAGATATGGATAATGTATTGGTAAACTTCCAATCGGGCATAGACGCCTTAAATGAGGATTTAAAAAGCCGATATGCGGGGTGTTATGATGAAGTCCCTAATATATTTGCAAAAATGCAACCCAATGAAGGGGCAATAGATGCCATGAACCGTTTAAAAGACAAATACGACATTTACATTTTATCAACAGCTCCATGGGATAACCCAAGTGCATGGTCTGACAAGTTGGAATGGGTGAAACGTTATTTGGGTGAAGTATGCTATAAACGTTTGATCTTGTCGCACCATAAAAACTTGAATGCAGGTGACTATTTAATAGATGACAGGAAAAAGAATGGTGCTGCTGATTTTAAAGGTGAGCTTATATTGTTCGGTTCTGAACGGTTTCCAAATTGGGAGTCTGTGGTAAGGTATTTATTGTGATAAAAACACGAAGAACGCAAAAGAGAGTTTACACTACAATTTGCTTTAGTTTGGACTAAATATCCCGAAAACTTTAATCGAATTTTAATCGGTATAAAAATAAAGGAGCTAGATAACTATCTAACTCCTTGTTTTATATATGATTGTGTGATGAAAATATTTTACTCATTTCAATGCCCCCAGACGCGTACTCTAACCGGGCTGAGCTACACCCCGAATTGCGGATGCAAAAGTACAGATTAATTTTTAATTAGCAAATAATCCGTTGATTTTTCTAGTATGAATTGTGCCGATTTATAGCTATTATTCTGATTATTAGTCTTTCTTGTGAACATGCAAATCTTTATTTCAATGAGTTAGTAGTTTTTTTGATTGCCTCTTATGTGATATAAAAGTACATTTCTTTAATTTTGCTTGAATTAGAAAACAATCTGCTTATTTTTCATTTGAAAGCATTAATCCTTTTCCTGTCCTAAAAACACTATAAAAAACAGGTCAGTCTATAATAAAACGAAATAGGAAAATGATAAATGAACTAACAATCAGATAGTTTGTTTATAAATTAATGCAAATAAAAGGTGTTTGACTTCCTTAGTATGATACTATATTTCCATTTTTGGTGCGTGGTAAATTAGGAAGTTATACATTTGTAAAAAGACTTAGTTTAGAAAGGTGTTAAATGTTAGACATTAAAAATAGAGAGACATTAGAGATATACGTCCTGGGTGACGATTTTAAATTTTATCAAAATCTGAAGTATCTTCCTTTGACTTCTTATCCTTCTAATAATCAATCAGCTTTGATTATATATTGTTTAGGTGGAAAGGCCAAAATTACAGTGCATGAAGATGTACATTGGATACAACCGGAGGAATTGATTATATTATTACCCGGACAATTTGTCTCATTTAGTGAGCCAAGTGAAGATTTCTCGACCGTTACGATGGTTATATCTACTTCACTGTTTAGTGATGCGTTAAGTGGTGTGCCCAGATTTTCTCCGCATTTCTTTTTCTACATGCGGACTCATTACTGGTATCCGCAGTCAGAACGAGATATTCCCCGGATATATAATTATCTGGGTATGATAAAAGATAAAGTTACCTCTCAAGATATATATAGGCGTGAGCTGATTATTCATTTGTTGAGGTATCTGTATCTGGAACTGTTCAATGCTTATCAAAAGGAATCTACCTTGATGACTGCCCGCAGGGATACCCGTAAAGAAGAGTTGGCTAATAAATTCTTTGGGCTTATCATGAAGCATTTTAAGGAGAATAAGGATGTGGCTTTTTATGCGGATAAACTGTGTATTACTTCCAAATACCTGACTATGGTAATTAAGGAGACAAGCGGGAAGTCTGCCAAAGACTGGATTGTTGAATACATCATATTAGAAATCAAGGCTTTGCTGAAAAATACCAGCCTGAACATTCAGGAAATAGCGATTAAAACGAACTTTGCGAATCAATCGTCGCTTGGACGTTTTTTTAGAAAGCATACAGGAATGTCGCTTTCACAATATCGAATGAGTAACTTAGAACAATAGTGCGGACAATTGCCTCACAATAGGCAATAATATCTATAGGGATTGGGAAGAGAAAGGGAATGAAGTCTATTTCATTCCCTTTTATTATGCGGTATATCTGATGTAGGATGGGTTAAATTCCCATACATTCGCGATAGAAGTCGAGCATTTCGAAGATAGTGTCCTTATCGGCAGTCTGATTGATGCAAATGTCTCCAATATCTTTTAGTAATGTGAAATTGATAGTGCCTGAAGTATTCTTTTTATCATGCGTCATAAATGCATACAGTTGGTCATATTTTTTGCAGTCGAAAGTAAATATGCCATAATTATCCTTGATAAACTGGATCGTTTGCCGCATTTTCTCTTTCGGGAAACCTACTTTGAGATGAGAAAGATACAGTTCGCACACAATTCCCCAAGCTACTGCATATCCATGTAATACAGGACGGTTTTCTGCCAGTGCCATACTTTCGAACGCATGTCCTACGGTGTGTCCCAGATTTAATGCTTTGCGGATTCCATGTTCGAAGGGATCCTGTTCTACAATATCTTCTTTCACTTGTACCGATTGGCCTACCAATTGTTTGAGAGCTGCATAATCAATACTAGAGGAATCGAAATTGAGCAATTCTGCCCAATGTGCCGTATTGCTAATCAAACCATGCTTCAACATTTCAGCATATCCGGAGAAGAAATTGTGTGTGTCCAATGTGCGTAGGAATTCAGTTTCAATCAATACACTGTTTGCCGGAGCGAAAGCACCGATTTCATTTTTCAGTCCGTTGAAGTTGATTCCTGTTTTACCCCCCACTGATGCGTCCACCATGGCGAGCAGGGTGGTTGGTATATTGATATAGGAAATGCCCCGTTTGAATGTAGCTGCGGCAAAACCTCCGAGATCTGTCACCATCCCTCCTCCAAGATTGATAAGTAAAGAGTGGCGGGTAGCCCCTTGAGTGCTTAATGCCATCCAGACGGAAGCGAGTGTTTCCAGAGTTTTATGCACATCTTCTGCTCCGATACAGATTTCTACAGCATCTTTCAACAGCCCCGATTCCTTTAGAGAGGGGAGACAAAGACGCTGGGTATGCTCGTCTGTGAGGACGAATAATTTGTCATGCGGACATAGCTCAATGGCACGACCGAGGCTCGTTTCCAAGCTTTCGCAGAGAATAACTTCTTGTTTACTCATGATTCTTTTGCTTTTTTACTCTGCAAATGTATATAAAATATCTTTTTTTACTTACTTTTGTCTCATTAAAACGTTTAATCATGAAAGCATTATTACCTGTATATTGTCGTCCTTTAGGATATGTTGTCTTGTTGGTAGCTCTGTTTATCCCTTTTATTTTGGTGATGCAGGGAGTAGTAACTGATACTAATTTGCTGTTTTATAAAGAATGTACAAAGTTGTTGATGATGGCAGGATGCTTGTTGATAATCTTTGCATTGAGTAAGAATGAAAGCCGTGAAACGGAGCAAATCCGGAATTCGGCTGTTCGTAATGCTATCTTTTTGACATTCTTGTTCGTCTTTGGTGGTATGTTGTGGCGTGTTATGCAAGGAGATGTGATAAACGTCGATACTTCCTCTTTCCTTACTTTTCTGGTTTTTAATGTGCTTTGTCTGGAGTTTGGTCTGAAAAAAGCGCTTGTTGATCGATTCTTTAAAAGATAATTTTCTTTTCAATTAAACCTTTTGCGATTCGATTTGTCAAAAAGACATTGTTATTGCTACTAATATAATCGTAAATAAGGTAAATGAAAAGATTTTCAGCAGGGTTGGTGCTGATGTTGCTATGCACCTTCTCAATTTTTGCACAGAATAAGGTTATTACCGTTTCGGGACGTGTGGTGGAATCCGATACTAAAGAGCCCGCAGCGCAGGCTACAGTTCAATTGCTATCATTACCTGATAGTGCTTATGCCGCCGGTATAGCCAGTAGTAACCAGGGATGGTTTACTCTCCCCAAAGTAAAAGCCGGAAAATATGTGTTGAAAGTTTCCTATATTGGATTCCGAACCAAGCTCGTACCGGTACAATTATCTGCTAACGCCACTGATAAAAAATTGGGAACCATTACATTGGACCCTGATGCTGTCATGCTGAAGGAAGCGGTGATTACTGCCGAAGCTCCGCAGGTGGTCGTGAAAGAAGATACGCTGGAATATAACTCAACAGCTTACCGTACTCCCGAAGGGGCGATGCTCGAAGAGTTGGTGAAGAAACTTCCGGGAGCAGAAATAGACGATGACGGTAACGTCAAAATCAATGGTAAAGAAGTAAAGAAGATTATGGTGGATGGTAAAGAGTTCTTTGGCGGTGATGTGAAAACCGGATTGAAGAACTTACCGGTCAACATGATCGACAAACTGAAGACGTACGATAAAAAGTCTGATTTGGCACGTGTTACCGGAATAGATGACGGAGAAGAAGAAACTGTTCTTGACCTGAAAGTGAAGAAAGGTATGAATCAAGGTTGGTTTGGTAATGCAAGTGTTGCCGGTGGTACAGAAGATCGTTACGGAAGCAACTTGATGTTGAATCGTTTTGTCGATAATAGCCAATTCTCTTTAATCGGTTCTGCTAATAATGTGAACGATCAGGGATTCTCCGGTGGAGGTGGCGGACCTCGTTTCCGGAACAGCAATGGTTTGACTGCTACCAAGATGTTAGGGGCTAACTTTGCTACCCAGACTGAAAAATTGGAACTGGGAGGTAGTGCCCGTTATAATTTCAGTGATCGGGATGCAACATCTACAAACTACTCGGAACGTTTCCTGCAAAATGGAAATTCTTATTCAAATTCGAACAGTAAAGGCCGCAATAAGAATACGAACTTTAATGCAGACTTTCGGTTGGAGTGGAAACCGGACACATTGACAAATATCATTTTCCGTCCGAACGTTTCTTATGGAAAGTCTAATAGTTATTCTATTTCCGAATCGGGAACTTTTAATGGAGATCCATTTAATTTGGTGTCTAATCCTAATGAGTTTTTGAATAAGATTTTCTGGGGAAGTACGGATGATCCTTTAGAAGCTATTCGTGTCAACGCCAGTAATAGTGAATCAAAATCTGAAGGGCAGAATCTCTCTGCAAATGCTTCTTTGCAAGTGAATCGTAGATTGAATAATCAGGGACGAAACATCACTTTCCGTGGTACATTTAGTTATGGAGATAATGACAGCGAACAGTTTAGTGAATCATTGACGCGTTATTTTGATGATAATGCAAAAAAAGAAGATGATGAGCGTAAACAATATACTACTTCTCCAACCAAAAATTATGATTATACTGCCGAACTGACCTATAGCGAACCGATAGCGAGAGCTACCTTCTTACAGTTCCGCTATAAATTTCAATATAAATATAGTGAAAGTGACAGAAGTACATACAGCTTGATTCCTGATGCCGATAAAGGACAGGATTGGTTTTGGAATTTTGGTGATGGCCTGCCTGTAGGATATGAAGAGAATAAAGATAGAGATTTGAGTAAGTATGCTCAATATAAATATTATAACCATGATATTAATGCAGGACTAAATATTATCCGCGAGAAATATAGATTGAACTTTGGAGTATCTTTGCAACCGCAGAACACCAGATTGGATTATAAGAAAGCCGAAGTAGATACTGTAGTAAAAAGAAATGTGTTCAATTTTGCTCCTAACGTTGATTTTCGTTACAGATTTTCTAAAGTCAGCCAGTTGCGCTTTACCTATCGGGGACGTGCAAGCCAGCCGAGTATGGAAAATTTGCTTGATGTAACTGATGACTCTAATCCGTTGAATATCCGTAAGGGTAATCCGGGATTGAAACCTTCTTTCTCTCATTCTATGCGTTTGTTTTATAATACTTATAATGCAGATAAACAGCGTGGCATGATGGCTCATGTAAACTTGAATATGACTCAAAATAGCATTACTAATGCCACTACTTATAATCAGAGTACTGGTGGAGTGACTGTTAAACCGGAGAATATCAACGGAAACTGGAATGCGATGGGAATGTTTGGATTCAATACAGCATTGAGAGACAAGCGGTTTACCATAAATTCTTTCTCCCGTGCTAATTATACCAATGCAGTTTCTTATCTTTTTAATGACGATACTAAAATAAATGACAAGAACACTAGTACGACACTGACTTTCGGAGAGAATCTGAATGGAACTTTCCGTAACGACTGGTTTGAATTTACCTTGAATGGTTCAATCAACTATAACTTTGAGCGAAATCAACTGCGTCCGGAAAACAATCAAGAACCCTATACATTTGGTTATGGTGCAAGTACTAATATCTCTTTACCTTGGAGTATGACGTTGTCTACCAATATCACTAATAACGCTCGTCGTGGTTATCGTGATGCCAGTATGAATAAGAATGAACTTATTTGGAATGCACAGATTGCCCAAAACTTCCTGAAAGGCAATGCCGCAACCATCAGTTTTGAAGTATATGATATTCTGCGGCAGCAATCTAATATCAGCCGTTCGTTAACAGCCGATATGCGTTCTGTTTCTGAATATAACGGAATTAATAGCTACTGCATGCTTCGTTTCTCTTATCGTCTGAATGTTTTTGGAAATAAAGAAGCTCGCGGCAATATGCGTCATGGCGGTTTTGATGGTGGTGGACCTCGTGGCCCGCGTGGTGGCTTTGGAGGTGGCAGACCACACTAAAGCAGAGTAATAGGTTTAAATAAAAACAGGAAGTCCCGGCACAACGATTCAATGTTGTTGCCGGGACTTCTTTGTTAATCCGAGAATTTACTCTATATTTGTTGTTTAGTATTCGTATGAAAGGAGATTCCTATGATTGATTGGAACTATATGCTTAGCCAGATAGCAACAGTGGCTTTTGATATTCTTTATTTTGGAGCCATTATCGGTACGATTGTCATCATCATTCTTGACAACCGGAATCCGGTTAAAACCATGGCATGGATACTCATATTACTTTTCCTTCCTATTGTCGGACTTGTCTTTTATTTTTTCTTTGGGCGGAGTCAACGTCGCGAACGTATCATTGGGCAAAAAAGCTACGACCGCTTATTGAAGAAACCAATGGCCGAATATCTCGCACAGGATTGTTCGGACGTTCCTTATGAATACTCCCGTCTTATTCAGCTTTTCCAGCAAACGAATCAAGCGTTTCCATTTGAGGGGAACCGTGTGGCAGTCTATACCGAAGGATATACCAAACTTCAATCATTGTTGCGTGAACTGCAAAAAGCGAAGCAGCATATCCACATGGAATATTACATCTTTGAAGATGACGCTATCGGGCGTATGGTCAGGGATGTGCTGATAGAAAAAGCTTCTCACGGGGTTGAAGTACGGGTTATCTATGATGATGTAGGTTGCTGGCATGTGCCTAATCGTTTTTTTGAAGAAATGCGCAATGCCGGTATTGAAGTCAGGAGCTTTTTGAAAGTACGTTTTCCTTTATTTACCAGTAGGGTGAATTACCGCAACCATAGAAAGATTGTCGTTATTGACGGACGCGTGGGCTTCGTTGGGGGAATGAACCTGGCAGAACGTTATATGCGTGGCTTTTCTTGGGGGATTTGGCGAGATACGCATATCATGTTGGAAGGCAAGGCAGTGCATGGTTTACAAACGGCTTTTTTGCTTGATTGGTATTTTGTAGACCGTACGTTGATAACCGCTTCCCGTTATTTTCCGAAGATTGACTCTTGCGGAAGTTCTTTAGTGCAAATTGTCACGAGTGAGCCTATCGGGCCTTGGAAAGAAATCATGCAGGGATTGACTGTTGCCATTACCAGTGCAAAAAAATATTTCTATATGCAAACACCTTATTTTTTGCCTACAGAACCAATATTAGCAGCTATGCAAACAGCAGCATTGTCTGGGGTGGATATACGCTTGATGTTACCGGAACGTGCAGATAACTGGATAACTCATCTTGGATCGCGTTCTTATTTGGCAGATGTGATGCAGGCAGGTGTTAAGGTCTATTTTTATAAGAAAGGTTTTCTACATTCTAAGCTGATGGTTTCAGATGATATGCTTTCCACTGTAGGCTCTACCAATGTTGACTTCCGTAGCTTTGAGCATAACTTTGAGGTGAATGCTTTTATGTATGACGTAGAAACTGCCCTTGAAATGAAAGAAATATTTCTTCAGGACCAGCGCGAAAGTACACAGATCTTTTTGAAGAATTGGGGCAGACGTTCGTGGAGACAAAAAGCTGCGGAGTCTATCGTGCGTTTATTGGCTCCGCTACTTTAATAAGGATGAAATTGTATTTGGATCTTATCTGAATAGTGAGAAGTTCACACTTCCATACACCCTTCTCTCAAGGAAATGTGGATTTTCTTCGAAATTATTATCTTTTCCATGCTCCAGTACCAATAATCCTCCTTCTTTGAGAAGATTATTCTGAAAGATTAATTCGGGGATTGTTTCCAACTCTTTTAAAGCGTAGGGAGGATCGGCAAAGATGAAGTCGAACTGTTCGCGGCCATTCTTGATAAACTTGAATACATCTCCGCGTATCGGCAGACATTTGTCTGTCTGCACCTCTTTCATGATTTTGCAGATGAATGAGTGATGTGCAGGATCTTTCTCAATGCTGATAACACGGTCGCATCCACGGGATACCAGTTCGATACTGATGCTTCCTGTCCCGGCAAACAAATCAAGAGCTGTTATTCTTTCTTCAAAATCGATATAGTTATTGAGTACATTAAACAGATTTTCTTTGGCGAAATCTGTCGTAGGGCGTGCTTTAAATGTTCGAGGCACGTCAAATCTTCTTCGTTTGTAAATACCGCTGATTACTCGCATAAGGTAATGAACTTTTGTAATATATTGAATATCAGTAATAAAAAGCCCGCTTTCCTAATGGCGGGTAACAAATTAGTAACAAAACAGATGAAAAACTGTCTTTTGCGGGCTTCTTTGAAAGCAAAGATAGAAATTATTTTGGTACTTATTATCATTCTGAATTGCTATTTTGTTTTTCCATTCTTTCAATAGCCCTATTTATAATAGAACTAACTACGTCTATTATTGTGGTATTATATTTATCAGCTAATAAGCTTATCTTTTGATAATAATCATCTGGAATAATCCCGGATACCCCCCTAAATTTCATAGGAACATCTTTAGGGCGTTTATATTTATCAATAAAGCAATCTATAGCCCACTGAACCGCCGTATAAGGAGAAACGCCCAAATCATCCGCTAATCTTTCAAATTCGGCACGTGTTTCCGGTTCTAATCTTGTTTCAATTTTCTTATTTTTAGTTGTCATCTTCTTTTTTTGCCAAAGTTACTAATAAAATCTATTACCGAACGAATAACCGAACCTTTCCCGTTTCCCCTCTGTCACCCGGCACACTTCCGGCTCTTTCCTCGCAGAACTTTCTAAACGCTTCGACATTCCCAGATGATAGAATAAATTCAGTCGCTATTTCTTTAGCTGTCATTTCCTCGATTACTCGCCTACGTAAACGCCTCATCTCTATTTCCTGCTCATGAATCTTGAGGAACGCCCCTTGCGCTTCAATAGTATTAGTATAAGCCTTCAATAGTAGATTATTGATTTCGTCGTATGGATTCTCAAAGCCCGCCAATTTAACCGAAAGCAAACAGGTAGATAAATTTCCCCACACTTCGGGATGCGCTTGCATATTCCTTTTTAAACGCTCGTTTCTTTCTTCTGATAGTTCCGTTACGCTTTCGCGGGAGCAATCCATGTACGCCCCGTCTGCGTCTCCTAGATGAATCATTTCTCTATCTAGTTGCATACCTTTCACCGGGCGACCGTCCGCGCCCAAAATAACTACTTCTTCCATGATTTTATATTTTGTTAGATGTGAATAAATCGAGTTTGTAAGATGAGGCTACACACAGTGCTAGCCCTGTTATGTTCGGTGCGGCTGTCTCCGCTTCCGTGGCAAATAGCAGGATAACGCCCGCTATTAGTCCGAGTAAATAAATCGCTCTCATAGTGAGTAACTTAATAATTCAGCTTGTATACTAATCAACCTCATTATATTGGGAGTAAGCAGACCGGAACGAATTACGCCGTTATCTTCCTGCAGGCATCCGAATAGCTTTTGAATAATTCCCGCATTTGCTAGATTCGCCTGGCAAATGACACTCATTCGCCACATGCCGGAATCCTGTTTGATACTGATTTCTAATTCTTTCATTTGAATATGTATTTAGTTCGTTAATAATCAATCACCGCAATAATTTCCCCATCCGCTAAAAGATGAATAATGCTCGCCGCGTCCGTATCCGTATGCCAGACATTCAGCCTCAACCTTTGCGGCACGTTCAGCGCGTTCACGCTTTGCGGCTTCTACTTCCATTGCGATACGTTCGGCTCTCTCTGATTCGATACGAGCGGCGCGGGCGGCTAGTTCCTGCGCTTCCTGTTTCTTCGCTTCGTGGTATGCGATTGTTTCGGCGCGGCGGTCTGCTATTTCTTTGTTGAACTTCGCAACTTTCCAAGCCTTTTTTAATGCTTCCGAGAAGGTCGGGTACTTTTCCGGTCTAAACTTTCTCATCGTGTGGGCTGATTTCATTATTTCGCTTAAATTGTACCGTTTCATATTATAAATGTTTTATTATTTGTTTTACGATACAAACATAATGTATATTATTTGTTTTTGAACTACGAAATATAAAGTTTAACTTTTGTTTAACTCAAAAAGTAAATGCTATAGTATTTGTTTTGTCGCTTTTTAAATATATCTTTGTACCATTAAAATAAATACTATATATTATGGAATTAAGAATCAAAGAATTATGCAAGGCAAAAGGTCTTTTGCAAAAAGAATTAGCCGAGAAGATCGGAGTAACAGATATAGCTCTCCGCGCTTCATTGAAAGGTAATCCAACTATTGGAACATTAGAAAAGGTAGCTAATGCGCTTGACGTGCATATTACGGAGCTATTCGACCAACCAAAGAACAATACAGCCGGAATCACGTGCCCGCACTGCGGAAAAAATATCAATATCAAAATAGAACTATAATTTTTTATAATACCATGGATACTACACACACTCAATTCATAGCTAGTATAATTCTTCCTTTAATGTTGTTGATTTGTACGGCAGTCTATACAGTGATAAATTATAAAATGCTTAAAGAAAGCAGGGCTACACGATTGCAAAAAATAACTCCTAATATTGTGGCGTATTTGTCTACAACAGAAATTCACGGAAGCGGAACGCTAATTCTTCACATTACTAATATAGGTGAGGGGGTAGCTAGAAACGTCAAGTGTGAAATATATAAAGATTTCGAATGGATTAAAGGTGATCCACTTTGTAATAGGGGAATTTTTAAGTCAGGAATAAATGTGTTTCCTCCACAATACAAATTGCAATATTACATTTTGACTAGCTGCGGAAGTTTTGACTTTTCGCGTGAAGATGCCTATATAGAATTTGATATAATCTGCGAAGATATATTAGGTACAGAAATACGCTCTAGGTTTAAACTTTCATTTAAGGAAATAGATGCCCAAAATTATTCAAGCCCTCCTAATGACTATAAAAACAGTGTTGTATATCACCTCAAAAATATAAATGAAACATTGAAGAACAAGGGATAACTTGGGCTGTTCGATTGGCTGTTCGATTGGCTGTAAAATTTACAGTAGTAGACATGCCAAAGTAGTAAAATACGAAAAAATCGTAGTAAGCTACTTTGGCGTAGGCTACCCAGTCGCCCGTTGGTTAGTTGTTGGTTGCTTCGTTGGTTGCATCGTAAGCGTTAGGGCTTGTAACGAATGAGTATTCAATCAGTTGCACCGAAATTTTATTGGTTATTTTGTTGGTTGATTTGCGTATCTATTTGCGTGTCGTCTGTCCCTTATCCTGTCCCTCTACCTGTCCCGGAACGTTCCAATCTAAGCCGTAAAGATATTGAACTACAATAAGTTGAGACGGTTCTAATCTGCCCCGCTTGCTGTCCCTTGACCTGTCCCGGCTCGCTCTGTATTCAATCAGGAAGCACTAAAGAATAACAAAACGTTTCGACCTGATACACTTTTCTTCGTCTCGCTTTCTTGATTCGGTTCGCTTCATGTCACTACGTAAATACAAGCCCGTAGCGGAATTATCTTTCTTTGCGTGATAACTTGATAGACGGCGAGGCGTTCGACTGTCTCGCGGCTTCGTATTCGGTTATGAACAATACTAGGCGGGTGCGAACGCTTCGAGTTATGGCAAAGGGGGTATGATTTTTATTTTTTGACGCGGTTCCGTGAAACCCACTCTACCCCATCTTTTTACACGCGGGATATTTTTTTGGGGTGGGGGTGACCGTTGGGGGTAGTAAAATTTATCATTACTCATCTTTAATTCAGTAGTTTAGATGTCGTTTCCTGATATAAATTAATAATAAAATATGCGCCTTTTTCCGTCCAATACATGTGCTCTATCGTTTTAATTTCACCTGTTTTTGAATCGGTGCGGGCAAATGTTTGATAACCTTCCAATCCCTTTCCGCGAAGATCGGAGTAGAGAAAATACAAACCGCTTTGTTTATACTGTATTCCTGATTCACATAGGAATTTATTTAACCTTTGGGCACTTATTCCCAACTTTGCGGCTATCGTGTTGGTAGTAATCAGAGACGACGAAGATAACACAGTATCGAAATACTCCGCTTTTGGCTGCATCGCTTCAATAGCTTTTGCGTTAGCCTCTCTTTGTGCACGGAGCAAGGCGTTTTGTTCCTGCTCGCTCTTTAGGGTGGTGAGCAACTGTATCAGGGCGTCCGGGTTCTGGAACATCTGCACAACAGTTTCGGGCGTCATATACGCGCCATGTTTGCGAATACTTGGCAATATCTCTTCACATACCCAATCTTGAAAGGCTTCCGCTTGCGGTAATTTGGATCGCATTATTAATCTAATAACGTCGCCCTCATTGATAAATGACATTTCTACTACCTGATTCGTTACTACGCCGTATTGATTGGTTGTGCGAGAGACCCCGTCGCGCTTTGTCACTCGCTTGCAATGCTTACTAATCGCATCTCTAGTATTCGCGTATCCCAATGCTCGCGCCACATCTACAGCCGCAAATAAAGGTTCTCCGCTTTCACTTGTTGCGGTTCTTACTTCTCCGAATCTCTCATTTTTGAAAATAGTGATCTCGTTCATCTTAATTTGATTTTAAATTGTGTTTACTGCTGTTTAAAGAATCGTGATTCATGGAGCGTTTCGGTTTCACATATTCGAAATGCCTTTCAGAGTCGGACAAATCACTGAACATCATTTCGATTTCTTCCGGTACGGGTTCAATCTCCGTATCATTGGCAGGGTCAGCAACCCGAAGAAAGCAGGATAAAATGTACTGCATGATTTCGTAATTGCTTTTAAACTTGAACTTTTTACGGATTTCATCGAGTCGTTCCCATTGCTTCGGGTCAATACGTACCGGAACTTTCTTTGTTTCTCCCATTGCTTTGCGCCTTTCGGCTTTCTTTATTGCATCCATAGTTTTAACGTGTTATGTGTTAGTATTCGTTTTATCATTGTTATAAAGCCTCATCCTGTGTTGAGTTCAGCCGGATCGGGCGGCTTTCCTCTACATTTTCCGGTGTTTGAATTGGTGTTGTACTTTTTCGCATTAAATAATGGTGGGTTGTTGGCGTTTGGCGGTGGTTCGTTTTCCGGTGATAAAAATGCAACCAAAACGCCCTTTATCTTAATTCCGTTTTGGTTGCACTTTTCACTATTTGATGAGGCATACAAAAACTCCGTTTCGGTTTCACTTTTGGCATTTCGTTCCTGTTGGATATTGTTGCTTTCATTTACTTTATCATCGAAATTTTCCTTTGCAAAAACTCCGTTTCGGTTGCATTTTTCGTTATCCATGTCTCGCAGATACTTACATTCTATTGAAATGAGATTTTTTAAATTCTCTTTTATCTGTGTAGCTCCGATCCGTTCGGCTAATGCAATAAACTTCTTTTTCATCCTGCATCGTTTAACCTTGCCAAGTGCTTGCCAATCATCACCAAGAAATAACGCAAATAAATCTCGTTCTTTCTTGCTTAATCCTTCCAATGGTACAGCCTCAACAATTACAACATCTTCCAACGTATCGAGCAAAAGAGCCTCAAACCTTTCCCAAACATCGACACTAAGCAAGTATCCCAACATTGGCGTATAGATGTGCTTTTTCTTTAAATATGTATTTGTTGCGCTTATCTCAATACGTAGAATACTATCAAAGCCCGATACGCCGCACTGTTTTCCCTTATCGTATATTTTTAGCTTATACGAATCGGCTTCGTAGATAAGCCCTATCTTTCCTATCGGAGTAAATGTATAACCCTTGTACATTCTTATCGCTTTCAATATTCGTTGCGGATCATAGGGTAGTTTTAAATTTACGCCAAATTCGACGCTATAAAGCCGCGTAATATCGGAATTAATCCCGTAGACTTTTTGCAATTCAGTAAATACACGGCACAAGTCAGACAGCCGGAAAGAATCGGCATTATGCAAACCGCCGTTAGCGTACTTATGTAGGCTTCCGTGTAAATTACATAATTTGCGGATTTCTCCCGTAGTTACGTCTACTCTGTCAGTGAAACCAAATATCAGCCCCTCAATGTTAATATAAACCGCTTTAGGGCTTATATCAACACCTAGTTTATTGGCTAATTGGTGCACATCAAGGGCTAGACTACTTGTTTTAAAGCCGTCGATCATTGAATAAATTAGTATGATTAAAATATACTTAGCTGTGAATTATCTTTCAGCCTCAAAAACTCTACAACCGCACCTGTATGAGGTGATTTGTCTTTCTTGGCAACCTCTATAAATCCCTCATCGACTAGATTGTAGACGATACGGCAAACATTACTAATCGGTTTGTTTATGGCGTTCACAATATCCAGACGGCAAAAGGTTTTATTCGGGTTATTGGTGAATAGTGCACGCGTGGCGGCGACTTTGTTAATGTGTCGATTTACCACGTTGCCCCCCTTTCTGTATTTTGCCTGTTATTATATAATTAACGGCTTCCGTTTCGATTTCGTCGGTCGTTGCTACCCGATTTTGTTTCATCCAGTTTTCAATCTCGGAACGGTCGAAATAGATTATCTTATTAGGTTTGTAAAATGGGATTTGGTGCGAACATGTGAGTTTATACAGGTGTGATTTGCTTAAACCTGTCAGTAACATAACGTCATCTAGGCATAATACATTCTTCGCTGATAACAATGTTAGTTTCTCGATTCTGTCTAATTGAACTTTAATATCTGTTTCCATGCTTTTTCGTGTTTAATCGGTTGGTGTTGTGTTTCAATAAGGAAATTAATTAGGAGTAATAAACACCCTGCGTATACCGATAAACGCCGCTAGTTCGTCTTTACGGAATAACAAGTTTCTTCCTATTTTGTAACATGGAATCTCGCCACGTTTTACCCATTGGTAAATGGTGTGCTTTGATTTGTGGAGAATACGGGCGGCTTCATCTACGCCAACTAATGTGCGCTCGCATACGTTGTCCTCTGATAAATTGGCTGTTGTTGTAAATTCATTCATAACGATATATTTTAAATTGATAATATACCGTTATGAATGTAAGTTGTTGTTTTGGTAGCTCTAGTGTCCGACACTATCGGAGATAAAATGTACAAAAAAAATAGCGCATTGGTATTATGCGCTAAAAATCAGGTATGTAAGAGATTTAAATTTTAAGTATCTTTTTAATCCATAATACTTGGGATTGAGTTTACCGCATCTCTTTTTTTTTCGTTAATCACATCTGCATATATTTGGGTCGTCTTAATATCTGCATGTCCCAAAAGTTTGCTAACTGTGTAGAGTTCTGCGCCATAAGTTATACTAAGAGTGGCGAATGTGTGACGGCTTACGTGAAAAGTCAGATTCTTTGTTATTCTTGCATCTTTAGCCCAAATCTTAAGAAGTTTATCTATATAGCTATTATCCGGTAGCTTGCCAAAAACTAAATCTACATCGTTTCCTTTGGGTGGAAGTTGTTTAAGGGCTTCCGGGCTAATCGGCAAATATAAGATGCTTTTCGTTTTCTTTTGGGTTAATTTTGCGATGGTATTTCCTTTGCTGTCCTGTTGGAAGCTGTTCCATTGTAAAGACCGGACATCGCTAATTCTTAATCCACATAAGCAGGCAAAAAGAAAAGCGCGCTTTAATTTATCCATTCTAAACGGTGTATCTGCTAATCGCTTAACTTCATCT
>ERZ781275.389-NODE-389-length-52484-cov-4.505064_pt1 | contig 52484 bp, 37 predicted proteins | sample MGYA00375853_ERZ781275 | MGnify/ENA primary metagenome ERZ781275 (study PRJEB29790, sample SAMN03653691) | human gut metagenome | host: Homo sapiens | place: USA: Dallas, Texas | collected 2012-07-23 | study: EMG produced TPA metagenomics assembly of the Gut...
AAACCTCACGCCTGCCGCTTGCTAAGCGGATTTACTCTGCCCCTTATGGGCGCACGTATGATATGGTTATGCAAACGTTTGTTAATTAGGATAGTAATTCATGGAGGAATAGTGATGAAAAAATTAAATCATTTTATAATAGCTATGGTCTTGTTTTGCTTGTTTGGAGTAGGAATCAAAGCTGTTGAAAATAGATTTCCAAACAATGCTAAATTTTCACGAGGCGTAGGAAACACATGCTTCTGGGTTTCCAGTTCAGCATCGAAATATAAAACATCCATTCGTACACGTGCACAGAACTGGATGTACACTGGATACGATAATAAAATATATATGACGGAGGTATCAAGTAATTATGCGACACATATGGATTTCTATGCAAAATCATCGGATAGTGTTATAAAAGGCAAGGTACTTGGTTATACAGCTTACTATGGCGGTACTGGAAGCAGGATAAGTCCATTAGGAAAGGGACCTTCAAAAAATTATTTTTATACTGAGATCATTTTAAAAACCTCAGTACCTACAAATGATAATAAGGGAACAATTGCACATGAAATGGGTCATGCTTTCGGACTTGCTCATACAGAAACCTCAAAGGCGAGGCTGATGTGGCCTGATACCGGCAGAACCAGAATAAAACCTGCCAAGCAAGAAAATGATATCATAAATTACTTATATAAATGATGGAGGTCTAAACGAATGAAAAAAACGGTTTGCTTTATACTGGCTGTCCTGATTCTTACAGGATGCAGTACAGTAACAGAAAAAGAAAGCGATTCTAAAATGGGTCAGAATGTTTCAGAAAAAATATATACAGCCTCTACCTATATCACGGAGGATATGAAAAAAAAGGCTGGAGATGCCTCATCCATTACTGCAGAAACCATAAATAAAACAATAGGTGAATGGTCAGAAGATGCTGATTTAGTTGTCTTAGCTACTGTAATCTCAATTGATGAAGCTAAAACCGTATTAGCAAGCGGAATAAAGGATGAGCTTGGCTTTACCTTCAGTACAATTCTCGTTCAGCAAACTTTTAAAGGTCAGGATATGAATGGGAAAACCTTAAAAACATTGAAGCAGGGAGGTATTCTTACACAGGCACAAATCGAGCAGGCAAGTGATCCTGAAGCTGTAAAAAAACACGATTATCTGAGAAAGAAAAATGGCGGAGAGAATCCTGCTGATGTTTATGTTAATACGAATTTAGAGAATGATGTTATGCTGGAAGAAGGAAAAACGTATCTGCTCCTACTGAATTATGTTGAAGAGGAAGATCGTTATGAAATTCTAGGTTTGAATAATTGTACAAGAGAAGCGCAGATACCACAAACAAGAACGATTCGTCAGCGCAGCTTCAAAAAGGACGAAATTATGTTAAAGAATTATGAAACACAGGAATTTGAATCCTTAGACAATGTTTTATCCCAAATTCGGTAAAGGAATGAATCCATTTGCGTAAAGATAACAGTAAAATTTCAATACAAGTATAGTTGGTAAACGATAAAGGGTATTGAGCAATTATGACGATCACCCAATAAATAGGTACATTAGGATATGGGTAAATCAAGACCACTTGTAAAGAAACAAATCATGAAATATATTCTGTGCATAGCTATAGGCTTTCTTTTATACCCTATGGCTATGACCTTAGGAAAGCATATTGCTATATACATTGAAAATAGAAAAGAACTGCCTTATCCTGATAAGCCTGTATCCTTTGTTCTGGATTATCTTAACACATGGCATGAGGAAAATTATGAAAGAGTATGTGACATGACAAGTGATCAATCAAAAATGCTATGCGAGGTACATTCTCCAATGACCTCCTTAACAATTAAGGATGTTGAGCTATTGAAAGAAGAAAAGACTTCAGCTGATGTATATGTGGAATTTGAAACTAAATTCCGGGATATGGGCATACAGGAAACCTATTACTGGACATTTCATCTGACACGCAGTAAGCAAGAAAGCAGCTGGAAAATGGAGAACTACGGATATTAGTAGGACAAGCCTCAAAAGCAGGAAGAATGGGAATAAGTTCTCCTGTTTTTTCTTTTCCTGTACGATATGGAAACAATGATTCAGATAGCTTTTTACACCTTAAAATGACCGAATGATACCTGTGGCATACCGCTTGTCCCAAAAGCCTTTTCATCTTTTCAAATTATGCTATTGTATATATAACGCACGAAGGATAAAAACCGGCACCTGAATGAATCCATAAAGGAAGCTCTCCACTATCCTGTGTGCTTCACCATATACATGGAAGCAGGAAACAAGGCAACACGCCATACTACAGGGAGGTACTTATGCAGCACTATACAATACTGATTATTGATGACAAAAGAGAACAGGCAAAGGAAATCAAAAAGAAAATTGAAGCCCTAAATCCCGCCTTTCACGCAGACATCGCCAATGACGCAAGCTATGCACTAAAGGGCACCTATGATGCCTATCTCAGCGATCTGATGATGCCGGTTCACTCTGGTATTGAAATCGGAAATATGATCTATAAGGAAAATCCGGATGCCATTATCATTCTGATGTCCTCACTAGATAATTTCGCAATCGAACGCACCCAGCAATTTTCCGCCTTTGCCTTTCTTCCAAAATCCAAACTGGATCAGGAGCTTTTCCCACTGCTTCAGCGTCTGGAACGTCGCCTGAACTACATCAATATACGCATCCATGTCAAAGAAGGGGAAAAAAGCATCGCTGTACCGATTCATAAAATCCACAGAGTGAGCATTGTAAAAAAGCAGCTCTGTCTGGATATGGGGAATACACGCTATACCTGTTCCATGCGATTTCAGGATTTTCAGCGCATATACGATGATTATTTTGTCTGCCCGAAAAACGGTCTGCTCATCAATCCATCCTGCGGCTATTACTATGAAGCGGGGCATACGCTGCAGCTGAAGGAGGAATCGATTCGTGTCAGTCTGCTGAAGCGGAAGAAATTCAAAGAAAAATACCAGAAATATTATAACCGTGTCATGTGATACCTGGCTGTCACTTATTTTCATAGAAGACTCTGTACGACCATATAGGGTCTTTTTCTTATAGTACAATATGCGTATGTCTGTTTTGCAAAGAATTCCACTGTTCAAAACTCTGCAATCCTTTGCGCAGTCTTTTACTCTTTTATGAAAGCGCTTTTTGCATTACACTGTAGGTGGATAGAAACAACGGGATACATGAAGGGGAAGCATCCCTCATGACCGACAAAAAGGAGTATGGAAATGATTTGGGAAGACTTAGATAAAAAACTGATTCACCTACAGGCGGAAGCAGAGCATGCCAATGATATCTTTGATCAGCTGGGCACCTGCTTCATAAACGAGGGCTACAGCCGAAGCGATTATGTTGAGGCTCTGAAACAAAGAGAGGCACAGTTTCCAACCGGATTGGATATCAACGGATTCGGTGTCGCTATACCGCATACGGATGCCGGCTATGTACTGCATGAAACCGAAGGAATCATGACACTGAAGCATCCGGTAACGTTCATTCAAATGGGCAGTGATGATACACAGGTAGAGGTGAAGGTTGTCTTCATGCTGGCGATTGAGGATCCCAAATACCACATCAAGAAGCTGCAGCAGATTCTGCGTATCATACAGGACAGCGCCGTGCTGGAGAAGATTTATCAGGCATCCAGTGCCGACGAGGTCATAGATATAGTAAAACAGAAGGAAATAGAAATAGGAGGAGAAAACTTATGAAATCAGTAAACATTCTATCAATCTGTGGTTCGGGAACTGTCACCAGCAGCATGGTGGCCGCAAAGCTGAAGGACCGCTTGTCCGAGCACGGCTATCAGGTAAGTGCCACCGAGGCAAAACCGACCGAGGCTTTAAATCTGGCGCAGTCAAAACGCTTCGATATTATCGCACACACATCCCCGCTTCCTAAGGGCGATTATGGGATTCCCTGTGTCAATGCCTTTGCCTGCATCACAGGAATGGGAGAAGACAAGTTCTTCGAGGACTTCCTCAAGGCACTGCAGTCAATAGGGAAATAGGCATTCGACTTCACAGTACGCAGCATAAATTATAAAGGAGAGATAAACGTATGGTTATATTAGAATTCTTGAAATCGATGATTGACAACTTTGGGGCTGCGATTATCGTACCAATCATCATCGGAATCATCGCATTGTTCTTCCGTGTCAAGCCGCAGAAGGCCTTCCTTTCCGCCTTATATGCCGGAGTATCTCTGGAGGGGATTTCTTTGATGGTAGGCGCATTTACACCGATTATCACCCCGCTGGTAAAGAATATGGCGGATGCCATGGTCAACATCACCGGTGTTAATCTGAATGTATTCGATGTCGGCTGGCAGGCAACCAGTCTGGTAGCGTTCTCGACAAGTGCCGGTATGATCTATCTGGGACTCGGTATCGTATTACAGACAGTGCTGTTTCTGATCAAATGGACAAAGTGCTTTCAGCCCTCTGATTTATGGAATAACTATTCCTATATGGTATGGGGAGCCATGGTTATCTTTGCGACAGACAACTTTGCACTGGGCATCGCCTGCATGGTGCTGCTGAACCTGTATTCTCTGTTGATTTCCGATATGCTGGCCAAACGCTGGTCAACGTATTATCAGTATCCAAACTGTACCATCATCGCTATGCATAACATTGAACCGGGTATTTTCGCCATCGTCTTTGACCCGATTCTGAATGCAATCGGCTTCAACAAGCTGAAGCTGAATCCGCAGACAATCCAGCAGAAAATCGGATTCATGGGGGAACCGATGACCATTGGATTTGTATTGGGCGGTATTATCGGTATCCTTGGAAATCTTTCCAATCTTGGCTCTATGGCAGGCTGGGGCTCTGTGCTGACAGCAGCTGTTGCTACGGCTGCGGTTATGGCTATTTTCCCGAAAATCACAGGCTTCTTTGCACAGGCATTTGCGCCGATCACCGAGGGTGCCCGTAAGTTCATGGGAAATACCGGAGATCGGGAGTGGTATATCGCTGTCAATGATGCTGTCGGCTATGGAGAGCCTGCAACGCTGACATGTGGATTGCTGCTGATGCCGGTTATGGTGCTGATCGCATTCTTCCTGCCTGGCAATCAGACACTGCCGGTTGTCGATCTGGTCGCAATTCCTTATATGGTAGAGGGACTTGTTGCCGTATTCAACGGAAACATGGCAAAGGTCATCGTAACGGGTGCCATCTGGTTCAGTGTCGGCTTACTGATGTGTACGTATACAGCACCGCTGTTCACCGAGGTTGCTAAGGGCGCAGGCTATGCGATTCCGGCAGGTGCTGCCATGATTACCAGCTTCAATATTCTGGGAAAACCGCTGATGGGGCTGATCTTCCTCGCCTTCCTGAGTGGAAGCCCGCTGTGGATCGGCGTCGCCGTCGTGGCATATGTGGTCTGCTATGCAGGATATCGCATGAAACAGAAAACCGTAGAGGAATATCTGGAAACACAGGCAATGAAAAATGCAGAGGCGGAGGCTTAGGCTATGAAGATTGATGTACAGGAATTCCGTAAGCCGTGTGCCTGCGGGAGAACACATGAAATTGTTGTGGATGATATGATTATTGAGAAGGGTGCCATACAGCGCCTTCCTCACATCATGAAGGAATATTACAGCGAATACAAAACAATTGCCATGCTGTGCGATGACAATACGTATGCGGCAGCCGGAAAGCTTGTGGAGGAGCTTCTTCCCGGTATCATTACCATCCGGCTAAATCCTGAAAATCTGCATGCGGATGAACATGGCGTGGAGGCTGCACAGAAGCAGCTGGACAACTATGCGGGAATTGACTTCCTGATTGCGGCAGGCTCGGGAACGATTCATGACATTACCCGTTATCATGCTTATGAGAAAAAGCTTCCATTTCTGAGTATACCTACCGCTGCCAGTGTAGACGGCTATGTATCCACCGTTGCCGCCATGACATGGCACGGCTTTAAGAAAAGCTTTACGGCGGTATCCCCGTGCTTTGTGCTGGCGGACAGTGTAATCTTTTCAAAGGCACCACTTCGTCTGACGGCGAGTGGCGTCGCTGATCTGCTGGGAAAATTCACGGCACTGTGTGACTGGAGAATCGCGCATGCACTAACCGGTGAATACATCTGCGATACGGTTGTTGATATGGAATATAAGGTATTGAAGGAGCTTTGTGAGAATCTAGACGGTATCCGCAATCAGGATGTGAGCGCCTATGAAAACCTGATGTATGGTCTGTTATTGAGTGGAATTGCCATGCAGATGATAGGAAACTCCCGTCCGGCATCCGGAGCGGAGCATCATATGTCACACTTGTGGGAGATGTCCGCAATCAATGAACCGATTGATTTCTATCACGGAGAAAAGGTCGGCGTGGGACTCTGTCTGGCCACGGCAGTTTACAAGAAAGCAGAACAGAAGCTGCGTGCAAAAGACTATCAGGTGAAGGCTCACATGGAGCTGGAAACGGAATTCATCAAAGCCAATATCACCAATCCTGTCCTGCAGGAGGAGATTCTGAAGGAAAACACACCCAATCTGCTGGCGAATATCACAGGGGACATGCTGAAGGAGAAGGAAGCTGACATTCTGGCGATTCTGGCGGAGCTGCCGGATGCGGAAACCATGATCGGCTGGATGAAAAAGGTACACGGTCTGACGACGATGCAGGAGCTGACGCTTGCTGAGGCATTGAAAACAACAACACAGCGTCTGAGTCCGTATGTCCGTCAGCGGCTGACCTTCATGTGATTATTAAAATTCTACGATTTCTATGATGAAATCACAGAAGGGTAGGGATCATCATGCTGGAAGAATTAAAGCAGCGTGTTTTGGAGGCAAATCTCTTGCTTCCCAAACACGGACTGATCACCTTTACCTGGGGTAATGTATCCGGCATTGACCGGGAACAGGGCATCATCGCTATCAAGCCGAGCGGTGTGGAATACGATCATATGACAGCACAGGATATCGTGCTGTGTGATCTGGATGGAAACGTGGTGGAAGGAAAGCTGAAGCCAAGCAGTGATCTGATGACACATCTTGCATTTTATAAGAGCTTTCCCAAGATCGGCGGAGCGGTGCATACACACTCTCGCTGGGCAACCGCCTTTGCGCAGGCAGGACGAGCAATCCCTGCATTAGGGACTACGCAGGCGGATTACTTCTATGGAGATATTCCATGCACCAGGCTTATGCGTGAAGCGGAAATTCAAGGAGAATATGAACTGGAAACAGGACATGTGATTGTAGAAACCTTCACAAAGGGAAATTTGAATCCAGATACAATGCCGGGCGTGCTCGTACACAGCCATGGACCTTTCGCATGGGGAGAAGACCCCTTTGAAGCAGTGCATAATGCAGTTGTGATGGAGGAATGTGCTGCAATGGCATTCGTCAGTATTCTGCTGCAGGACAATGCGGTACAGCCGATGCAGCAGGTATTGCTGGATAAGCATTTCAAACGAAAGCACGGACCGAACGCCTATTATGGGCAATAGGCTTTGAAAGATTGTAAGGATGGATATTATGATACGAAATAAGGAACAAATTCGGGAAGCGATGAAGCCCATACGGGCATTCATTCTGGATATGGATGGAACGATTTATTTAGGGAATGCATTGTTCCCCTATACCCGCAGCTTTCTGGATATGGTAAAACAAAGCGGGAGAGCATATTATTTCTTTACAAACAACTCCTCTAAGGATGTTAAGACGTATATCGATAAGCTGCACACCATGGGCATTGATATCGAGCAGCAGCAAATGATGATCTCCACACATGTCATCCTGCGCTGGCTGAAGGAGCATCATGCAGGAAAACGTGTGTATGTGGTAGGGACACCGGCTCTGCAAGCGGAGTTTCAGCGTCATGGCTGGCAGCTGGATGAGGAGCATCCGGATATCGTGGTTCTGGGCTTTGATACGACGCTGACCTACGATAAGCTGTCAAAGGCCTGTCACTTCATCCGGGAGGGAGCCGCCTATTACGGCGTCAATCCCGATCTCAACTGTCCCATGGAAAACGATACCTTTATACCAGACTGCGGAAGCATGGCAAGACTGATTGAAGCAAGTACCGGCCGCTATCCGGAATTCTTCGGAAAGCCGAGTCCGAAAACACTGGAGTACATCATCGGGGAAACCACTCTTGCGGCTGAGCAGATTGCGATTATCGGGGATCGTCTGTATACGGATATCGCCGTTGCGGATCACAGTGCGGTTACCAGCATTCTGGTAATGAGCGGAGAAACGAAGGAAGCGGATATCGAAAAGAGCGAGGTAAAGCCGGATATCGTAATTGAAGATATCGGAGAGCTGGCAAAGCTCCTGTAGGAAACCTATGCGTCATATGGCTTTCGATCAAAGGAATGCATTCCATAAAACAATGAAGGAATCCTCTTGTACAGACAGGGGATTCTTTTGTATTCTTCCGATACATACCGGTACACATTCAATTTCTATGCACCAATCTGTCTTGCATAAAAACAGCAAAGAAAACAGTAAAGAAGTCAAATTTATTGTATGACAATGATCTCATAAATAAGGAGTGCCCGCTATTACCCCATCTATTGATCTGCGCTTCCTCAGTGAACAAAACCGCATTTGCTTTTAAGAAGAAAAAGTTCATCAGAAGATGTTTCTATTTATCCAAGGTTAGAGTATACTGATGGTAGATGGTGAAACGAGGGATTATATGAAAAAGAAAATGAAATGGCGAAAGCTGGCACTAGCCCTGGCTTTGGCAGTGTCCTGTATGCCGCAGAGCATGAAGGCACAGGAGGATGCTGCGCAAACAGAAGCCCTGCCTTTTGAGATAACGAATATCGGCGTATCGTCCAACACGGTGAAAGCCAAAGAGGCTGTTACGTACACAATAGATGTACAAAGTGAAAAGCCGATGAGCTCCAGAATAACAATACATCTGAGCGCCCCGATTACAAAAAAGGAAAAAGGGGTAACTATGAAATATGACGGAAACGGACGATACACAGGCATATTTCAAACGTCTGAGGATGAAGAAGACGGCATATGGAGGGTTGATCGTATCGATGCGGGTCTGGAAAATGGAGACAGAATTTTGGTATATAATACCGTTGACCTGCCAAGCTATGCGGTATATGCATATGACTTTTCCCCTCTGGATGTAACAGTTACGGATTCAACAGGCGCCGATGTTACAAGACCGGAGCTGCACGGAATTTCCGCTTTGACAAAAGAAGTCTATCCGGGTTCAGCAATTAAATATCAGGTTGATGCAAGTGATGATATGAGTGGAATCGAAAGTATTTCAATCACCCTGCTTTCTCCCAGCGGTAAGGAGTTGAAGAAAGACGCGAAATATTCGCAGGATCAAAAGGTATATGAATTGACGATTCCTACAGACAGCGATCTGGAGGAAGGAAACTGGACCATTTATTCAGTAGCTCTATGGGATTTCAAAATGAATTTTGTGAACTATATCAATCGGCTCTCCGGTTCATCTTCCTATGAGAATATACGCTATTTGGATATGTCTGCACAGGGATTTCAGGTAGTGCCTGATCCGGATGCTGCCCAGGGGCTGAGTAATGTATTTTATATGACGGATTCGAAAACTGTAAATGATCATGTTTACGATGGGGATTTGTATATCGGAGAAAATGCTTTCCTTACAATGAAAAATGTGCATGTGACAGGGAATATCTATGTACTGGGCGTATTGCGTTCCACAAATATCAAGGTTGATGGAACGGTGTTCTGCAGAATGAGTACGACAGGATATAACAACACACAGGGTACATTTATGTGGTCAGGAACAAATAGTATTCACAGTGTACAGGCAACCAACCGGCCGGTAGCGATGGTTCCGGTTCGCATTGATCAGACGCTCACTGCTTCCCGTAACGGGGATGTGGCGTTTAAGGGGGTATCCCTGCCGAATATCACGATTGCGGTGGAAGGAAAAGATGTGCAAACCGATTATCGAGGGCGTTTTGATGCTGGTATTGTGAACATTGGAGAAATGGATACCGTAAATATCACATGGAAGCTCCCGTTTGGGATGCCGGCTGAAAATAAGATTGCAGTAGAACGGGAAACTCCTGTATCACTGCATATGCTTACGCCCCCCGATAAGCTGGAGTATATAACCGGGGAGAAACTATCGTTGAAGGGAATGCGCATAGAGGCTGTATATGCGGATGGCTATAAGAGGGAAACCACGGCATACAAGGTGGAGGTTATCGCCCTGACAGCTGGAAAGCATACGATTGCGGTGACCTATCATGGCGCAAAGACCTCCTTTGTAGTGACCGTGAAGGATATTCCGGTTTCCTCTTTGAAACTGGATCAGAACAATGTGGTTCTGCGTCCGAAGGAATCCGTTCAATTACAGGAGAATATACAACCTACCAATGCAACAGACAAATCCGTGTCATGGAAATCAGACAATCCTGCAGTCGCCTCTGTGGATGAAAAAGGCAGGGTTACCGCTTTGAAGAATGGAACTGCAGTGATTTCAGCTGTTATGAAGAACGGCTTGCGTGCAGAGTGTAAAATTACGGTGAAAATTGCTGTGGACTATGTACAATTAGATAGCACATATAAGGATGTATATGTTACTCAAACAGGTCAGTTAAATGCAACGGTGTATCCGGAAGATGCGACCAACAAGAAGGTGAAGTGGCGCAGTACGAATACCAGTGTGGTGAGCGTGGATCAAACTGGTCATTATAAGGCTTTGAAATCAGGATTTGCCTATATTTATGCTACATCGGAAGACAATGAGCATATTGAGCGCTTTTGTGAAATCAATGTAAATGTTCCTCCGGTGGAGGTGAATATTCAGGAATCATCGTTGAATTTGAAAAGAGGGCAGTCCTATCAGCTTAACTATACAGCCTACAGTCCTACAGGCGTAGATGTCGCTTTCAAGTGGGAAAGCGTCGATCCGAAGATCGCTTCTGTGAATCAAAAGGGAGTCATAACAGCACTTAGGGAAGGCGTAATATCCATCACGCTGAACTCATCGTATTATAACGGCGGTGATATGGTTCTTGTGACGGTCACCAACCCGGTCAGCGCATTGAAAATGAATAAGACATCCGCGAATATGACCAAGGGCAGCTATCTGCAGCTGTCTGCATCTGTATCCCCATCGGATGCATCGAACAAAGGTCTTACCTGGACATCCAGCAACAAGAATATCCTTACGGTCAGCAGCAGCGGAAAGGTTTATGCGAAGGGCTTTGGGACAGCAACGATCACTGCACAGGCAAAGGATGGCAGCAAGGTAAAAGCAGCAAGCAGAATTTTCAGCGGCTATGGTATCAGCTATGTGCTCAATGGCGGAAGCAATCATAAATCCAATGTCAGCGTGTATTACAATCAGGCAGTCAAGCTGTACAATCCTACCCGCAGCGGATACAGCTTTAAGGGCTGGTATTCCGACAGCAAATATAAGACGAGAGTAACGTCCTATAAAAAAGGAACCAAGGGAAACAAGAAGCTGTATGCGAAGTGGAGCAAGAACACCTATCGCATTACGTATAAGCTGAACGGTGGGAAAAATACGAAGGCCAATCCATCCACCTATTCTGTGACTTCCTCCATTTCCTTGAAAAATCCAAGCCGTAAGGGGTATTCCTTCAAGGGCTGGTACAGTGACAGTAAATATAAGAACAAGGTAACCAGCATCAGGAAAAGAACCGGAAATCTGACACTGTATGCGAAGTGGAGTGCCACTTCCTACCGGATCACCTATAAGCTGAACGGTGGTAAAAATACAAAGTCCAATCCATCCACCTATTCTGTAACTTCCTCCATTTCCTTGAAGAACCCAAGCCGTAAGGGCTATTCCTTTAAGGGCTGGTACAGCGACAGCCGCTATCGGACTCGGGTCAAGACAATTAAAAAAGGAACAACCGGAAACAAAACACTGTATGCGAAATGGAGCAAAAACAGCTACCGCATCACGTATAAGCTGAATGGCGGGAAGAATACGAAATCCAATCCTGCCAAATACTCGATCACATCCTCTGTGAAGCTAAAAAACCCAAGCAGAAAAGGCTATCGATTCACAGGCTGGTATACGGATGCTGCTTGTAAAAAGAAGGTAACAGCTATCAAAAAGGGAACTACGGGAAATAAAACCTTTTATGCCGGATGGAAAAAATAGATGAGTATCGCAAAAGCATGCACAGCATCGCAGGATGAATCGTTTTGTTTCTGCCCTTTCCTGAAGAAAAAAACCAAGGGACAAAACAGAGATTTGTAAGCGATGAAGAGCATTAGAAAAACAGGGAATCCAAAGCTATTGTGTTCAACAATAGGAATTCGGATTCCCTTTTTCATGACTGATGTGTTGGAAAAACATGCAGCTTGCTTTCGTTTGCTTCAGATAGCCTGCATAATCTCAGAGAACAGCTTGTGTGTCTGCCGGTACAATTTCTGCATGTATGCAACCATTGCAGTCATCCTATCTATGTGTGCGTCATTCGTATCGTGAATGAAGAAAAGGATGCGCCATCGGAAAGGGTATGCGCGAGTCGCACGCAGGCTGATATTATAAAAAAACGGCTCTGCCTTGTTTATAAGGTTAGAGTCCGTTTCACGTTTATTCATGGTGGAGGCTGAGGGACTCGAACCCCCGACCCTCTGCTTGTAAGGCAGACGCTCTCCCAACTGAGCTAAGCCTCCATCAACGTTATTTATGATACCATAGATATTTTTAAAATGCAATTACTTTTTTGTAAAATCACCAATTTATACTATGTTTGATTACGATTCACAGCTAAACTATGTGATTTACCTATGAACTATTAGAATATGGAGCTCATGTAACAGGTTCTATATTTTCATTTTCTCTTATATGCTGATACTTCTCTATGTTTCAAAGGGCTGTGTATCGTAACATGTTTGATTCAGATTCTCCACGTAAATCCTGTAGGCTGCATAAGATATAGGAAATATCATGGCTATTGATTTGCTATAGTCTGACTTCCCTTTATACGATTGCAGCATGATGAAAAGAGTCGTTGCTGTAGTTGAGCTGATTCGTTGTACTTGACATCTTCATGTCCTCCATTCTATAAGGGCTGCTTACCCTTTCTATACGTATGAAAGGGGTGAAATTCCTAAATAATCTACACATACTGTAAGATTTCTTCTATTTTTCAATTAACATGGTCAATTACTGATTTTGAATCTATTATACATCCCTGCTGAATTTCCTTTCAGTCTTTTGATATTGCTCAGTTGATGCTGAAGCAGCATCGTGTCTGTACTATTTTATAAAGCAGTAAGTACAGGAAGGAAAGGGACTTATAAATATGTAAAATCGATGCCATTTAGACAAATGCTGGAAATTGTATAGAGAACCTGTTTATTAGCAGCATATAAATTATTGACGAATCGTCATTTTTGCAATATCCTTTTCATCGGTTAGAAAAATGACGAATCGTCATTCAGTGGAAACGGGAGAGAAGCCTATGAAGAACAAGGTACTAATAAACAAGAGTGAGAAAAAGAAGCGGATTGAAGAAGCAGCACTTGAATTGTTTTCCTGCAATGAGGTGCATCAGATATCCATCGATCAGATTGCCCAGAAAGCGAGAGTCGCAAAGGGGACATTCTATCTTTATTTTCACGACAAGGTACAGCTGATCAATCATCTGATTGTCAAGGAAAGCTCCTCGATTATCAATGAGGCGCTGAATGAAGCCAAACAGCAGAAAATTGATGATAAAATCGATGAACTGATTTTCCTGATTGACCATGTCATCGCCTACTTCTGCAAGCATCCGGAGGTTATCAAGCTTATCCAGAAAAATCTGTCCTGGAGTCTGGTTGGCGGAAAGCTGAAAGAGGATGAAAATTATGAGGTGGCTTCGCATATGAACAGCTACTGTGACTTTCTGGTAACACTCGGTTATACCCGTAGTGAGGCCTATCAGCTGCTGTTTATGATTCTAGAGCTTGTTTCTACCCTGTGCTATACCGCAATCGTTCTGCATCAGCCGGATGATATTGAACAGCTGAAGCCGATGCTGTTTACCACGATTCGCAAAATGATCGAACGATCATAAACAAGATTGGAGATGAAATGTATGAAGAAGCTTTCTGATTTTATTGTAAAGAAAAGAAATCTGATTCTGCTCGTTGCCGTACTGCTGCTGATACCCAGTGTCATCGGGTATGCACGTACGAAAGTAAATTATGACCTGTTGAGCTATCTGCCGCAGGATGCCGAGTCCATGATCGGACAGAAGTCACTGAGTGATGACTTCAATTTGGCAAGCACCGGTATGCTGGTTGTTGAGAATATGCCGGATAAGAACGTATCGGAATTAAAAAAGGAAATCAAGGCCATTGACGGCGTTAAGGATGTCCTGTGGCGGGATGATGTTTTGGATATCAGCATTCCCAAGGAGATTCTGCCAAAGGATGTACGTGAGATGCTGTATTCGAATAAGGGAACACTGATGGTTATCACATTTCAGGAGGAAACCTCATCCCAGCGTACAATGGATGCCATTAAAACCATTAAGGGCTATGCCGATCGTGAATGCTATCTGGGCGGCTTTTCTGCCATCACAGAGGATACCAAGGATTTGATGAATGAGGAAACTCCGCTGTATGCCGTAACTGCAATCATCCTGTGTATGATCGTATTGTTTATGGGGCTGGAGTCCACCGTGGCACCGTTCGTCTTCGTTCTGGGAATCGTTTTCCCGATTGTTTACAACTTTGGAACCAATGTCTTTCTAGGACAGATATCCTATATTACGAAGGCACTGGCACTTGTACTGCAGCTGGGTGTCACCATGGATTATTCTATCTTCCTGCTGCACCGCTATCAGGAGGAAAAAAAGAAAAGCAGTGATCGTGATGAGGCGATGTCCAATGCAATTCAGGCAACCTTCACCTCCATTACAAGCTCCTCGATAACAACGGTCGCAGGTTTTCTGGCATTGTGTGCGATGCAGCTGACCCTGGGAAAGGATATCGGTATCGTAATGGCAAAGGGTGTTATCTTCGGGGTATTGTCCACCATTATCATCCTGCCTGCCCTGCTGATGCTGTTTGATAAATATATTGAGAAGTGGAAGCATGCTATCATCCTGAAGGAACCGAAAAAGCTTCCGGGCTTTCTTACAAAGCATTATAAAACCATATTGATTGTCTTTGTTATTATCTTTATTCCGATGATCTATGCACAGGCACATACCAATGTCTATTACGATTTAAATGCGACAATGCCTGAGGACTTTCCAAGTGTCATCGGCACAAATAAGCTGAAGGACCAGTTTCATATGACAACCACACATTTCCTGCTGGTGGATGATCAGCTGGAGAACTATGAAATTAAGGATATCTGTGATTCTGTGGAAAAGCTTCCGGGAGTTTATTCTGTGGTTTCCTATGAGAGTCTGATTGGTGGAGGAATTCCGGGTGAGCTGGAGCCAACAGCAGTAAAAAGCATCCTGCAAAATGGTGGCAGGAAGATGATTCTTGTCAACAGCACCTATCGTTCTGCGACGGATGAAGAGGATGAACAGCTGAATAAGATTGATGCGATACTGCATAAATATGATAAGCAGGCAGTGATTGCCGGGGAAGGCTCCCTGACCCGCGATTTGATTACTACGACGGATATAGATTTTAAGATGGTGAATATATTATCCGTTGCCGCGATTTTTCTGATTATTGCAATCACCTTTCGCTCACTGGCACTTCCTGTTATCCTGGTTGCCTCCATTGAATTTGCAATCTGTATCAATATGGGGATTCCGTTTTTCACCGGGTCAACGCTTCCATTTATCGCCAGCATTGTCATTGGTACGATTCAGCTGGGAGCAACGGTGGACTATGCAATCCTGATGACCACACGCTATAAGGAAGAGCTCAGCAACGGAAGCAGTGTCATAGAAGCCGCAAAGGAAGCAGCAGCAAAGTCTGCGCCAAGCATCATCACATCTGGATTGTCCTTTTTCGCAGCATGTATCGGTGTATCCTTTATTTCCAAAATGGATTTGATCAAGAGTCTGTGTACACTGATTTCCCGCGGAGCAGTGATTTCCATGCTTTCTATTCTGCTGGTACTGCCTGCCATGCTGATTATATTCCATAAGCTGATTGAGAAAACAACAAAGGGCTGGCCGAAGGCTGACCTGAAATAAGGAGGGTATTATATGAAGAAAAATGTGAAAGCAGTAACCTGTGCAGCATTGAGTATGATGCTGGTAAATTCCGGTATGGTGCTGTATGCAAAGGATGATGAAACCGTAAAGGATGAAACGGTATATGCGATGCTGAACAGTGATGGCAGTGTAGATCAGGAAATTGTCAGCAGCTGGCTGCACAATGATAACGGTATTCGCGATATAAAGGAAGTGCTGGATCTTAACAATGTTAAGAATGTGAAAAGTGATGAAAAGCCGGAGGTTTCCGGAAAGACCTATACCTGGAATTCAGCTTCCAATGATGTTTATTATGAAGGAACAAGCACCAAGACCCTGCCAGTACAGGTAAAGGTGAGCTATAAGCTGGATGGAAAGGACATCAGCGGAAAGGATTTGATTGGAAAAAGCGGTAAGCTGGAAATTCATATTTCACTAAAAAATACGCAGAGTAAAACAGTGAATGTGAATGGCAGACAGACACGCATTCATCCATTTTATATGGGAGCAGGTGTTCTTGATCTTTCTACCGATCATTTCTCAAATGTGAAGTGTGAAAACGGCAAGATACTTTCTGAAGGGAATAACACCATGGTTGCCTTCGTCAGTGTTCCGGGCTTGCAGGATACACTGGAAAGCTCCGGCATGGAGGTCGCAAGGGATTTGCATATACAGGATGAATTCACAATTACCTGTGATGCGAAGGAGTTTGAGCTTGGACCGATCATGTTTGCAATGACACCGGAGGTGCCTGTGGATAAGCTGAAGAATATCAATTCCATGGATGATCTGACAAACGGGCTGGATGAGCTGACCAATGCAAGTGCACAGCTTTTGGATGGTACATCACAGCTTTCACAGGGAACAGCGACCTTCAATGGCAAGATGCAGGAGCTGGTAAATGGTGTGCCGACACTGACGAACGGTGTATCTGCATTAAAGAATGGTACGCAGGAGCTGGTGAGCGGATCTTCCAAGCTGTACAGCGGATTGAAGGATTTGAATACCGGTATGAATCAGGCGAAGGAGGGAACTGCCAAGCTGAATAAAGCAACAGATGGTTTGGGTACACTGGTAAGCGGTGTTGATGAAATCAATACGAATATGCAGGCATTGGCAAAGGGCTTGCAGGATGGAAGCAATGAGCTGAATGCTTCACTGGATATCAAGCAGTTAAGTCAGCTGCTGACGTCTGTTAGCAGTTTGCCCGATGAAATCATCGCCTTATCTGATAAGGCAACCGCATTAAATTCAGCAATGCAGTCTTTAGATAATATTTTGAATAATTCAAATATACAAGCGGCAAGTAGTGCTATGTCCAGCGATGCAGATGCATTACAATCGAAATTATGCGCAGGTGGTGATACAACAGAAAGCTGTACACTGGCAAAGAAATTAAGTGCAGAGACCGCTAGCGTCAATAATGCATTGTATGGAGATTTAGATGGAGAGGGACATAATGCTTCTAATGTAGCAGCTGCACTGACAAAAGAAGTAAACGACTTAGTGAAACAACTGCCTGCATATAAAGAAATGGCAAGCAGTATGAAAGCAACACTTGCTGATATGTCATCCTCTCTTAATGCTTTAAGCAAATTGCAGTCAAGTCTGAATACTGCATCTCAGGGAGCACAGCAGCTGGCGCAGGGTACGCAGCAGCTCAGCGAAAAATCATCCACACTCTTAGAATTGAAAAAAGGAATCTCCACACTGGACTCCAGCATGACAACGGCAGTTGGTGGCAGCAGCGAGCTTTATAAGGGAAGTCAGGCTCTGGTATCCGGTCTACAGCGTGTTGATCAGGGAGCAGGCACGCTGCAAAGCGGTTCTGCGACAATCGGTAACGGTGCGCAGCAGCTCTATGCTGCATCAACCCTGTTAAAGGATAAAACAGGGGAATTACATGCTGGTATGAGCAAATTCAAAACAACCGGTATTGATGAAATGCAGAAGCAGGTTACCCTGTCACTGGATGATGTTACACAGCTTCTTGCTATTAAGGATGAAATTGTAAAGGAAGCTGAGCAGGAGCACACCTTCAGCGGTGCACCGAAAAACAGTGAAAGCAAGGTCAAATATATTTATAAAACGGAAGAGCTGCAGAAGGAAAAAAAGACAGATACACAGGAAACAAAGAAAACAAAAGAAGAAGCAGAGGATGATTTCTTTGATAAGATTTCAAATTTCTTCTCAAAGATGTTTTAATTGCAGAGGGGCAGAGAAACGCTGCCTCTTTTTTTCACACGGAAACTTATTGTAGAAACCAGACGTGTACAGTATAATGGTAACAGTTGCATGCACAGGAGGACACATGAAGGTCATAGAACACAAACACGTGATACCGATTATACGAAATACATTAAATGCATTGGATGCGCGGCTGGTGGATCACGGCTATCGTGTTGCTTTTTTGATGGAACAGACACTACGCCATGCAGGCCTCTTTAAAGGAAAAGAATTGCGCGATATTGTCATGACCTGTTTTCTTCATGATATCGGAGCTTATAAGACGGAGGAAATCGAGCAGCTGATTCAATTTGAAACCTGGGATATCTACCAGCATTCTGTATACGGCTATCTTTTTTTGAGAAATCTGTCCCCGCTGCGCCCGTATGCGGATATTATTTTATATCACCATATATATTACAGAAAGCTCAAAAATCACAATATACCCTATCTTCTGGTGTCACAGCTTCTCAGTCTTTGTGATCGTTTGGATGTCTATCAGCTCGAGTTGCCGCTTCGGGATGTGGAGGCCTTTCTTCGCCAGTTTGAGGAGGATTATTTCAGTAAGGAAGCGATTGACCTGTTTCTTTCCGCAGACGCACAGTGTCACATGCTGGATCAGCTTTATGTGCGGCATCAGGAGGTGAAGGTAGCGGTCTTTGATGAAATACCGTTTACGGAATCAGAAGGAAAAGCATATTTGCATATGCTCAGCTATGCGATAGATTTCCGCAGTGAATATATGGTAGCACATACCATCACAACGACAAGTGTCTCCACAACGCTTGCGGCGCTATGTGATTTTCATCAAGAAGAAATGGAAAAGGTGTATTACGGAGCCTTGCTGCATGATATCGGTAAGGTCGCTATACCGGTAACGATCCTTGACTTTCCCGGCAGACTCAGTCCGCATGACATGGCAGTTATGCAGTCGCATGTAACATATTCCATGAAAATTCTGCATGGTGTAGTCGATGAGGAAATTGAGCATATCGCTGTCCGTCATCATGAAAAGCTGAACGGTAAAGGATATCCTCTGGGATTGAAGGCGGAAGCTTTAACGACATCCGAACGCATTGTAGCAATAGCGGATATCATCAGTGCTCTCATAGGAAAGCGCAGCTATAAGGAAGCATATGATTGGGAGAAAATCAAAGAAATTTTACAGGAAATGGCTGAGGGGCAGTATCTGGATGATAGAATAGTACAGATTGCCTGTGACAATCTTCCTCACATCCTGCAGACGGTGAAGCGCGATTGTACACCGGTAATCGCAATGTATCAGGAAATACGACGTGATTATGAGCATAGGGTAGCACAGCTTGGCAGGTAAGCAGTACATGAATGTGACTGCATAGTTCAATAATTACAGCCACGCAGAGCTGCTGCATATGGCTATGCCGGGAAGAAATGCAGGAATTAAGCAAATAATCTTATAAAAATTTCTTTTTGATTCTGTACATAGGGAAGAAAAGATGATATAATAATCGCGGTCTCAGGGAAACAATTTCATGTGAAAGCTATTTCCTTATTCTGCCGGAGTGGCTCAATGGTAGAGCAACGCACTCGTAACGCGTAGGTTGATACATTAAGTGATGTACACGGATGCGAATAAATTCTAATGACAAAATATAAAGTGAGAGGACATAGTCCTCTTTGAAAATGCCGACATAGCTCCAACGGTAGAGCAATCCACTCGTAATGGATAGGCTGCTGGTTCAAATCCAGTTGTCGGCACCATGTAAATAACAAAATCACAGGTTGCGTTCTGTGATTTTTTTAATGATACAGCGAACTACGCAAAGTTCCGCAGAGTCCAGAAGGACTTAAGTAAGTTGAAGTATACAAAGCATACGAAATAAAAGCCACCCGCTATGCGGCTGAGCAAAAAAAGTTTTACAGTTGAATCACCTTTCCAATTATAATGGTGGTGTTCAAGCTACGTTTAGAAAAGGAAAGGTGATAAGCATGGCCAAAAAGTATAATTCATTAGCCCATACACGTAGAGGCGGGGTTCGATTCGTCGAAATACGTGAAAATCCTTTATTTTAGGTACTTTTTGAATCATTTTGTATTTACGGATAAGAGTGTGAATTATAGAAATAAAGAGCTTAAAAAGAATGTAGAGGTCTCAGTAGTAGCTGATATAGAGTGTGTTGATACAATTTAATATGGATTGTTTAGTACCGGATAAATCACTTATTATGTTTTCTATCTCACATACATAAGATAACATATTCAGCTATTGTATTGAATTAGAAAATGAAAGCATCCTGAAGATTGCGTTAATCGTATAGAGCAAGAAAATAAACAAGGCCGGCACGTAATTTGTACCGGCTTCTTTAAGGAAGAGGAGAAGGGAGGTGAAGTCTTACTGACTTCATGTTTAGTATAGGGCATGCTCATATTTTTATGCAGAATGAACGAAACTATACCTCTTAACAGGCGACAAAGTGTTTACATCACCTTGTATTTATACTATCTCTTATATGTGACATTACAAATTATGGAGGAGGAAATAAGAATTACAAAGAACCGCTGGACGAGCGGGGATAGCTTGCTTATGCTTAGGACGTTGTTTTATCGAACAAGAAGCTCCCACTTCTATGCTAGTCATAGCATAAATGGTGAGAGTACGTCACCTGTTGATCTATTATTTATTATTCAGACTTATTAAAATCATTGACTTCCCCTTTGAATTCGGCTAATATAAGATTGTATCGTAAAATAGACGAAGGAGTGATGGCGATGTACATAAAACGTCATATGGAAGAAATTGTGAAAGAGTGTATAGAGCAGTTTCCGGTATTACTAGTAACTGGACCGAGACAGGTCGGTAAAACTACAATGTTAACAAAAATATGTGATAATTACACCTATTGTACGTTAGATGATCCCCTGCTTTTAAGAGAAGCAGTAGAAGAAACGAATCTGTTTTTGATGAATAATGAGCCGCCTTTGCTAATAGATGAAGTACAGTATGCACCTGAAATATTCCGATATATAAAAATGAATGTGGATAAAAATAAAAGAAAGGGCGCATTTGTGTTGACTGGTTCTCAGGCTTTTCAGCTAATGAAAGGAGTCAGTGAGACGTTAGCAGGCAGAATGGCGGTTATTGAAATGCAGGGACTGTCACTAAGAGAAATATTTGGTGTTTATTTTCATAAGGAGTTTATTCCAACAACGGAGTATATCCAAGAGCGAAAGGAATTTATCAAAGCTTATGATCATATATGGGATATCATGCATCGTGGAACGATGCCTGCATTGATTGATAAAGCTATCAGCTGGGAAAGATATTATTCATCTTATGTGAAAACATATATTGAAAAAGATGTGAGACAGTTAGTAAATATAGCTGATGAACTGAAATTCATGAAGTTTCTTACAGCTTTAGCTGCAAGATGCGGTGAATTGCTTAATTTTAATGCGATTGCAAATGAAGTTGAAATCAGTATTGATACGGTGAAACGGTGGATTTCAATATTACAGACATCCGGTATTATTTTTTTGCTGGAGCCTTATTCTAATAATATATTAAAGAGAGTGGTGAAATCACCTAAAATTTATTTTCATGATACCGGTTTAATATGTTATTTGACAAGGTGGACAACTCCTGAAGTATTGAAAAATGGTGCAAAAGCCGGAAATATATTCGAGAACTTTGTTGTTTCTGAAATTATGAAAACGCATTTGAATGCTGGTAAAACGATATCATCTATATATTATTATAGAGATAAGGACAAAAAAGAAATTGATCTTATTATTGAAAAAGATGGCGTTTTATATCCGATTGAAATAAAGATGAGTGCAAATCCAACAAAGGGAATGGCTAAAAATTTCTCGGTTCTTCACAATATTCCGGATAAAAAAATAGGTATCGGGTGTATCCTTTGTCAATATGACAGTAAGCTTTATCTCAGTGAAAATCTTATCTCTCTTCCAATTACTTATATCTGATACAGAGCACTTCTACTGTGGAGGAAATGATTGCATAAGAATCATTCCCTGCAGCAAGCTTATAGGAATATCAGAATTACAAATGGTCTTGATGTGTATGAAATCTTATGTCTATTGCTAAAATCGACAGAAAACGACATATCGTGTGACAGTTTATAATCAAATGAATTACGTTGTTACCCTTGAAAAAGAAAGATGCCTAGACAGTAATTGCGCCATAGGCTATATCTCGTGGTCTTTTTTTGTTTTTCTGCTTACAGTATCTTATCATCGATCTTCTGTACATCATACTCTTGTAGAAACCGCCAATTGGTTACACCCGGGATATTCTTTTCATACTGACCAAGGATCAAAATCAATCCATCGTTTGCCTGACAAAAATAACTACAGACGATAAAGTCATCATCGTTTGTATTCTTGATTTAGATGCATGCACTACTGCGTTGATCGGAACGCTAAATACTTCGATAAAGCAGCTGATATGCAGCCTTCACCATCATACTGCTGAAGCAGCTCTTTTCTTTTCATCAAAGGCAACTGTATGACCATCTCATCACCAACAGGGAGTATACTTAAGGCAACGAAGCTGACAGGCGCCTGTCTGGCAGTGATACGGATTTTAAATGAATCCTTCATAACAAGCACTTTTGTATTCTGTGGAAGTCATGAATGCAGCTTTTGAACAAACGAGCTCTCCATTCAGAATACATTTTTTAGTTACACATGTTTGAATGTCAATCAGCTTGCGGATACAATGCCAGAAATGCCTTATCACGCTTGTTTCTTTAATCTGTGCCCTGATCAGCACGGGAGCTATATGTTTCTCGCGAAACAGGGCTTTTTGTTTCTGCATACGATAAGAATAATCGAATCATAAGCTTTTAAACAATAGCTGATCCATATGCGTGGATATTCCAGTCTTTTCCTCAACCAGCGCATGTAGGTATCCAGGTCGATGGAGCCAGCATTCAATTCCGCTATCTTTGCACATATTTCAGCCAGCAGATATTCGATATCCTCCTGCCTGATCTGTTCATCATACAGTACCTCTGTGATTGTGGAGAGATAGATCCTGCTTGCAGTTTGCACCGCCTTTTTTCTATCTGCCTACGCAAATATTCATCCCTTTTGCTTATGTTCACACTTCTTTCTTATACTAAGTATATTATGTGTTAAAAAGGATATACAGCAGTTATCAGTAAAAGTCAAATATTACATGCTGAAATCAATTACGTCCTTCTGTATAATAAAAAACGGTGATAAAATGAAATACATGAGAAAGGTGATTTTACAGGAGAAATTGAGACAGATACGGCATTGTCCAGTAACCTGTTTCTATGCTCCAAGGGGGAGTGGGAAGACGAAGCAAATCAAAGGCTATCTAAAAGCCAATCGAGTGCGGAGAAAATGGATCGATCTATTACAGTATCCCCTTTATGATGAAGAAAAGGTAGCTGAGCTAAAGGAGTTATGCAGGCAGCTCGATCCAAATGTAATCCTGATCCTGGAGCATTATACACAAGCGTATAAAGCGATTGTCCAGGAATTGGTCACAGAAAAAAGGCAGCTTGTATTGTTGATCAGTGATGAAATGCAGGACAGCTTTCATAAAAACTGGAATTATATCGATTTGCATGACATCTCCTTATCCAAACAAGAGCTATCAGCGGTTTGTGAAGAAAATGAAATCAAACTAACACAAAGCGATCTTGAGCTGATTTACAATGCAACATTTGGTTGGATACCGGCTGTTGAGGCTTATCTGAATTACTATCAGCATCATCAGGAAATCATGGAAACAGAGCATCTGTATGCAGTCGTGAAGAATATTTATCAGCATATATCAAAGCGCCTGAAAAAGCTGTTGCCGGTATTATCCCTGTGCAATTCGTTCACCAGAGAGCTGTGCCTGGATATGGTGGCATCCGCTTCTATAATAAAGGAGCTGGATAAGCTGGCGGAACACGGCTGGCTGATTCGTAAAACAATCAATCAGCAGTATGAAGTGGCGGACGCTTTACGGTATTTTCTAAAACAAAAGCTGCAGGATCAACAAGCGGATATCCGACAGCTGCACATCACATTTGCAAAGTGGTTTGAACAACACCATCAGATTATTGCGGCATTATACCATTATGATCAGGCAATGGAATATGAGGAGGTACTGCGGATTCTGGAAGACAGACGAAGCGTTACCTATGTCGATGTATCCAGCAGGCTGCTTTCCAAAATTTATGCACATATCCCAAAGGATGCCCTACGGGAATCGCCATACGCCTATCTGCGTGTTATCAATGACACTCTGACGTCCCTGAATGTCCGTCTGGGGCTGGAAATGCTGGAGGACTATGAACAGCGTATCCCATCCTATACGGTTCCACAGGACAGGCTGAACGGGGAGCTGCAGCTGATCTACGGCTATACACACATCAATAATATTTACAAAATGAATGCCTGCTTCAAAAAGGCACATGCGTATTTCCATGGAGAAATCTCCAGAATATCCAATTACGGTATGAATGTGACGCTGGGCTCTCCGCACACGATGCATATCTATCACAGAGCACCTGGAGATCTGGACCATCTAGTCTCCTATATCAAAGAGGAGCTGCAGTATTATCTGGACATCACAGGGAATCTGAATGCCGGATTTATCGAACAGGCAAAGGCAGAACAGTATCTGGAGACAGGAAGCTTTGGTCAGGCCATACAGAAGGCATGGGAGGCATACTATGTTGCCCAGACCCATCAACAGGAATCCATTATGATCTGTTCCCTGTTCACGATTCTAAGAGCAGCCTCCATGACACATGATGCGGAAACCGTACAGATGGTGAAGAAGCAGCTTCTTCAGATGCTGGAGCACAACGAAAACATCTACCAGAAATCCGCCATCCACAGTGCACTCGGGTATCACGATGCAATAAATAGAAATACAGAGGAAGCAGAATTCCATCTGCGGCGAATGGAAGATTGTACGATTGTCGACACCAATTACATCACCTATATCGTAAAGGGAATCGTGTTATTGTATCAGAATGAATATGAAAAGCTGAAATCCATTGCGGCGATCATGATGAGCTTCTATCAGCACGAACCACATGTGTTTGGAGAAATCTATGCACATATCTTTGAGGCTATCTGTTATTATAAGCAAAATAAAATAGAAATCGCAAAGCAGAAATTTCAAAAAGCTGTCGATATGAGTAGACCGGATGTTATAGTCTTACCTTTTCTGGAACTGTATGGGGGAATCGAGCCGCTGATGATTGCAATACAGAAGGATGAGCATATACAAACCATTCTTCAGCGCTACAAGAAAACCGACCATGGCTTGACTACGTATAAGCAGATTCTGACACAAAAGGAGCTGGAGGTCGCAAGACTGCTGGCAAAGGGCTATGCGAGAAAGGATATTGCCTGTATGCTACATGTGAGTGAGGAAACCATCAATACACATGCGAAAAGGACCTTCAGTAAACTGAAAATACATAGTAAAAGCGATCTGCTGGACCTCTATGTAAATGATAAGATTTAAAGAAAAAGTTGATAACCTGCGTAAAAAATCACCATTTTCTGGGGACGCGAGAAAATAAAATTTCTGATAAGATACATATGAACAAACAAACACTGCAGTGTTAACGTTCATATGTTTTTTTGTCAAAAAGGGCATAAAAAAAGTAGCATGTACGCTACCGGATTTGTTTCCTACAGTAGGTAACTGTAGGATATTTGATTCAATTTATTTATACCACTTAAATTGTCTTTTGTAAACATTTTCCAGTCATATTTCTGTCATTTGTTCATAATATGACGATTTTGTGACAGGAAATGCTACAATCCTTAATTATGAAAGGTTATTTGAATGTAAAATTGGAAATATTTAACAAAAAAGAAGGTCTTAAAATATACGATGATGAAAGGAGTAAATTCCAATGAGAAAATATACGATTGATCCGGAGAAGCTGGAAGCCTTCAAAGAACATAAGAAAACATATAAGAAGACACCGACACTGTCAAACTGGCTCAATGACTGGTTAAAGCACTGTATCAAGCCACACTGTAAGCCTTCCACCTATACCAATTACTCTTCATATATCCATAAACATATTATTCCTATACTTGGAGGGTATCTTTTGACGGAGCTGGAACCAGTCATGATTCAGTATTTTATCAAGGATCAGCTGGATAACGGAAGAATCAACGGAAAGGGCGGTTTATCAGCGAAAACAGTAGAGGAATACCGCAATATGCTGAATCTGGCATTGAATAAAGCTGTGGAGGATGGATACATGTCCTCAAATCCATGCCAGTTTGTACAGGTTTCCAGAGAACGTGCAGAGGAAGTCCGTACCTTAAGCATAGAGGAACAGGAACTAATACAGGAAAACGTTATTTTCAAATGGAAAACAGCCTCAGATGTCGCTATCCTGGTCGCAATGCACAGCGGTATGCGTATCGGAGAGGTTGCCGGTCTACAAATCAGGGATATCGATCTGAAGCGCAGACTGATCTATGTGAAGCGCTCTTTGAACCGCTTTAAGGATGATGATGGTAAATACAGTCTGCGTTATGGTACGCCGAAAAGCGGATGCGGCCGCTGTGTCCCAATGAACGATGACTTACATGCTGTATTATCTGTTTATATGGAGAGCATGCCATCTATATATAAGAAAACAGAAGCGCCATTGTTCACGAATAAGTCAGAAAAAGCGATGGAACCAAGGCTCATCAGCTATCATTTCCATAAACTTATGAAGAAATTGGATATCGAGGATGTGCATTTCCATTGTCTGCGGCATACCTTTGCGACCAGAGCGCTGGAAGCAGATATGAACATCAAGGTATGTAGTACGATTCTGGGACATGCCTCTACCCAGATTACAACGGATATCTATACACATGTCACACCACCGCAGATGGCTAGAGAAATGAAAAAAATGAACATACATAGATTAAAAGAAAACTACGCATGAACACCGGTTTATCCTACAGTTACCTACTGTAGGTGAAAGAATGATAGCACAAAGCTTCTATATTTGTCTACTATTTCAGTAGGATTTATTGGAGGAAATTCATGGGAGAAAACGGGAAGAAGGATCTGCTGGTAACACAGAAAGCCAAGGAACTGTGTGATTATGTGTTCTTGATATCCGAACGGATGCCGAAAAAAACAAGATTCACATTGACCGTGCGTTTACAAAACCTTGCTCTGGATGTCATATCACATATCTACACCGCAAATGAAGTGTTCATACGGCATGACAGAGATAGGGAACGGATCGAGGAACGGATGTATTATCAGAGGAAAGCAGGCACGAGCTTGAAGCTGGTCGGTTATGTGGCACATATTGCATTACGGCAGAATGCCATCCTACCAAAACAGTTTGAAAAGCTCTCACAGATGATTTATGTATGCGGCAATATACTGGGAGGCTGGATACAATCAGATGTCAGTCGCTTACGTGCCATCGTCAGAAAAATAAGGGGGTACGGTAGCTCGGCGTTAGACAGAGGCAAAGCCGCGCCACCATCCGCCCAACGTCACCAACGCTGCATATCACATAGCCAGATGTATATCGTAGGTACGGTATGCCAGAGCACGATAGCAGATTTTCTGGTCCGGCCCATACAAGCGGGCGAATAAAGTCCTATCATGGACTGGACTTACAGCTATTTCAGTACATATTTTCTTGAAAGAGGGAGGTAGGATACGGATGATAACGACTGCATATGAGGAGATCACAGATTTTCAGACAATCTATGAAACTTATGAGAAATGCAGAAAAAAGAAACGGCCGACGTATGGACAGATCCGCTTTGAAATGAATCTGTCCAGTGAGCTGGTCAAACTGCAGAACAGCCTGAAGGATCATACCTATCGCATGAGCAATGTCAGAAAATTCCTCATCAAGGAACCAAAACCCCGTTGGATCACCGTATTACCATTCCAAGACAAGATCGTACAGAAGCTGTTGAGTGCGAATATCTTTCAACCCTACCTGGAAACACACAGTATTTATGATTCAGCCGCATGTCAGAAAGGCAAAGGTGTCACCTTTGCAATTTCGCGACTGACAAAACACTTAAGAAACTATTATAAAGAACACGGAAACAAAGGGTATTTCCTGAAAGCCGATATCAAAAACTTTTATCCAAGCATCACGGTACAGAATGTCAAAGACACCTGGCTTCCACAGATCGAAGATGAGAACCTGGCAAAACTGATTCAGCAGCTCCTGGACAGTCATCCAAAAGGCGTAGCCATGGGGAATCAGTTATCCACAATCTTTGCCGTCTTTTACCTTGATCCAATCGATCGATTCATCAAGGAAGAATACCGTCTAAAATATTACACCCGCTATGTCGATGACTTCATCTGCATTGCAGAGACAAAGCAGGAACTACATAATTTACTGATGCTGATGCAGCCAATCCTACAAAGGCTGAATCTTGAATTCAATGAAAAGAAAACGATGATCATCCCAATGAAAAATGGAGTGGATTACGTTGGATGGCATTTTTATTTGAATGAGAATGGCAGAGTTATCAGACGAATGCGAAAAGCAAGTAAGATTAAAATGAAGCGCAAATTGAAAGACTTAACTTGGAAAGTACAGCATGGAATCATAAGCCAGCGTGATTGGATACTCGGCACCAAAGGACTTGAATCACATTTGGCTCTACAAAAAGCACGAGAGTAAAATGAGTAGAACGGACAGCGACAAGGAACAGTGAAGCGGAGGTAGATGATATGAAAAAAATGAAACCACAAAGACTAACGAGGGGACTAATGCTCCTGATGATAGGACTACTTGCGTTCCCGACAAGCTCTTTCCAAGAGATAGCGATTGATAGAAGTACGATAGAAGCACAATCGACAAGGTACAGCAGTAACCAAGCTACGACCCGCGGAAGGATTTCAGACTTGACAGTGGAAGAAGGTACTATCGCATACCTGACGCCGGAGATTAGTGTGCTGTGGCTACAATCCGGGACTGGCGCTACTGTTATGAGAACATCGAACGTACTACCAACGGGTACCTTTGCACAATGCGACAACGGAATGCAGGCCCTCAAGGAAAAACTGCCGAACGGGTTAGTGGAGAAAATGGAAATACGAACACCTACAGCTCAGGAGTTCGCAATACTGGGGAAGGCAGGTTTCGCAAGTGTTGAGAATGTCTGGGGTACACCGATAACGGCCAACCAACGTGAACAATGGAAAGGAGGGGGAAAAGTAAGTCCACCGAGCAGGACGGAAAGCAGACCGAAGGACCAAAACACTTGTGAAAACGCAGCCAAAACCGAGAACGCAGGGTGGGAGGTAGCGAAGCGCACGGTAACCAACAGCAAAACATTCAGCGTAATTACGGGATATCCAAACCCCCGCATAGTACAGCAGACTATTCCAAAATGGGATTCAAGGTACGACTGCGGTAACGGAGTCTCAGCCAACCAGATCACGTCTTTCTTTGAGGGGAAGGGACTTAAGTGCCGCGGGGGAGTCGACTACACCCAGTGTAAGGGCCTACAGATTACTATGCAATGCCGCGCGCCGGCCGGCGGATATCAAATCGGAGACGTAGATCGCGCATGGGCGTCTCACACAGTCGTTACAAATCGGCTAGACGGCTATAAATACGTGAAGGATGTATCCGGGGATCCACTTGTCACCCCAGTGACGAAAAAGTGCGAGACCACTTTTTCAGCTGATACAGCCACCATCCGCCCAATAGTGACCATAAATCGAGGATCAATAATCTTTGCATCGTCAAGTAGTACTGGTGTGCGGACCGCATCTAGCACACTGGAACCAATGAATGGACGGTTTACGACAAATTTACAATCTAGTGAGTCGGGTGGTTATAAATTCATCGTGGAAAATTCAGCGATGAAGGTTTCAGATGTTCAAACAAAAGAAGGCGATACCTCAGTCTATAAACAGATAGGCAACAAGATTGCAATAAAAAAAGGCACGAAATCCTTAACACTGAACGTAGGGGCTACCGGTTCAGGGGCAGCGGCACCGAATGGTGTATCTGCACTTTCTACAAGCAAAACTGGAGAAGAAATGTTTGGTACACTTGCATCTATAAGTGGTGCAGGAAACAATGAAGTTACCATTGATTTAGAGAATCTGATGGATGTTGAAACTGGAGGATCAAAAAAGACAATAAGTTTATATGCTGAACAACAAAATGGACCTCAGAACACAGACTATATATCTGCACCGTATGATATCGAAGTATTTGTTGTTGACGGTGAGCAGGAATTGGCTTTAAAGAAAGATACAGTAATGAATGGCTATGAATATGGTACTGATTTTACTGTAACTGCCATAGTTAATGAAGATAAAGAAAATAGAAAATTTGATGCTGAAAAAGAAATGGTCGCAACGATTGCGGAAGGGTATGAAGAATTCGCAACTGTAAAGTCTTCTACTTGGAATGCAACAACTGGAGAAACAACGATTGTAATACATCCATTAAAAAGCGGTAAGGTAAAATTGAATCTGCACAAAGATGAAAACTGGGACAAGGGTTTTATCGTTTCCAGTGGAGATGTCAAAACTGCGGAAATAGACATCGGAAAACGTAATGTAACCTTACAGCCTAAAAAGCAAACACAGGTAAAAAATGAGTTGTTTGTAGACCCTGTGATCGAAAGTCATTATCCAGGGGATGCAGCGAAACCAGGTCTGGTAAATGATGATGCATTACCAGAGAGTATCACGGTAAAAACAACGAATAGTGCTACGAGCACTGTAGAGGATATACCATCAAGGACGCTGTCAGGTAATAAACGTTTCACTACGATAGGAATATGGACACAGAGTGTTGATTTTGAGGAATATAACAAAAATAAAACACTGGACGAAAAGTATGTATTTACCGGCGCAGAAAATGATTATGAGGTAAAGGATGCATTTACTCCAGATGATACGTATATTGATATAAGCCCTGTGTGTAAATATAAGGATGATGATAAGGATTGCTGGAACAGCGGTACCGTAACTGTCAAGCCAAGTGAGAAAGCGAAGGCGGAAGGCTATGACCTGATTAAGAATACAACAAAAGCAGAGGATCAGATAGAAACCAATGAAGATAATTTTGCTTCAGAATTTACAATCACAGGCCCTGCAAGGACAGCAATCGAAGATATTAAATATAATTTAAAAAATTCCACCAAGAATTCACTTACCAATCAGGACACGATAGATAGATCGATTCGTATCGATGAAACAGAACCTGCAAAAATCAATGCGAAGGGTGACCGCTTTATTATCCTTGGCAGAAGCTGCTATTAAAGAGTCTGTGGAAGCTGCAGGAGGAGATGCAGGCGGTATCCGATTCGATTCCTCACCAATACAGCTTACGATCAGTGCAGAGGATGAACAATCCGGTATCCGCTTTGTAAAAGCATATCAGGAGGATGGTACGGGGGCAGTAGGTTCAGAAATAGCACTTACTGAGAAAACGGCAGAGAATTTGGAAAATGAAGCTGTACCAGGATCTGATAACAGTATCGATAGTAAGAAAACCTATAAGAAGAAAGTATATACGGCTTTACTGCCGACTTCATATAAGGGAAAAGTCAAAATCGTGGCTACAAACAATGCAGGTTTGGAATCTTACAAAACAACTAATTTTATTGTTCATGAAACAGCAGATGAAGCTGATATGGTCGTTGAAGCTGGAGCATCGGCAGTTAAAAATGCTGATGGTACCTATCAACCGGGGTTATCGGATGGTGCCGATAGAACCAATGTAAAATGGCCGTTAAAGATACAGGCGCCAAAAAGTGGTATTAAATCAATCAAATACTATATCACAGATGAGAGCAATTTAGTAAATTGGAAAGGTTCAAGTATAAGTCCAATTGATGTAACGAGTGAGTATAAAATCAAAACGCTTAGTGAGAACCTGAATTGGGATAATGTGAACGATAATCTTTTAGATACTGAGGAGCATGATGAAGCAGTAGTCCCTTTAAAAGAGGCGATTGCTGAGGCACAAAAAGCCGGAAAAACGATCCTTCATGTTCATGCAAAACTGGAAAGTAATGCAGGAAATATAAAAGAAGAAGTATACTCTATTAAAGTCATGAGCCAGGGAATTGAATTCAATCAGGATATACAGGATGCAAATGTTGCCGGACCAGATGAAACTATCATGGTAGAGGCTATTTATGGTACGCCAATCGATATCACAGCACAAATGGTGGATGCTTCTGAGAACTGGGCCGCAACAGGTGATTTCACCTTTGAAATGAGCGATGCTGATAAGAAATTCGTGAAGTTGTCTGATACAACGCAGGAAGCATTTCAAACAAGCAAGAATACGACAGGCACAGATAAAGGGAAAGCTACGCTGACACTGACACCCCTGACAGGAAATGATCAGGAGGTCACTTTGAAAGTGAAAAAAGCGGGCGATGCCGAATATATGGAATCGAACGAGCTGACATTGAAAATCAAATTAAAGAGTAAGAAGATCGATATCACCGCAGATTCTGCTACTACTTATGACGTAAGGACGGGTGAAAAACATCCAACACTTACATGGGAAATTACAGACAGAGATTCAACAAGCGACGGTCTTGTAAAAGATCCTACAGCTGGAATCGATGATACAACAGATGCGAAAAAAGTCGATTTCTTATTAAAGGCAACAACCTGTGTCGATGGTGCTACCTGTGGTATCGATGATTTGACATCCTATACACAGGATTCACAGCGTATCAATGAGACTGGGGAATGGAAGCTGGTATTTACGTATAATAAGGACAATACGAGCGGAACTTCAAAGGAAGCAGAATTCAATAGGAAATATGATATCAAGTTTATCGATGCAAAAGATTCTGTTAATGGTTCTGATAAGAAACTGATTGTTACGCAAGACAGTGTTTTAGAAAGCTGGTATACGATTACACCTGACCCAGAAACTGATGTCGCCAGTGATAAAGATGCGTGGAATAAAAGCGAAGTAAAAATTGAACCAACAAGCAATGCGATTACTGGTTCAGCTGATACCAAGGATTTAAGAACATACGACACAGTAACCAATGATGTCAAAATCAAGGCAAGTAAGTCTGATAAGCCGGAAGATTGGGGATGGGATTCATCCTTTACACGAACGAAAAATGACGGAGCGGATGCTAAGGAATATGAAATGCGATTCCGTGATTCTAAAACAGGTGCATTTACGAATGTCATAAAAGCAAAACGTACAGTGCGTGTGGATGAGGACGATCCTTCAACGATCAATTTCAAAACTGAAGCAGTACAGAATGTATCTCCTGCAGTTTCACTTATGGCTGATATAGTAGATGCTTTAGGTGGAGATGCAACAGGTATCCGTTTTGCGAATCAGAAAATAAAGCTGACGATCGATGCAGAGGATACGAGATCTGGTATTCGTGAAGTAAAGGCTTATAAGGTAAATGCAGACGGTTCTCAGGGGACTGAGATTGTGCTGAATTATCAGGATAGTGAGAGTACAAAGAATACAGCTGTAGATGCTCCAACAGATGGAACCGAAACGTATTCCAATAAGGTATATACAGCTGAATTGGACGATTCCTTCAATAGTAAGATTTTAATCGTTGCGATGGATAATGCTGGTAATAAGGCAAAGAAGACCACGAATAGAATCGTATTGGAAAAGAGTTCTGAAAAAGGAATGTTGCTTGAAGCAGGAGCAGGAGCTCCGAAAGATGATGCAAATGAATTTATCGTAGGCAATTCCTATGTGAATGGGAATACGGAGACATTATGGCCATTAAAGGTACAGGCTGAGCATAGTGGTATAAAAAAGATCACCTATTACATTACCGATACAGAGGGAAATGAATTGAGTGGAAAGGCTGATGCTCAGTTAAATGTTACAGGCACAGGTGAAGGTACGTTTGGTATAACAGAGCTGCCAAATACAGTAGATTGGGAAAAGGCTGATGATGCATCTCTTGTGACAGAGGTAAAGGAAAAGGGCGTCGTATCATTAAAAGAGGCAGTTCAGAAGATGAAAGGGAAAGCTAATGCAGTCATTCAAGTGCATGCAAAGCTGGAAAGCAATGCAGGAAATATCTTGGAAGAGGTTTTCTCTATCCACATCGATAATCAGCAGATCGATTGGAGTGATGATGTAAAGAATAAGGGTACAATAATAGATGATGTACTAACATTGGAAGCTACATATGGTACACCGATCGATATCAGTGCAGAAATGATTCAGGACTCCAAGGGCTGGGCTTCTGACAGTGATTTTGTATTCAAACTAGCAGATGGTGACGATGCTTACGCACATCTCTCAAGTGTAACACATAGTGGGCTTTCAACTACAGGAAACCCTACAACGACTGCGAATGGAAAAGGTAAAATCACGCTGACACCACTTACAGGTAACGATAAAGAAGTAACTCTTAAAGTGAAGAAAGCTTCAAATGACACTTACGTGGAATCTAATGAAATCACATTAAAGGTGAAGCTGAAGAGTAAGAAGATCGATATCACGGCAGATCCGGTAACCACCTATGATGTAAAGACTGGTGAAAAACATCCGAAGCTGACCTGGAAGATCACAGACAGAGATCAGGAAACAGGCGGTCTTGTGAAAGATACAGATGCGGCAATCGATGACAAGGAAGTCGATTATCTATTAAAGGCGACGACCTGCGCAACAGGTGCAACCTGTGGTATCGATGATCTGACGTCCTATACACAGGATAGCGATCGTATCAATAAAACAGGAGAATGGAAGCTGGAATTCAAGTATGACAAGACAGTCGTAGATGGAGATAGTGCAGAAGCAGTATTCAACAGGAAATACGATATCAATTTCATAGATTCCAAAACAGCAGATAAAGGTGCTGATAAGACACTGAAGGTTACTCAGGACAGCTTCACAGAAGACTGGTATACGATAACACCGGATCCGGAAAACAAAGTGAAGACGGATACGGACGCATGGAATAAAAGCACTGTGACAGTCAAACCGACGAATGATGCAAAAACTGGAACGGACAATGTGAGAACCTATAGTACGATCACCAATGATGTAGAAGAGGCGAAGGGAACTGCCACTGATTCTACGAGCTGGGGCTGGACAACAGAGTTCACGCATGATAAAGATGAAGATACAAGTGCGAAGAAATATGCACTGCGCTTCCGTGATCCAGTGACCGGAGCCTTTACAGATACTGCGGATGCGAAACGTACCGTACGTGTGGATGAGGATGCTCCATCCGATATCAATTTCAAAACAAAGGTAGTTGATGATGCTTCACCTGCTATAAGTCTTATGGCAGATATCGTGGAAGCAGTTGGAGGAAATGCGGACGGTATCCGTTTTGCGAACAAGGCGACAGAGCTGACGATCGATGCCAGTGATCCAAGGTCTGGTATTCGTGAAGTCAAGGCCTATAAAGTGAATGCAGACGGAAGTCAGGGCGAGGAGATAGTTCTCACCTATAAACAGGATCAAAGTACGATCAATGCAGACATCACAGGTCCGGGAAGTACAGCAGATGGAAGCAGTACATATTCCAAGAAGGTGTATAGCGCAGAGCTGGGAAGTGCCTTCAACAGTAAGGTGCTGATCATCGCAACGGATAACGCAGACAATGAAGCAAAGAAGACGACGAATACGATCGTCATTGAGAAAAGTGATGCGACAGAGATGGTACTGGAAGCAGGTGCTGCTGCACCAAAGACCGGAACAAATTACACGGTGAACAATGCGTATGTAAATGGAACAACGGAAACGCTGTGGCCGATGAAGATCAAGGCACCACACAGCGGCATCAAGAAGATCACCTATTACATAACAGATACAAAAGGTACTACACTGGATGGAACAGCAGCTGCACCGATCGATGTGACAGGCACTGGAAAATATGGAATCGATGTACTTCCGAATACGGTGGCCTGGGAAACAGCTGAGGATAAGGCACTGGATATCGTGGAACATGATAAAGGGGTCGTTTCTCTGAAGTCTGCATACAATCAGATGAAAGGGAAAGATGATGCCGTCATTCAGGTTCATGCAAGGCTGGAAAGCAATGCAGGTAATGTGAAAGAAGAGACATTCGCAATTCATTTCAATAACCAACAGATCACATGGAGTGATGCGGTGAAAGCATTGGACACAGATACAAGTGATGATGCCATAACACTGGAAGCAACGTATGGAACACCGATCGATATCAGTGCGGAGATGATACAGGCATCCACCGGATGGTCAGCGACAAGCAATTTTGTATATGCGCTGGCAGATGGTGATGATGCGTACGCAAACATTGAAGTACATGGTACGACACATAGTGATATGACCACAACAGGCAATCCGGATGGAACCGCAAAAGGAAAAGCAGGCATCACGTTGATACCACTGACAGGGAACGATACTATTGTAACTCTGAAGGTGAAGAAGGAAAGCGATGATGAGTATGCGGAATCCAATGAACTTACACTAACGGTCAAGCTGAAGAGTAAGAAGATCGATATCACGGCAGATCCGGTAACCACCTATGATGTAAAGACTGGTGAAAAACATCCGAAGCTGACCTGGAAGATCACAGACAGAGATCAGGAAACAGGCGGTCTTGTGAAAGATACAGATGCGGCAATCGATGACAAGGAAGTCGATTATCTATTAAAGGCGACGACCTGCGCAACAGGTGCAACCTGTGGTATCGATGATCTGACGTCCTATACACAGGATAGCGATCGTATCAATAAAACAGGAGAATGGAAGCTGGAATTCAAGTATGACAAGACAGTCGTAGATGGAGATAGTGCAGAAGCAGTATTCAACAGGAAATACGATATCAATTTCATAGATTCCAAAACAGCAGATAAAGGTGCTGATAAGACACTGAAGGTTACTCAGGACAGCTTCACAGAAGACTGGTATACGATAACACCGGATTTGGAAAATCTGGTGAAAAAAGATAGTGAAGCATGGAATGGCAGTACAGTCACTATGAAACCCACAGATAAAGCTACAACAGGGAGTGCTGAAGCAAATAATGTGAGAACCTATAGCAAAATTATCAATACTGATGTAGAGAAAAAGGGAAATGCGGATAAACCAGAAACATGGGACTGGACGGATGACTTCACACATGATAAGGATGCCGGAACAAGTCCGAAGAAGTATGAATTGCGCTTCCGTGATCCAGTGACCGGAGCCTTTACAGGTTCAGCAAATGCCAAGAGATCCGTGCGTGTGGATGAGAGTGCACCTGTAAAGCCGTTTATCAGTGTAAATGATAGCAATATACCAGCTTCAATTCCGGATGCTGGATCAGTACAGGGGAAACGCTTCTCTAAGGATGGACTGAATATCACAACGAGTGTCGTTGATGAGGAGAGTGGAATCCGTTCCTTAACCATATATAAAGTTGATAAGGATGGAAATACTACAGAAATAACAGATGCTACGCTAAGTGATGAAAATAGTACTGTACCGGGTGTTGAGGAAGGTACCTTTGCAGTTAAGAAGAAAACAGCTACATTCCTGATAAATGATGAATTCAAGGGAAGTATTCGCATTGTGGCAGTGAATAATGCTGGTAAGACAACGACACTGGAAACGATGCAGCTCATCAATGAACCAAGTGATAAGCCAAAAATAACAGTAGTAAAAGATGAAACGGAGACAGAGAAAGTGCCGGAAAAGATTACACGTGAGAATTACGATAAGACGTATATCTATCCTATGAAGATTGAAGCACCGGTATCCGGTATTAAACAGATTACATATACCATGCAGGTAGATGATTGTGAGGAGACCGTGACAACATTGTTAAAAAACACGGGCGATATCACAACACCGTTGGGGGTTGAAAGCATCGACAATCAGGCGGTCATCAAGGGTACTACAGAAAAAACACCAATCTATACTCTGGATAAGGATGCTGTAAATTATGATACCTATTTCCCAATTCAGGCATATATCGATGAAATGGTAGATAACAAGGTAGAAGTCGGTACGATCAGAATCAAGATGGAAGTTGAAAGTAATGCTGGAAATAAGGTGACCCAGGAATTTGAACTGCCTGTTGATCTGCTGCTGAATGATGCTGCTTCCTATATCATCACACCGAAACGGATACAGTTAAAAAATACAGTAGACGGGAAAGAAGCTGTAGGTAGTGACAAGTTGGAACTGATCACCGTGAAAGAGGAAGATAAGCCTGCAGGTCAGGATATCACGCAGTATTTCAATGTGTATACACCACATGAGATCACATTGAACAATGCAGAATCAAAGACTGGAGAGACCTATGTCGTATCGGTATTTGACGAAGCTGGTAAGAAACTGACAAGTGACAAAAACCTTCTGGCATCACTTATCTATGATGCGAAGACAGAAGCAGGTTTCACATTGAAGACACCGATAGTTACGAATCCTGAAAAGGAGAAGTATAGAGGTGAATATGACGGACTGATGACCTATACCGTGAAATATGGAAAGAAAGATGAAGGTAAGCAGCCATGAGAAGGAGATTATGGGTGCTGCCTCTGATGTATCTCATGGTCATGATGTCTTTGGGAACGATCCATGCGGGTGAGGCAAGCAGTGAAGCAGAGGTCGGCTTCGATGTGAACGAAGACAGTGTCTATCGCTTGAATGTACAGGTGATCGGAAGAGGTGTCGTTCGGGACGGAAGACAGTATATCCGAACAAGCCTGACCTATGAGACGGCGCCCGGGGTCGTCAAGGAATTTATATTGGAGCCGGAAGAAGGCTACCGGGTAAAACAGGTCAGCTATGAGAGATTACAGGCTGACATGCATGAACTTTCAACAGACAGTCCGTCTATGGATGATGCGGCAACACCGGCAATGGCAATGGCGCTAGCAGAGGATGAGGATGTGTTGCTGGCGCGATATGCCGGTCCACTGCCTGAGAACATCATCGATGTTACGGATCAGCTGGTCGACAACAAGATAGAGATACAGACGGAAAGTGTGGATACGAAGCTTATCGTGGTATATGAAGAGGTACCAGGTAAGGATGGAAATCTGGCTGGTGCTGTGGGGGACGACGGAAACAGTGGAAATGATGTCGTTGATACCGCAGACCATACGGATACCGTACCATATCTGATCCTGATGCTGGCCGCCATGCTGATCATGGCAGAGCGAAAGCGTAGATTGTCTGAGGAAGAATATAACAAACAGGAGGAAATGAAAATGAAAAAGACACGAGTTTTTACCGCAACGATGGCATTGACGATGGCAGCCGGTATGTTCGCAATGCCAATATTCGCAACAGACGGAAGTAATGACGGACAGGGAACGAATCCGGACAGTACGACGGTAAGCTACAACAACGCTACGATCATCGAGAATCCGGATGGAGCGCCTGCGACTTGGGGTGTGGAAGTACCGAAGGCAATTACCTTTACAGATAAGATTTCATCTATCCGTGCTGATGTGAAGCTGGTGGATCTGTCCGCAGATAAGAACCCCGGATATCCGGATGCTGCCAATGCTGTTACAGTTAAGGTAAAATCAGAAAACGGCTATGAGATGAAACTAAATGATCCGGATGAACCGGATTCCCTGAAGTATACACTGGGATATGAGAAATCCGGAGCGATGACGAATGCACCGATCGCGAAGAACACAGATTTTGAGATTGGAAAACTGTCTGAGGATAATCTAAAAATCAAAGGTATGGCAGTGAAGCTGTCCAACGCATTGATGACCGGTAATCATACCGACAAGCTGATCTATACAATCTCTACAACTACGGTAACACCTTAAGAAACAACACTATAAGAAAGTGAGTGAGCGTATTGAGCGACAGACAGGCACCTGACAAACACTGGAAGCATGATGGAAGCTGTCTGAACTATTACAGTCGCAGAGCCATGAAGAGAAGGTACCCCGAAGGGGGCTACCTTCTGCTTGGTGGCATCGGTGAGGGACTGAAGGATCAGACAGGAGAAGTGAGGATCGATTCAGAGTGTTATCCATGCTATGCACTGCATTATGCAAAATGGCGGTATGGGGTCGACGGATATGCAGCATGTGATGATGGAGAAGGCTATTATGCGGTGATTAGAAATCATGTTCCCCGTCATCTCTTGCTGCTATTTTTATTACTGGCACTGATTGGTGCTCTGATGGGTGGAATGTACATGCTTGGAAGGAATACGGCACTGGATGAAAACGCGGTGGACTTCAGTCCAGTAAACGGGGAATCCATCGATCCTGACCCGAATCATATCGCATTTCCTGCCTATCATGATATGAAAATCGAAGCAGGGACAAATGTTCTACATGTGGCGTTATGGAATCCGAAGAAGAATACCTGCTACTTCAAATTCACGATCACAGATGTGAAGAGTGGGAATGTATTATATGCAAGCAAGCTGGTCGCACCGGGTAAGGCTGTTAAAGATGTAGAGCTTTCCGAGGTGATCGAGGCAGGGACACGAGATATCTCGATTGCAGTCGATACCTTCGATCTGGAGGATGAGGATGTCCCATTGAACGGTGCGAAGGTGGAAGTGAAGCTGACAGGAGTGAAGCGAAGTGGATGAGCGCATGCAGGTGTTTCGGGACTGTTCGGACTATGATGCCGTAAGGAATCTGGATGAAGATATCCAGATTGCATGTTACAGCCGGAAGGAATTCGAGCGGCGTCATGAAAACGGAGGCTATCTGTTGTCTGGTATCATCGGTAAGGGTGCAAAAGAGGAATGCGGGAAGCTGCATCTGGAGGACGACGTCCTGCCAATCTACCGCTGTACCTACAACAAGCACCTCTATGAGCCGTATGGCTATGTACTATGTGAGGATGATACGTATCTGGTCATCCTGCAGCTTCGCATACGAAAATTCCTGCTGCTGTTCCTGCTTCTGGCATTGCTCATCCTTTTCGGTCTATTCCTTTATCGGGGCATGGGACGAAGCGGTCCAGATCTGGAGCCGGGTACACGGGATTTCAAGGCGGCACAGAAGCTATCGGATGATTACGGAGAGACGAGGATCATCATACCCGCCTTCCAGCCACTGAATGTCCGCGCAGGGGATACGGGTGTCAAGACGGTGCTGTGGAACCCGGAAAAGAATCAGGTGTATTTTCAGTTTCAGCTCGTTTTGAAAAATACACAGGAAGTCATCTATGAAAGCCGATTAGTGCCGCCGGGACAGGCGATCTATGAGTTATCTTTAAAACGCAGCTTTGATGCGGGTGTCTATCCGCTGATCGTGCGGGTGTCGACATATGATATTGAAGAATATGAACAGCAGATGAATGGCGGAGAAGTTGAAACTTCACTAAACGTCGTTAAGGATACAGGTGATCAAAAATGAAACGATATGAGCTGATCGAATCATATGATCAAAGCTGTACGGTACAAAAGGGAATACAGATCCGCTGTTTCAGCGTCGAAGCCTTTGAACATCTGCAGAGAAAGGGAGCCATCATCGTCGGCAGTGTGCATGGCAAAGGGAAACATACGCTAGGCACGGTATCGATCGACGGAATGGAAATGGACTTTCAGGACCTGGAATATAACAGGCATCTGTACAAGCCTGCGGGGTATATCCAATGCGAAGATGAAACCTACCTCGTCGTATTGAAGCGCAGCTGGATCAAGCTGCTGCTGTTGCTGTTGCTTCTCTTACTTCTTGTCTGTGGCTCCTTGTTCTATTTCCTGAACAGAGAGAGCGGTCCGGATCTGGAGCCCGGCTTGCAGCAGTTTCAGGCGGCAAAAGGCCTGCCGGATGATTATGGCAAGACCTCCTTCATCATTCCTGCCTACAATAAGATTAACATGCAGGCCGATACGGATCAGGCAGGTGCTGCCCTGTGGAATCCGGAAAAGAATCAGGTGTATTTCAAATTCGTCATAGAACTACGGAGCAATCACTCTGTAATTTATGAGAGCCGACTGGTACCGCCGGGTATGGCGATTCGCAACATCACCTTCAATCGCAGCTTCGCGAAGGGGGAGTATCCTATCACCATCCGAGTGAAGACCTTTGATGTGACGGACTATAAACAGGAGCTCAACAGCGGAGAGGTTCAGACCGTGCTGGTGGCTCTGGAAAGTAAGAAATGATCGTATCAGCTCCCTGATATCTGTGTGATATCAGGGGTCCTGATAGGATGGTGTATCGTATGATCCGCCATCCTATGAGGATCAAGATACAGAATAAGAATCTGAGGAGAGTGAGAATATGTGTATCTGGACGATGGAAAACAACTGGGGACAGCTGAAGGGACAGCTAAAGCGTGATGATATCCTAGTGATCTCTACACTGAAGGAGCTGAGCGACATGCACAGCGGTATCCGAGAGAAGCTGCAGTACTGTAAGGAAAGCGGTGTACGTATCTGTCTAAAGGGCATCTGTCTGCAGGAAGACATCTATATGGATTTTCTCAGTGTGATGGAACGAGAGGAAAATTTGCGAAGAGACCGTGTGAAAACCGCTCAGCAAAGGGGAATCCGAAAAGCGCTGGAAAGGAGTCGATTGGGAATGGGGAACTATGGGAGGCCGAGAGCGGAGATCCCGGAGGATTTTGACGAGCAGATCCGCTATCTGAAAAAAAACCATTTATCACTGGAGGCATACCGCAGGAAGACGAACCTTAAGAAATCGACGTTTTACAAATATGCGCGGATGGTACTGGAATAGGAGAAGATGATGAATATCGAACAGAAACGGATCGAGGAGATCAGACAGGAACACCGCAAACAGGAAGAGCGCTGTGAAGCGCTGAAGCAGAAGAAGCAGGTGATGGAGGACAGATATGAGCAGAACAACCGCAGGCTGACGATGTGCATCTGGATCCTGTTCGCTGTATATGCTGTCATGTTCATGACGCAGCTGTTCGCTTATAAACTGCTTCCACTGGAGCTGCGTGAGGTGGCATGGCAGAGTGCAAGGATCGGGAAATGGGTAGTATGTATCCTGGCTATCATCCTGTATGCGGTAGTGAAGCATAATGAAGGTAGTACCTATGAATAAGAATGAGGAGAGAATATGAGAAGATTATGGAAAACGATGGCCGTGCTGCTAGTGTGCGGCGCATGCCTGATGGGCTGTACAAGCACACAGGAGAAGAAGACTGCAGCCACAGGATCCGACAGCGCTACCCTGAAGCAGATGGATCTGAAGGAGCTGGAAAAGAAGATCAAAGACAAGGATGGGTTCATGGTGATGATCACTCAGAGCACCTGTTCCTACTGCAATACGATGAAGCGTACCCTCATCCCGTATTTCCGAGAGCACGGGGATGTCCCATTCTTTGAAATCGAGATGGATATGCTAGGTGATAAGGTTTCGGATACGGAGGCGAGCTTCACCAAGTTGCAGTCGCTGGTGCCAAGCTTCAGCGGATCTACACCGGAATATCTGTATTTCAAGGACGGTACCCTGCAGAAGCAGCAGAGTGGGGAGATGAGTGAGATCGCGTGGAACAATTTCATGATCGAGTGCGGCCTGGTCAAGGGAAAGAAGCAGGAAGAAAAAACAGAGAGCTATACGCTGGCGGAAAGCAAACAGCTCAAGGACAGCTCGATCACAGACATCGCGAAGCTGTTGAAGGAGAAGAAGGACTTCTATTTCTACTTTGCAGCAGAAGATCGCTATAATTCGGCCTTTTCCAAAAAGCTGAAGACCTATGCGGAAAAGCATAAGGTAGAGATCATCCAGCTGAACAATTCCAAAATGGAACAGCCGACGAGCGAGAAGGAAAACGAAGAGATGAATGCAGCAATCGAGACCATCAACAAGGCGATGACGATTGAGATCGCACCATCCTTATTTCGCATAAAAGACGGGAAAGAGGTCGATGTGTTGAAGGACAATGTCAGTGAGGATGAGCTGATCGCATGGTTCAAAAAGCAATGATGAGGTGATGACGATGTGCTTATGGACATATGAATCGAACTGGAAGGAACTGAAGGGAAAGCTAAATAGGCATGATGTCCTGCAGATGGATACGTTACAGGATTTGTGCAGAGAAGATGGTAGTGTCGTTGAGAAACTGCACTACTGTTCCTCCATGGCAATACGGCTCAAACTGCGGGATGTGGTCATCGATGAGGAGCTGGCACAGGATATCATCGACCTGATCACACATGAAGAGGAGCATAAGAAGCAGGAGCTGAAGAAGGCACAGCGCGTTGGGATTGATCGTGCGTTGGCTAAGCAGCGAAGCGGACAAGGAACCTATGGTAGACCACAGGTGGAACTGCCGCAGGATTTTGAAGAACAGGTCAGAAAATGTGTCCGCAATGAACAGCCGCTGGAGACATATCGCAAGGCGACCGGTCTAAAAAAGGCAACCTTTTATAAATATGCGAAGAAGGTCTTGCAGTAGAAAGATTCGTGATATAAGGAAATGAGGGTAGACGATGAAGGAAAAGGAGGATACGATCTTATCACCCCGCAGGAAGCGGAAGAAATCAACCACTGAGGTCATCTTCCTCGTGCTTAAGGAGTATGTGGATCAGCTGATCTTCATCGGTATCCCCCTTTTGATTCTCATCCTGCAGATTATGCAGGTGTGGGCTGATACGAAGCAGGGAAGCCTCATGGCGATGCTTCTAAAATGGGGTCTGCTCATGGTACTGCTTGGTCGTGGTATCCAAAAGCTGTATCAGCGTTATTTTCCAAACAAGAAGCCCGTACAGGAGAAGGAACAGAAAGCAAAGCAGCAGAAGCCAATCACACAGACAGTTGTCAAGCCGGTATTGGTGGAGTCTTTACCTGTCCAACCGGTCAAAGAGAGCGCTACGCTGATCCCGGAGGATATGCACATCCATGGCGATGTCGAGGTACAGCGGGATCTTTCTATCTATGGCATCGTCGAGGGCAATGTATATTGCAAGGGGGATATCCGCCTGTTTGGCAGGGTGAATGGAAACCTGCGATGTCAGAATCTGTTTGTCGATAAAGCAGAGCTGGAGGGCGATATCCAGTGCAATGAAACAATCTATCTGTCACCGAAGAGTATCGTGATTGGAGATATCGTAGCCTGGCGGATGTTGCACAAGGGCTATATGAAGGGAAATGCATATGTCAGAGAGAGTGTCAGGATGGAGAAATCCTCGTATCTGGTAGGAGATGTGACATCCATGGAGATCGAGGTGGAGGAAGGTGCATCCATTCAGGGAAGGATGAGGATCGAAGCGATCCCATATGGAGAAGCGACATACGATTTGTAGAAGAGAAAGTGAAGGAGGAATGCCCGTGATCTGGAATCAGAAGACAAAGAAGACTGAAGAAGTGAAGCAGCAGGAAGAAAAAGAATACCAGCAGGAAGACAGGCAGGAGGCCATACGGGCAGAGGAATTCAAACGACAACAGGCCGCACGCGCGGAGGAAGAAAAACGAATACAGATGGAACAGGAACGCCAGCTCAGAGCACAGGCGGAAAAGGAGAACAGAAGAACGATGGAAACGAACAGAACTTTTGATGAGCATGAAACAGCGCGTGAGGAAGCATCCGTGATTGGAGAACATACGGAACTGACAGGGGATGTGAATACAGATGATGATCTAATCATCCATGGCCGTATCAAGGGCAATATCAAATGCAGTAAGAGCATCCAGGTGTACGGCAGTGTGGAAGGCGACATCATCTGTCAGGATGCCGTGATTGTCAAGGCGGCGATACAGGGCAGTATCGAATGCAAAAATTCCCTGAATATCTCGCAGGAGACGAAGGTGGAAGGGAATATCATCACCTCCTCATTGGAAAACGGGGGCAGTATCCATGGGGATGTGCGAGCGGCAAACAATATCCGGCTGAGTGCGGATGCCCAGATCATCGGTGATATCATGACCGGAACGATCAGTGTGGAACAGGGGGCCTGTATCCAGGGGAGTGTATCCATAGGAGTTAAGGAAGGGACGAAGGGGTTGAACAGCTGAGAAAAGCTATATAATGAAAGTATGATTTTGGATGAGGAAGCAGCTCCTTGACAGTATGAGCGTAAATCGGTTGAATGCATTATATCGATACATAATGGAAAGCAAAAAGGGCAGATACCTGACTGAGGAATATCTGCCTCTTTTTTGGTAATGTGCTGATTTTAGACCGCTTACCCCTTATCTGCCTTTTTACCTTGTAAGTCCTCATGGAATGGAGGCTTTTTCTAAAGCGTTGTATATGTCGAAGCGATACGCTAAAACAAGAAAGATATAGAGAATAGTTCCTTTTGAATATCATCTGGCAGCAAGAAAAAAAGGAATCAACGTATCACATTAAAGCGATGTACTTGATTCCTTTTCACTTTCATAGGTGGTGGCTCTACCCATCTTTGATAAACGAAAGCGGTAGACTGTTCTTTTTTGCTTGTGAAAGAATACCCTGTGTGTATTCTCGAACATTGATAGAAGAAAACTCTATGTTATTATATGAGTACAGCCAGCAGTCATATAAGAATATTCCAATAGAAGCCTTCGGATGTTAAAACTGCCGGAGGTATTTTTTACTTCAGGATAAGGGATTGTATCTTACAGGTGGGAGCACAGCTCATAGGCATCCCAGATACCCTCCATGATATCCTTTGGATGAGAGCTGTCACCGATATTATAAATATCCTTTGCCTTCAACAAAATCTGATCATACAGGGAACGATTGCTGCGATAGCCAAGTGCAAGGATCGTGCAGTCACTTGCCAGCTCCTGTATAGTCCCCTGTGCCTCAACCACGATTTCATGCTCGCGGATTTCCTGCAGCTTTGTCTGTAAGCGGATATCAACCTGATGGTGCTCCAGTAATTCCATAATCATCTGCTTGTTCATATCGGCAGGGGCTCCGGTAGACATCAGCTTGTCAGCCATTTCTACGATGCGTACACTTGATCCATGTTGTGATAGCCAGATAGCCAGCTCACAGCCGACTAGTCCTCCACCAATAATCGTTGTCTCTTTCTTTGCGCTGACAGTACCCTTCAATACATCGACAGCAGTTACTCCGTATTCGATTCCCTTGATTGGCGGCAGGAACGCATGGCTTCCGGTTGCACAGATTACAACATCAGCGGCCTCGATGCGTGGATCCTCTACCTGTACATCACTGTTCAATTCAACCTGTACCTGCAGCTTCTCCATCTGGTGCTCATACCAGGAAATCAGCAGCTTTCCATCATCCTTGAATTCCGGAACACTTGCCCAGCGATACATGCCACCCAGCTGGTTTTCTTTTTCTACAAGTGTTACTGTGTGTCCGCGTAGTGCCAAAACTCTTGCGGCCTCCATACCGGCAGGACCTCCACCGATGACAAGGCAGTTTTTCATATTCTCTGCCTTAGAGAAGGCAGCCTCTTTTTCACGGTTGCATTGCGGATTTACAGCACAGGACATCAGACGCATGGAGTGTGCCCGGTTAAAGCAGCCGTCATGACAGGACAGACATGGGCGGATATCCTGCACGTCTCCATTTCGCATTTTGTTGACAAATTCCGGGTCCGCAAGCAGTGGTCTTCCCAATACCACCATGTCGCACTTTCCTTCCTGCAATGCCTCGGAAGCAAGCTGTGGATAGCCCATTCGCCCGGCTGTCAGCACCGGTACCTTTACAACCTCTTTTACCTTTTCGGCAAAAGGCAGATACAAGCCGCGATTCTGGAAGAATGGCGGATGTGCCCAGTACCATGCATCGTAGCTTCCGGCATCCACATTCAAAGCATCATAACCGGCTTCTGTCAAAATTTTAGCAAATTGCAGGCCTTCCTCAATATCTCTTCCCAGCTCCGGATAGGATTCACCAGGCAGGATGCCATGGCGTTCCGCACGGATAAAGCTCTTGAGTGAGAACCTTAAAATCACAGGGAAATCCTTGCCGCATGCCTGTTTAACAGCCTGTAATATGGCGAGCGGAAACCGCAGTCTGCCCATCAGGTCACCGCCGAACTCATCCTCGCGTTGATTGAAATATTCCATTGTGAAATTATCCAGCAAATAGCCCTCATGAACTGCATGCACCTCGATACCATCTGCTCCTCCCATCTTTGCCAGCATGGCGCAGGTCGCGAAATCCTTGATCAGCTCGTAGATTTCTTCAGTAGTTAAAGCACGATGCTGAATGGAAGGATCCCAGCGATTCGTGGTTGCACTCGGTGCAACAAAGGTATTATCCAGAATCATTGCAGGTATGGCGGAGCGTCCCAATCCTGCGGTTAGCTGTACAAACAGCTTGGAATTGTAGGCATGAATATTATCACTCATTTTCTTTAGCTGCGTCATGTAGCTTTGCGGGTCCTCCAGCGGACAGGGAAAGCTTGCCTTGCGATGCTTTTCGATTCTGTTTTCGATAAAATTGGCACCTGTGATGATTAGACCGGTACCTCCACGGGCCCGTTCTGTAAAGTAATCAATGGATTCCTGCTTATACGCCCAATGGTCATCCAGCTGTCCCATTGCCATCGGAGCCATAGCAAAACGGTTTCGTATCTCCACATTACCGATACGAAGCGGCGTGAATAAAGCTTCATATTCCTTTTTCATGATGTTCCTCCTTTAAGTGAACGTGTTCATTTAATTAAATGATAGCACTTACATAGAAAAAGTCAAGGGCTGGTTTGCGTTGTGTTTTTTTAACGGATACGTTACAATGAAGACACAAAGCAGGTGAGTGTATGAGCGTGGAAGAAAAGGAAATACGGCGGCGCCCGAATCAGACGGAAAAAACAAGAAGAAAAATTGTTGAGGCGATTCATGCGAGTATGAAGGAAGCAGATCTTAGTGATATCACCATCCGTAGCGTATGTAATAAGGCCGGTGTATCCATCGGCACCTTCTATTTATATTTTTCCTGTAAGGAGGCCGCTTTGCTGTATGGCTATCGTCAGGCGGATGAACAGTTTCTTGCATTGCAGCTGGAGGAGGATGCATGGAACAGCATTCGTAAAATCATGACCTGTTATCTGAAGATGGTCACACTGGAGGACATGCACGCCGTGCGTCAGATCTATATTTGCCATATTAAATACCATGATACCTATTTCTTTGATGAACAGCGTCCGATTTTTCAACTGTTGGCGGCAGAGGTTGGTAAGCTGGTTTCAAAGACTGCAGTGAAGGATGTGACATGGGGACTGCTGACGACTGCCCGGGGTCTGATTTATCATGCCTGCTGTTTAAAGGATGAGCAGATAGCACCGGACTGGCATGAGAAGCAGCTGGAGGAGCTTATGGATTATCTTTCTTATCGTGTGCAGAAATTACAAAGAGGAACTACGTGATCGCTGGCTTCAAAGACATGTTTAAAGTATTGTGGAAAAGGCTATTGCGAGAATTCAATTTGTCAAATGGCAGCGCCTTTTGATTACAGGGTGTATGGACTGACTGGTTTTTTCGGAAATAGAATTTTATATATTGGTAATTAAAGAGGTTTTAAAATTATATCAGGATGATAGGATAATGGTTTAACCCGAAAGGAGGAAGCATGTTATGGGAAAAGCTAAATGCAATAGAGGTTATGGAGGATTTTATCATGAGAGAACTTATAAGATTGACTGATTATAGTAAATCCGATATATATGAAATTTTTGAAATTGCTGATGATCTATTAAAAGGGAAATACAAAAACTTTTTTAAAGGGAAAACCGTAGTTATGTTTTTTCCTAATACCAGTATCAGAACAAGAGTTACATTTGAAAAGGGTGTCTATTTATTAGGAGGACAAGCTGTTTTGTTTCCAACGGAGACACTTGATAAAAAAGAAGATTTACAAGATGTTTTTGGGTATTTAAGCAATTGGGCTGATGTATTAGTCATACGTCATAAAGATATTCATGTCTTGGAAAAAATAGCAAGATATTCTTCGGTTCCGGTGATCAATGCAATGACTGATGTTAACCATCCATGTGAAATTATTTCTGATTTATATGCACTTTCAAAAATAAGGGATAATTTCATAAAAGATAAATTTCTTTTTTGTGGAGAAAATAAAAATATAGGATATGCTTGGAAGGAAGCTTCTGAGGTTATGGGATTTGATTTAGAGCAATGCTGTGGTGAAGGATATGAAATGGAAGGTATCGTAACGCATCATGATATTGAAAAAGCCATTTTAGGTAAGGATATTATTTGTACGGATTCACTTCCGGCTACCATGTTAGAGCATTTCAAGAAATGTAAAGTTACAACACAAGTAATGAAAAAGGCAAACAAGGGAGCTGTATTGAATCCATGCCCGCCATTCTATAGAGGTGAAGAGATATCAGACGATATAATAGAATCTGAATTTTTCGTTGGATATGAATTCAAAAAATATCTATTATATGTTCAGCAAGCAATTATGATGTATTGTTTGGTTCGATAATTTGGAATTTATAAAGATACAACAATAGATTCATAGTTCTGTTTACACAGTAATAAATACATTAAAACAGGTGATACTAAGGAGGAAATAATGAAAAATTCTATAAGACCCCAAATAATATTTTTAGGTATATGGAAGCAGTAAAGGAAGCATAAAGGGAAATCAGGAGTCATAGGAAGAATAAGCGACAATTAGAAATTTTAAAAAAAATCAGAGAAAATCACCAATCAAAGTAATTGTATAAATTAGAATTTGTGACAGGAGAAGGTTATGAAAATATTGTTATTGTGTTTAAATGCTTTTGAGACAATGGAATTTAGCCCTTTTGTGGATGTTTTTGGATGGGCGCATGATGATTTTGATTGTGATATAAAGATTGATATATGTGGATTTAGTCGTACGATTATAAGTACATTTGGAGTATCGATAACATCTGATATTTTAATAGATGATGTTGATGCAGGTCAATATGCTGCCTTGGCTATACCTGGAGGATTTGAAGAATATGGCTTTTATAAGGAAGCGTATCATGAAAAAACTCTGAATTTGATTCGCTCTTTTCATTCACTTCATAAGCCTATTGCATCCGTTTGTGTAGCTGCTTTTCCTTTAGCTAAAAGTGGCATATTAAAAAATAGAAAAGCAACAACATATCATTTACGTGGCGGATATAAGAGGGAAGAATTAAAGGATTTTGGCGTCATACTTGGAGATGAATGGATCGTGATTGATGATACTATCATAACATCTTCATGTCCAAAGACAGCACCTGATGTTGCCTTCCAATTATTAAAAATGCTAACATCACAAGAAAAAGCCATTGAAGTAAAAAAAGCGATGGGGTACTAACAAACCTTAGAATTTATTGGAGGTGAATTATGAGATTACTGATACTGTATGGTGTTAATTGCACGAAAGACATATGGAATGTTATAGACCCTTATCTAAAAGAATTTGAAATTGATTATGTGGAGTACCCGCATGAAGTAACACTACACGCAAAAAAAGTTGATGATATTACTGAATGGGTTTATAAAAACTATGGTCATCACAGTTATGATGCAATTATAGGACATAGTCTTGGAGGAATCATTGCATTGCAATTAACTGCAAAATATAAAATGAAAGTCGATAAAATAATCTATTTGGATACAAATTTGAAGCCTGCTAATGAATTTTATAGAAATTTAATGACACAAAAAAACATGGATAAATATGGAAATAGTATTCTTCAAATGTTTAGTAAAGAAAGGGAATTTTATACTGCTGAATTATTGAAGTCAATTCAAGTTGATTTTGATTATAGCACTTTAGTCAATGAAGTTACACAGGATATTTATGCGATTTATGGTGACCGTGGTATGTCGGAATATCCAGCAAAGATTCAGGATTTAAATTTATCTGCACAGGTTTTAAATCATCTCAATATATTGTTTATTCATGATTCTTGTCATATGATTATGGTTGAGAATCCTAAACAATTATCAAAACTTATGAAAGGTATACTACTAAATTCCACTTTATTTTAACTGAAAATGAGAATTTGTAATTGAAGTTTTTTGTATTTTGCGAAGGGAGAATATTTTTATGCTTTCCATATTAGGTGCAGTATTATTTGGAGTTATAGCAATTATGACAGTTCTTGTTGCTTGTGGTTTGCCTTTGGGCGAATTCACAATGGGAGGACAACATAAAACCCTACCTAAGAAATTTAGAATTGTGGCAGTTATTTCGTTTGCTGTCCAAGTTTTTGCAATGGTAATTGTTTTGCAGGCTGGAGGTTTTATTTCCTTGTGGTTGTCTTTTAAGGCTACGAAGTATATTTGTTTCT
>ERZ781275.421-NODE-421-length-49446-cov-53.544269_pt1 | contig 49446 bp, 44 predicted proteins | sample MGYA00375853_ERZ781275 | MGnify/ENA primary metagenome ERZ781275 (study PRJEB29790, sample SAMN03653691) | human gut metagenome | host: Homo sapiens | place: USA: Dallas, Texas | collected 2012-07-23 | study: EMG produced TPA metagenomics assembly of the Gut...
ATAGCTCTTTGTCTATCTCTACGTACATATTTCTATATACGCTGACTATTTTGTTCGCCTAACTCATGATTTAAATCACAAGTATGCGGCTCACAATAATCAAAAAGCATTTTGCCAAATAGTCTATAGATGGTATAATATAGCTATTGTTTTTAACTATTTATAATTTGTATATATAAGAAAGGATGGAAATGAATGGTTGAATCAGCATGGTCGCTATTGCCTCCGATAATTACCATAGTATTGGCTTTGGCGACAAAAGAAGTATACATGTCGTTGATTGTGGGTATCTTTGTAGGGGCTTTAATGTTCACAGGCTTTGATTTATTAGCTGCTATTGATACATTTTTTGCAATTATGTCCGATAAAGTTGGCGGAAATGTATATATTTTAGTATTTTTGGTCTTATTAGGTATTATTGTAGCAGCTATTGCTCGCTCTGGTGCTTCTCGTGCTTATGGTGAATGGGCAGCAAGTGCAATCAGAGGAAAACGCAGTTCCTTACTCGTTACTTCTATCTTAGGGGTAGTTATCTTTATCGATGACTATTTTAACTGTTTGACTGTAGGTACAGTTATGCGTCCTGTTACTGATAAATTTAATGTAACTCGTGCAAAACTCGCTTATATCATCGATGCTACAGCAGCACCAATTTGTATTATCGCTCCAGTATCTAGCTGGGCAGCAGCAGTTAGTTCTTCACTTCCAGAAGACAGTGCTATTGATGGTTTCTCCTTATTCTTGCAGACAATTCCTTTTAATATGTATGCATGGTTTACTATTATCTTTATGTTGTTTTTGATTTGGACTGGTAAAGATTTTGCTGCTATGAAAACTTTAGAGAAAAAAAGCGGTGGCAAATTAGTAATTCCTGAAGAATATAAAGAAGAAAAAATGGAAGCAGTAGGTAATGGTAAAATCTTAGATTTATTATTACCACTTATCGTTTTAATCGGTGGTTGCATCTTCGGTATGCTCTATACTGGTGGTATTTTAGAAGGTGCTAGTGTATCTGATGCTTTTGCTAATTGCGAATCCGCTAGAGGTCTAGTAATTGGTTCCTTTATCGCTTTAGTGTTCACATTCTTACTCTATGTGCCACGTGGAGTACTCCGCTTTGGCAAATTCTGTGAATGTTTTAACCAAGGTTTTAGAGCAATGACACCTGCTATCTTTATCTTATGTCTTGCTTGGAGCTTATCTGGTGTTTGCGGTGAAGATTATTTAAATATCGGTGGTTATGTTGGCGGTATCGTATCCAATAATGCTACTGTAGGTATGTTCATGCCAGCAGTATTCTTCCTTGTAGCTATCGGTCTTGCTTTTGCTACTGGTACTTCTTGGGGTACATTCGGTATCTTGATTCCTATCGCTCTTGCTGTAGTATCTACTGATGCTCATCTCTTAGTGGTTACAGTAGCAGCAGTATTAGCTGGTGCTGTAGGTGGTGACCATGTATCACCAATATCTGATACAACTATCTTAGCTTCTGCGGGGGCTCAATGTAGCCATATCGACCATGTAAGTACACAGGTTCCATATGTAATCGTAGTAGCTAGTTGTGCATTTGTAGGCTATTTAGTAGCTGGTATTGCTGGTAATGGTTGGATTGGTGTAGTATCTGGTTTTGTTTTATTAGCTATAGCTATGACTTATATTTATAAAGTTTTAATGAAAGATTAATAAAGATTAATTAAGAAAACTCTAGGATTTATATTCTAGAGTTTTTTTATATCTAAGATTAGATTTGATATTATTAGGAAAATTATATTTTTTGAAAAATATAAATATAAAATAAGGAAATAATATAGTAGTGGATTTTTACATATATATGATATAATATAGAATTAGTTAAGAATGGATTTATAAATTAATAATAAAATTTGTGGAGGATTTTATGGGAAGATTTTATAAAAAAGCGATAGTTACAGCTTTATTAGTATCAGCATTATCAACTACTGCTTTTGCGGCCTCAAAAGATAATACAGATTATGAAAATATACCACCAGAAGCTGTTATTGTTACAGATTTTAATAGTGATATCTTTAAATCATCAGCATTTTCTAATTATGATAATGAACTTCAACAGTATAGATTAAGTAAATATGATATTATAAATGTGAGTATTGTGGGCTTTAATGATAGTCTTAATAAATCAAATACTATGGGACGATATGGATACACTTCTAGTGCGATTAATGGCAGTGTAAATTATAATTCTACATTAGCACAAACAGGTTTTAATGATATTGTAATTGGTCCTGATGGATATGCACAACTTCCATATGCTGGTTCAGTAAAACTTGCTGGGCTTACAGTTGACGAAGCAAAAGATTTACTCACTATGAAATTAGGAAGATATTTAAAAATACCATCTATGTCGGTGATAGTCACTTCTTATGGACCTAGAAAAGTACAGGTTTTAGGAGAAGTAGAAAAACCAGGCATTATAGAGCTTGCGGCAGATGACATGAATGTTTTGGCTGCTGTAACAAGTGCAGGTTGGGCAAATAAATATGGTCGTATCAAAAAAATACAAGTTATTCGCATTATTGATGGTGTGATGTATGTAAAAGAAGCTAATTTAAAAGATTATATCGAAAAACATGATATACGTCAGAATATAGAATTAAAAGATGGAGATATCTTATATATTCCTCGTTCTAATAAAATTGACCTTCAAGATGATATTATGCCTTGGATTAGTTTCTATGGATTATACAAAAATATTACTGATTAATGGAGTTTTGATTTAATGGATACACAAAATAATGATACAATTGATTTAAAAAAATTGTTTTCTTTAATGATAGAAAAGAAAACGATAGTTATAGCGATAATAGTAATTTGTACTATTATTGCCACTATAGTTGCTTTTGTCTTACCAAAATCTTATCAATCTACCACACTTGTACGTGTAAAATCTAGTAGTAGTTCTTCTATGGCTGGTTATGCAGCTATGGCAGCTGGTTTTGGTATAGATATAGGGGGAGGAAGTTCCGGTTCACCTGAATCTTATATAGAACTTATGAAATCTCGTGAAGTTTTAGAACCTATTATTGCTGAATTAGATTTCCCAGAGGAAACAAAGGAGAAAATGACAGCAGCAGGTTTTGCAAAATCTAATTTAGAGATAACTAATATTAAAAAGACAGAATTAATAACTATAGCTGCTTATGGTAAAACACCAGAGGAAGCACAGATGATTTCTCAAGGGGTAGCAGATAATTTCTTAGCTTTAATGACTAAATTAAATAAGGAAGATAATTCTTCTACTTTGAAATTTCTTGATGAACGTATAAAAATCGCTAAAGAAGAAATGGAAACAGCAGAAAATAAATTAGCTGCTTATCAGCAAGAGCATAAAATCTATGCACCTGACGAACAAGCAAAAGCTATTATTGCTAATTTAAATAATTATGATACAACGATTGCTCAGCTTCAAGCTCAAAGTGAAGGTGATAGTGCGAAACTCGCTGGTGTGACTAGTCAATTGGAACAGCAAAATGCATCTTTATTAGAATATAATGTATCTGATAATACAAATATCGGCAATATTCGTGAGTCTATAGTCAATAAACGTGTAGAACTTGTAGGACTTCAGCAACAATTCACTGATGAACATCCAGATGTGATTAAAGCCAAAGAAGAATTAAATAGCCTTGAAAGATCTTTATCTGATGAGATCGCAAAGGCTGTAAATTCTCAATCAGTGACTTTAAGCCCAGTACAATCTAATCTTTTAAAAGATAAAATCAGTACAGAAGTGCAGATATCTGTAAATAATGCTTCTTTAGAAGCTTTGAAAGCAAAACAAGCAGAAGCTCAAGAAAGTATAGCTACATTATCTGCTGATAGTGTGGAATATATGCGTCTATCTCGTGAAGCGACTATCACAGGTCAAGTATATACTTCTCTTGTACAGAATTATGAACAGACTAGAATTCAAGAAGCAAAAGATTCTATGGATATCCAGATCATTGATGCAGCAGATTTACCAAAAGAAGATATGCCAGCTAAGCCAAATAAAAAATTAATTGTAGCTATTGGTTTTGTTTTAGGTATAATGATTAGCTTTGGTTATACTTTATATAATTATAGTAGAAGATATGGTTTATAATAGGAAATAAAGGTAAAAGGAGAAGTATAGATTTTAAGATAAATATAGCTTCTCCTTTTATACTATAATTAAAAATAAATGCAATGTAGGTGAATTTATTGGCACAAAATTATAAAACTAAGCTAAAACAGAATATCCGCATAATTTGGTCCGGTATATCACTGATGGCAGATTATCTAGCGGTATTATTAGCTGAACTGATAGCAATATATTTTAGTGAGGAAAATCTTCGTCATATAGATTTATTTATCGTTATACCTTTTATCTATATAGCTTTTATTGCTGCTGCAAGGACTTATCGTCGCATTATTCCTTTTTGGCAGAGGGTCGAGTCGCTTTTTTATAGCAGTATCTATAGTATTATCGCTATCTTATTATTCTTTTTTGTGCGAGCAAATGCCACTGAACATAGTATAGCTTTTTTAGCTTTATTATGGCTAGCTAGTTTTATCTGTTTAGTGATAATGCGTTATTTATTAAAGCGTATTTTAGATGAAAGAAATATATTTCAAATTCCTTTACTTATTATTGGGGCTCAAGAAGAAGCCTTAGCTTTTGTTAAAGCTATCAATAGTGATATAGGAATGAGTTCTTATAAAATAGTAGGTTTAATCAGTGATAAAACTCCTGTAAAAGGATTAGAAAATTATCCGCTATTAGGTGATTTTAAGGATATGGAAAAGACTATTAAAACTACAGGGGTAAATAATGTATTGATAGCTATTCCATATTTAGAACAAGCGAAAATACAAAATATTATTCATCGTGTACAGCCATTGGTAAAAAATATCTGTATCATTCCTAATTTACAAGCTATTCCTATGGGAGGAGCTGATTTAGAAACTTTTTTTGATGAAAAGTTTATGCTGATAAAAGTTCGTAATAATTTAGCTCGCAATATCAATAAATTGATTAAGTTGATTTTTGATATGATAGTAGGTTTATTGATTTGTATACCAGTGATTCCGATAATAATAGTTTGTGCTATATGGGTAAAAATGGACTCCAAAGGACCTATTTTTTATAATGCTAAACGTATTGGCAAAAATGGTAAGGAATTTACTTGTTATAAATTTCGCTCTATGTATACAAATAGTGATGAATTATTAGAGCAATATTTAGCTGAAAATCCAGTGGCAAAAAAAGAGTGGGATGAATTTCAAAAGCTTCATGATTTTGATCCTCGTGTTACAAAAGCTGGTAAGATCATGCGTAAAACTAGCCTTGATGAATTGCCACAAATTCTCAATGTATTAAAAGGTGAGATGAGCCTTGTGGGGCCTAGACCATATCTGCCACGCGAAAAAGAGATGATGGGACATTTTTATAATATTATTATTTCTACAGTACCAGGAATAACAGGCTATTGGCAAGTAAATGGTCGTTCAAATGTAACTTTTGAAGGTCGATTAAAAATGGATGATTGGTATATACGCAATTGGTCTGTATGGATAGATATTATATTATTGATTAAAACGATAAAAGCAGTATTTTGTAATAAAGGAGCAGTATAATAGATGAAAATTATTATTTTAGCAGGTGGTGGAGGTACTAGATTATTCCCTTTATCTAGAGATTGTTATCCAAAGCAATTTCTTCATGTAATAAGAGATAAATCTTTACTTGCCCAAACTATAGAAAGATTTTTAGGCTTAGTAGAAGCAAAAGATATTATTATTGTGACAAATGAACGATATATCTTTCATGTGCAAGCAGAATTAAAAACTATAAATGCACAAGAAGCACATATTATTACTGAGCCAATGGGGAAAAATACAGCTCCAGCTATTGCGTTAGCACAGAGTTATTGTCAGGATATATTGCAATGTAATGATGATGAGATTTTATTTGTAAGTCCATCAGATCATTTAATTAAACCAATAGAGGCTTTTCAAGATTTAATAAAAAATGCTCAAAATGTAGCTAAAAATAATATAGTTACTTTAGGGATTAAACCTACAAAACCAGAGATTGGTTATGGTTATATTGAAGCAGAGAAAAATAATAATTTAGCTAAAAAAGTTATTTCTTTTAAAGAAAAACCAGATTTAGCTACAGCTAAAGAATATATTTCTTCTGGTAATTATTATTGGAATGGTGGTATGTTTATGTTTAGTATAGCTACCATGCAGGCTGAATTAACTAAATATATGCCAACAATAATAGATATTATCCAGAATGGTTATCAATATGCAGTAGATAATTTTATAAATATGCCAGATATATCCATTGACTATGCAGTAGCAGAAAAATCACAAAAGATGATGATGATACCAATGGAAAATATTTATTGGAATGATATTGGCAGTTTTGATGCTATTGCGGAAGTACTTTCTGATAAGGATAAAAATGTATTTAAAGGTGATATTTTAGCGGAAAATTGTACAGATACGATGATTATCGGTGATAATCGTCTAATAGCTGGTATTGATTTAGAAAATTTAATGATTATAGACACACCAGATGCACTTCTTGTAGCAAAAAAAGGTGAAAGTCAAAAAGTAAAAAATATAGTGAATAAGCTTAAGCAGAATAAACGTAAGGAAGCAAAAGAAAATGTCACTATGTATCGCTCATGGGGGAAATATACTTTACTTACTGAGAGTGAAGGTTATAGAGTACGTAAAATAGAGATGGATCCAGGGGCGTCGCTTACTATGCAGATGCATTATCATCGTAGTGAGCATTGGACTGTTATTTCTGGCACAGGTAAGATTATTATTAATGATGTAGAAAGTATTTTTACCGAAAATCAAAGTACTTATATTCCTATGGGAGTAAAGCATAAATTATCTAATCCAGGGAAAATACCTTTAATTATTATAGAGGTACAATCGGGTAAATATATTAATGAAGATGATATTGTAGTTTTTGAGTAAATGAGGTAAATAAGGTGAAAATTCTTCATGTAGGTGAATATGTTAATGGTGGTGTAGCCACATATTTAAGAACTTTATTAAATGGATTACAGAAATATAGTAATATAGAAAGTTATTTATTGATTAGTGAGTATAAATCTCAAAAAAACTGGGAAAATATAACTAAAAAAGTATTTTATTATAAATATAAAAGAAGTATATCAAATATTTTTTCAGCTATAAAACAAATACATGAAGTCATAGAAAAGGTAAATCCTGATATAATACATGTTCATAGTACATGGGCAGGTCTTTTTGTTAGATTACCCTATTTATTTAGAAAAAGAAAAGCTAAGATAATATATCAATCACATGGCTGGGCTTTTTTAATGGACACATCTAAGTATAAAAAAAATGTATATGCTTTAGTAGAAAGAATTTTATCCATACCGACAGATAAAATTATAAATATATCTAATTATGAACAAAATCAGGCTATTAAATATGGTTTTAATAAAAATAAAATGATAATGATTTATAATGGAGTAGAAGATAAAGTAAATAAGTCTAATTTAAAATTAAATTGGGATAGAAATAAAATAAATTTATTATTTGTTGGTAGATTGGATAAACAAAAAGGTTTAGATTTATTTTTAGATGTATATAATAAAATGGAGATGGATAATATTCATTTATATGTAATAGGAACTAGTGTGTTAGATAGTAGTTTACCTAAAGATACAGAATATGTTACTTACTTAGGATGGGTTGATAATAAAGATATTGATGTATATTATCAAGCTTGTGATGCAGTAATAATGCCATCACGTTGGGAAGGCTTTGGGTTAGTAGCAATAGAAGCAATGAAAAATTCAAAACCTGTAATAGTAAGTAATAGAGGTGCTTTGCCAGAACTTATAAAAAATAATAAAAATGGATATATTTTTGACATGGATAAATTAAATAGTTTAATAACAATACTATCAAAATTAGATAAATTTAATTTGAATTTTTTAGGAAAAAATGCAAGAAAAATTTTTTTGGAAGATTTTTTGGCATCTAGATTTGTTGATAATATATATTATTTGTATAAAAATGGAGAAATAAATGATTGATGAAATATATAAAGTGAGTATAATCATACCTGTATATAATGTTGAAAAATATATGAGATGCTGTTTAGATAGTGTGATTGAACAATCCTATAAAAATTTAGAAATTATATTAATAGATGATGGTTCAACGGATAGTAGTGGGGAAATTTGTGATCAATATAAGGCAAAAGATGAACGTTTTAAGGTAATACATCAAAAAAATGCTGGATTGCCCAATGCTAGAAATGTTGGAATAGAAAATATTACAGGGCATTTAACAATGTTCATAGACTCTGATGATTGGATCGATAAAGATTGTGTAGAAAAATGTGTAAAAGAATTTATATTAAATGATAAAATAGAATGTATATTATTTCCATATATTAGAGAATTTGAAAATATATCTAAACCCGTTTATTTTTTAGGCAAAAGAAAAAAAATATTTATGGATAACAATGTAAAAAAATATATTCATAGACGGTTATTTGGTCCTATAAATGAGGAATTAAAAAAACCAGATTCAATGAATGATTTAAATACTGCATGGGGAAAAATGTATTTATCTAGATTTATTGAAGATATACGATTTACGGATGTTAAATATATTGGTTCTGCAGAAGATTGTTATTTTAATATGCAATTATTTAGTAGATTTAAAGTAGTAAAATATATTCCAGACATAAAATATCATTATAATAAAATAAATCAGAACTCGATAGTTCATAAATATAATGAAAAGCTAGAAAAAACTAGAAAAAATTTATATATATATGCTCAAGAATTAATAGATAATAATAAATATGATAATTATTATAAAGTTGCATTATTTAATAGAATTGTATTAGATACTTTAGATTTAGTAAGAAATGTAACAAATAGTAACTTATCATTATATTTGAAATATAAATTGGTAAAAGATATTTTAAATGATAAATATAGAAAAGAATACTTGAAAAAATTCGATATTTCTTTGTTAGATTTTAAATGGAAAATATATTATTTTTTATGTAAAAAGAAAATGGTGATGGGTGTTATTAGTATGACATTTTTAGCAGAAAAGTTAAAAAAATATCTTCGTTAATTTAGTTAGGAGTAATATATGAATTTATTAAAAATTTTTATGAAAATATATCCTATAAAAATAATATTTAAATTTTTTTATTATTTATTCGTAGAGTATATTGCAAATAATATAATCAATAATATACCTATAGCGAGATTGAGATGGTTGTATTATGTTTTGGTATTAAGACATAAAATTGATTATAGAGCATATATTTATTTAGGTATATATATATATCCTACATTTAATTCAATGAAAATAGGTAAGTATACTAATATAAATAGAAATTGTATTTTAGATGGAAGAGGAGGATTATATATAGGAGATAATGTAAATATTTCAGCAGAAGTAGCTATATATACAGGTGGTCATGAAATGAATTCATCTAATTTTGCATATTATGATAAACCTGTTTATATAGGAGATAGAGTTTGGATTGGTACTAGAGCTATGATAATGCCTGGAGTATCTATTGGAGAAGGAGCCATGATAATGCCTGGAGCTATTGTAACAAAAGATGTTGCTCCATTTAGTGTAGTGGCAGGAGTTCCTGCTAAAAAAATAGGAGAACGTAGTAGGGACTTAACATATGAATTAACATGGAGGAGTATGTTTTTATAAAAGGAGAATAAAATGGAAAAAGTAGTATTTATTATTCCATATTTTGGTAAGTTTAATAATTACTTTCAGTTATTTTTAAACTCTTGTGCTTATAATAAAAATTTTGAATGGCTAATTTTTACAGATGATACTCGAGATTTTAAGTATCCAGTTAATGTAAAAGTTATATATACTACATTTGATAGATTAAAAAATAGAATACAAGAATTGTTTGATTTTCCGATAATATTAAATAATCCATATAAATTATGTGATTTTAGACCAGCTTATGGGTTGATTTTTGAAGAATATATAAAAGAATATCAATTTTGGGGGTATTGTGATACTGATGTCATTTGGGGAAATATATCTGATTTTATAAAAGATGAAGATTTGATGAAATACGATAAAATATGTGTTTTTGGACATTGTAGTTTGTATAAGAATAATAAGAAAATGAATAATCTATTTAAAGTGAATTTAAATAATGAAGAACGTTATAAGATTGTGATGCAAAGAAATCGAACAAATTCTTTTGATGAAGAATTTAATGGTAGTATAAATAATATAATAGAGCAAGAAAATTTAAAAATGCGCTATAGAGAAGATCAGGCTAATATTTATACAAAATCATCTGATTTTAGATTAACAAGTTTAAATAAAGATAGAAAAACATATACAATAGAAAAATTAAAAAAAGCTTTTTTTGTTTGGGATAATGGCAATTTATTTAGATATATATTGGAAAATGACAAAGTTTATGTAAAAAAATATATGTATATACATTTACAATCTCGTAAAATGAGGGTTAATTTAACTAATTTATATAGGAATAAATATAAAATTATACCAAACGCCTTTGATGAATTGGAAATTAGTGATATTGATAAAAATACATTTAAAAAAATTAAAATAAAACATTTTAATTTGCATTATTTTAAATTGCGTAGTAAAAATTTGCGTGAAAAAATAAAACGTAGATTAACAGGCTACTATAATAGTTAATAAATAGAGGAGGAAATAATGAATTTAGCAATTGTAACATCAATAGCTCCTAATAAAAAAAATACAGGAGGTCCATCTGGTCTTATCTGGGAGATACAAGAATTATTAAAACAAGAACGTAATATAAATATAGACACTTTAATAATTAATTCATCTAAAAATAAATATATAGCGCAATTAAATACATGGGGGTTTTATAAAGGGATATATATAAAGTCATTAGAAAAGTATGATAAAATTTTATTATATCCAGATTTTTTATTAGGTTATATGCCATCTAAGGTATTAGATAAAATAATAGTATTAGCGCCTGATGCTAGTAGTATGGTTGGAAAAAGAAAATATGATGTATACATGAAAGATAAATCTGTAAGTGTAATAAAAAAAATATATCAATATCTTTATTATAAAAGATTTATTTATTTTGAAAAAAGATATATTCCTAAAGTTGATAAGTATATAGTTGTTGGCGAAAACGATCGTGATTGGTTACGAAGTTATTTAAAGATAAATGCAGATAAAGAAAAAGTGATTTTCTTAAGACATCCACTATTGTCAGACTCAATGGTAGATTTAGAGCAAATAAAATTTTCTAATGATAAAAAGAAACGTTTTATTTTTGCAGGAGATATGAGATATTCTTATGTTGGACCTAATATAAGAGAAATAGCGGATAAACTAAGTGACAAATTAAATGAAATTAATGAAAAGATAAATATAATAGTTGTTGGTAAAAATAATAAATGGATTGCAGATATATTTTGTGAGAAAAAAGAATTAAATGTAGAATATTATACATGGATTGAAAATTATCAAGATATTTGTAAAATAAATACAGATATACATTGTATTCCACTTATTGCGGGAGGAGGAACAAAAAATAGAGTATTGACAGCTTTAGCAAATGGATTAAATATAATTTCTACGGAGATAGGAGTAGAGAATATTCCAATACAAGGGTTAGATAATGTAAAAGTTGCTAACGATATGGATACTTTTACAGATGAAATGATATATTTTAATCGATTAAAATATAGTAAAATAGATTTAATAAAAATAAAAAATTTTAGAAAGTTAATAATGGATGAGTTTTATGAGATTATGGATTATATAATATATAAAAAATAAGAGGTAAGTTTATGGATTTAGGAACAACTCTATTGATGTTGATTACAATAATATTGATTTTAATAGGATTTGTAAATAAAAATTCATTATTCGTATTTATAATACAAATTTTTTGGATGTATATATTAACTGCAGGAAATTTAAGTTCAATAGATATAGTAGTACATCAGAATATTTTTGCTGCAAATCAAAGTGGTGGAAGTCTAAATATTTATGGAGAACTTTGTTATTTATTTGGACATGAAGGATTTGATTTTATAGAAATGAATGCAGTATTATGCATATTTGCATTTATTTTGGTATATTGTTTCATAAAAAAATATACATTAAATTATTGTTTTGTAATGAGTTTATATTTTTTATATCCATTTATTGATAATGTAATTCAAAAAAGGTTTTTTATAGCATCTATAATAGCTATATATGCGATTATTTTTATAATAAAAAATAGTAGATTTTCAAAATTAGTAGCAATATTTTTGATTGTTATAGCAGGATTAATACATCAAGCAGCATTTGGTTTTCTTATATTTTTGCTATTACCATTTTTTAAAAATACAAAAAATCCTAAAACTATATTTATATTTTTTTTAATAATAATTTCTACTCTAATGCCTATAATACCTGATATATTAAAAGTTTTTTTTGGAGAAGTAAAAGTAGATTTCTATTTTGTTATTCTGCACGAAAAAATAAAATATCCTATACTTAATTTTATTTTATGGGGAGGTTTTCATTTAGGATTTGTTTATTTATATTATAATTTTTATAAAACGTGTAATAAATATATTAAGAAAATGGAATTTGAGAAGAATATATTATATATGAATATTATATCTATATTATTCATACCATTATATTATTGGGAACCAACTTTTATAAGGATATATAGAACATTAATAATATTTAATTATATATCTATAGCTAATATTTTACCAATAGGTCAAATATATTATAAACCTGTATTTTATATTAGTTTAAAGTATATAGTTTATAGTATTATAGCATTTATATGTATATATTTTTTTGCAGGAATGGGCTATACAGCTATTATAGAACCCATATTTATGGAAAATATTTTATCGAATTTAATATAGGAGTTAATTATGAGAATAGGAATATTTACAATAATAGGACGAGGTCCAGGAGCAAGATTACAAAATTATGCATTACAAGAATTTTTGAAAAAATTTTTTAATGCAGATGTTCAAACTATAAAAAGAATAAATTATTTTTATGAAAAAATAAATATAAAGTCTTTTTTTAAGTATAGACCTTATAAAGATATGATAAAATATATTATTAATTATAAAAGTTATAGAAAATGGTTGAAAAAAGAAAAAGAAGTGCAAGAAAATTGGTTAGAATTTGATAAAAATGTTAAATTTACAAAAAATATAATGAAAGAAGAATATGGAGCAATAAATAAATTATTTAATAATAAATTTGATTATATAATTGTAGGTAGTGATCAAGTTTGGAATCCATATTGGTTTCCTAATATAGATTTTCTAAAATATATAGATAAAAAGAAAAGAATATCATATGCAGCTAGTTTTGGTGTGAATGAAATACCTTTAAATTTACAATATTCATTTAAAAATACTTTAAAAAATATGGAATATATATCAGTTAGAGAAGATGCTGGTGCTAAAATAATAAAAGATTTAATAGGAAAAGAGGTACCAGTAGTAGTGGATCCCACATTATTGTTAACAACCGAAGATTGGTTAAATATAGCTAAACGTCCTGATTGGTATAAAAAAGGAAATTATATTATAGCATTTTTTTTGGGTAATATAAGTCAAAAACGACAAAAACAAATTGATAAGTTTAGTAAAGATTTAAGTGCAAAAGTAATTTATCCACTTAGAGATATAAATTCAGATTGGGAAAAAATTGGACCAGCTGAGTTTATTTATTTGATTGCTAATAGTAAAGCTGTATTGACAGACTCTTTTCATGGAACAGTATTTTCTATAATTATGAAAAAACCTTTTTTTGTTTTTGATAGAGAGCAAGATGGTTTAAGGAAGATGAATTCTAGGATAGAAACACTCCTTAATTTGTTTAATATGAATGAAAGATATATAATTAATAGTGATATTATAGATAAAAATATTTTACTTGATTTTAGTTTAGTTGAAGAAATTTTAAAAAATAAAAGAAAAGAGGCTTATGAGTATTTAGCAAAAGCATTAAATACTTTTGATGAAAATGTTTATAGAAAGTTTAAATAAAAATAATTGCTATGGTTGTAGCGCTTGCTATAATATTTGTCCTAAAAAAGCTATATATATGAAACGCGATGAAGAAGGTTTTTTATATCCAGTTGTAGATATTAATAAGTGTATAAATTGTAATTTATGTTATAGCGTTTGTTCGATGTATACTGTTTGTAAAAAAAATAATTTTACTAGAAAAATTTATGCTGTAAAAGCTAAAGATGAACAGGTAAGAATGAAGTCTTCATCAGGAGGCATATTTTCAGTATTAGCAAAGAATATTATATTAAATGATGGTGTTGTTTATGGAGCAAATTTAATAGATGGTTTTAATTTACAACATATTAGAATTGATAATATAAATCAACTTTATAAGCTTAGAGGAAGTAAATATATAGAAAGTTCTATTGGAGAGAGTTTTTATTTAGTAAAAAAAGATTTAATTGCAAATAAAAAAGTATTATTTACAGGAACGCCTTGTCAGATTGCTGGATTAAAAAATTACCTAAAAAAAGATTATGAAAATCTGTATTTGATTGATTTTGTTTGTCATGGTGTGCCATCTATAAAAGTATGGCAAAAATATTTACAAGCAAAAGAAAATGAATATGGAGCAAAAGCTATTAAAATTTTTTTTAGATATAAGAGTCCTAGTTGGAGTAACTATAAATTAAAAATAGTTTTTGAAAATGGGAAAATATATCAATCATTATATGTTAAAGATTTGTATATGAAGGGTTTTTTAAAAGATATATACTTAAGACCATCATGTTATAATTGTAAATATAAGGGAATTGAACGAATAAGTGATGCTACTATTGGTGATTTTTGGGGAATAGATAAAATAAAATTTGATTTTAATGATGATAAAGGAATATCTTTATTAGTTATACAAAGTAAAAAAATGGCTATGTTATTGAAGGAAATAAAAGATGAATTGGTATTAGAAGGAATACAAAATGAAGAATGGATACCATATAATATATCAATAATAAATGCGACTAAGTATAATAAAAAGAGATATGAGTTTTTTTGTGAAATGAAAAAACAAAAAAATATTATGGATTTATTAAAACGATATACTAGAGACAATATTTTTATTAATTTAAAAAGGATATTAAAAAATTTTAGGAGAATATAATGAAAAATATAATTAGACCATATTATTTTATTTATAAGGATTTAGTGCGAAAAAGATATGAATTAGTCTTAGATAATAATATATTTGTAGATCATTGGTATAGACCATATGCAGATTGGTTTAATAGATTTATAAATTATCATATAAATAATAAATATAATAGAAAAGTATATTTTTATAATACATTTGTAGCACCTAAATTTTTAAGAAAAAAAGAAAATGGTATAAAAATATTTTTTGCAAGTGAAAATTTGGAACCATATCTAAAATATATTAATGTTAAAGAGAGTGAAGATGTAACAAGAGCTAATCAATATTTTAATCATATTAGAAATAATTTTAAGGATTATGCTATTAATGAAGTGGATTTGACAATAGGATGTTTTGTTAATAAAAAATCAGATAAATATATTAGGTTACCTGGCTGGATATTATATTTATTTAAACCAGAAAGCACATATGAAGATATTAAAGAAAAAATATATCAAGTAAATAACATACAAAAGATACCTAAATATGGGAAAGCTACAGTTATTAATAGTCATGATAAGTGGGGAACTCGCTCTAAGATTTGTGATGATATCAAAGAATATATTGATATTGAATATGCAGGTAGATGGAGAAATAATACTAATGATTTAAAAATAAAATATAATGATGATAAAATTAAATATATGAGTAATTTTAAATTTAATATATGTGCAGAAAATATGGATGCTTCAGAATATGTAACAGAGAAATTGATACAGGCATTTATGGCAGGAACAGTACCAATATATCATGGTGCATTTAATAATCCATGTCCAGATTTTATTTTGAGAGATGGAATTATTTTTTGGGATTATAATGATGATAATTATTATAATTTAAAATTGTTAAGCGAATTAATACAAAATGAAAACTTATATTTTAAATTTTTAAATCAACCTAAGTTTACAGAATATACTATAGAGTATATATATATGATATTTATGAGTATGAAAAATAAAATAGAATTATTAATTAATCAATAGGGATAATGATGAGGATTGAAAATGTTTTAAGAAATAGTTTTTATGCAGTAGTTTCATATTTAGTGGTTGGGTTGTTAATATTATATGTTAGAAAATTATTTGTAGAATATTTGCCAATTGAATTATTAGGAGTGGAAAGTTTATTTGTAGATATTGTTACAATTTTGTCAGTAGCAGAGATGGGATTATCTACAATAGTAAGTTATGGACTATATAAAGAGTTAGCCAATAAGAATGAAACAGAAATAAATATATTAATGAATATATTTAAAGTGATGTATTGTATTATAGGGATTATAATATTTATGATAAGTATAGTGATATTTTTCTTTTTGCCTAAACTGATAACTGCTAATAATATTCCTTGGATATATATACAAATTGTATATATAGTGCAGATTGGAACGATATTAAGTTCATATTTTTTAGCATATAAGAGAATAATATTAACATGTGATCAAAAAGACTATATATGTATAAAATATGATACAATTTGTAATTGTATAGTAAATATTATTAGATTAATAGCTATAATATTTTTTAAGAACTATATTTTATATATTGTTATAGGCTTATTATTTAATATAATAGCGAATATAATCATATCTAAGAAAGTAAATAAGATATATCCATTTATACATTCAATAAAGATAACTAAAGAGGAAATAAAAAAAAGACGTTTATTTAATGATGTAAAAAATTTTTTAATTCAAAGATTATCATTTATATTGTATATGGGGATAGATTCTATATTGATAACTTTTTGTTTAGGTTTAAATTTTTCAGGATTAGTAGCAAATTATACATTAATTCATAGTAAAATATATGCTTTGATTTTTAGATTGTTACAAGGAATAATACCAACAGTAGGAAATATAATTTATTCAGAAGATAAAGAGAGAACATATAAAATATATAAAACATTAGATATGGGATATTTTTTATTCGCTGGATACATTGCTTGTATTTATATGGTGGCTTTTCAGTCATTTGTAAGTTTATTTTTTGGCAAAGAATTTTTATTAGATGATAGGTATGTTATAGCTTTAGCTTTTAATATATTTATATCAATGCAATTTGAAAATGCATATAATTTTAGAAAAACATTTGGAATGTTTGAGCAAGATAGGGTATATATTATAATAGCAGCTTTTATCAAAATAGTATTATCTATAATTTGTATGAAGTATTTTGGAATAGTTGGTATAGTAATAGGGACAATAATAGGTTTTATTTTTATTGCATATGCTAGAATTCAATTTGTATTTAGAATAATTTTTAAATCTAGTATGAAAAAATATTTAATACAACATATAATAATTAGTATTATGGTTATTGGTTGTGTATTATTAGTTGTTAGTATTATTAAATATATAAATTTTTCTATAGGATATATTAATTTATTATTAGAATGTTTATTATCTATATTATTATTAACAGGGTTATATGGATTAATATATATAATATTTAAATTTGAAGAGTTTAAGTATGTGATATATTATGTAAAACGTATATTTAATATTATTTTTAATAAGATAAAATAAAAAGGAAGGGTTAATTTTATGAAAAATATAGCTTTAATTACAGGTATTACAGGACAAGATGGTTCATATTTAGCAGAGCTCTTATTGAAAAAGGGATATGAAGTTCATGGTATTAAGCGTAGACAGAGTACAATTAATACAGAAAGAATAGATCATTTGAGAAAAAATCCAGATTATAAGAATAAGTTATTTTTGCATTATGGAGATTTAACAGATTCATATAATTTATTAAAATTAGTTTTAACTATAAAACCAACAGAAGTATATAATTTAGGAGCTCAATCACATGTAGCAGTATCTTTTGAAGTCCCTGAATATACAGCAGAGGCAACAGGTGTAGGGACAATTCGATTATTAGATGCTATTGTGCAAAGTGGCATTAAATGTAAATTTTATCAAGCATCTACATCAGAATTATTTGGTGGGTTACCAGAAACTGCTCCTCAAAGTGAAAAAACGCCATTTTATCCAAAAAGCCCATATGGTGTAGCTAAATTATATGGATATTGGATAACAAAAAATTATCGTGAATCATATAATTTATTTGCATGTAATGGTGTACTGTTTAATCATGAATCACCAAGACGAGGTGAAAATTTTGTAACTAGAAAAATAACTCAAGCTGTAGCTAGAATTTATAAAGGTAAACAAGAAAAACTTACTTTAGGTAATTTGAATGCAAAACGTGATTGGGGATTTGCTGGAGATTATGTTGAAGGTATGTGGTTAATGCTTCAACAAGATAAACCAGATGATTATGTATTAGCTTCTAATGAAACACATACTGTGAGAGAATTTGTAGAATTAGCTTTTGCAGAAGTAGGAATTAAAATTAGATGGGAAGGTATAGGTATAGAAGAGAAAGGCTATGATAGTATAACAGGAAGACTTTTAGTAGATATAGACAAAAGATTTTTTAGACCAGCAGAAGTTGACTTATTATGGGGTGATGCTACTAAAGCTGAAAAAGAATTAGGTTGGAAACGTAAAGTAAGCTTTAAAGAATTAGTATCTATGATGGTAAAATCTGATTTAGAAAATGTTTAAAAAGGAGTCAGATATTTATGAATGTAAGAGATGCTTATTTTTCAGAGATATATAAATTAGTAAAAAACGGTGAAGATATAGTTATTGTTTCTGCTGATTTAGGAGCTCCCAGTTTAGATGATTTTAGAAAAGACTTTCCGCATAGATTTATTAATATAGGTATAGCTGAACAGAATTTATTATCAGTAGCAAGTGGAATCGCTTTAACAGGGAAGCATGTTATTGCATGGGGTTTAAATCCATTTCCAGTAACAAGAGCTTTTGATCAAATGAGAGTGTTTATGCAAGATATGAATATACCATTAACAGTGGTGGCTTTAAATGCAGGTAGTTGTTCAGCTGAATGTGGATATACTCATATGCCAATAGAAGATATAGCAATGGTAAGAACATTATCTAATATAAGAATTGTAAATCCTTCAGATGAAATAATCTCTAAAAGTTTTGCACAAGATATAGTAAAAACTTTTAAGCCTACATTTATAAGATTTGATAAGTATATACATGATAAATATTATGATTCTAATCAAATTAAGTTAGAAAAAGGTTTTGTGGTTAAGTCTACTGGTAGTGATGTTGCAATAATTACTAATGGTATTTTTGTTAATAAAATTCATAAAATAGAAGATGAATTGAAATCAAAAGATATAAGATATAAATTAATAGATTGTTTTTGTTTGCCTGTAGATGAAAAGGCACTTATAGATGAAATACGAAAATGTAAATTAATTATAACTATTGAAGATAATGTAAAAATAGGTGGTTTAGGTAGTATGATTTTAGAAATACTATCAGATAATCAATTAAATAAACCAGTAAAAAGATTAGGATTAGAAAAAAATGGTAGAATAGAAAATAAAATTGTTAATAGAGAATATTGGTATAAGGAAATTGGATTAACAGAACAACAGTTATTAGAAAAAATTAATAGTTATTGGCAAAATTACAAAGGAGTTGTATAAATTGAGTAATAACTATAAAGAGCTATATCAAAAATCATATAAAATGAGAAAGCGATTTTTAGAAGTTTTTACTAAATTAGGCTTCGGACATGTAACAACAGCTTTTTCTATGACTGAAATATCTATTGCTTTATATTATGAAATTTTAAGATATAAAAAAGATGATCCGGATTGGATGGATAGAGATAGGTTAGTAGTAAGCAAAGGTCATGGTGCAGGAATGCTATTTCCTATATTTGAAGATATTGGATTAATAGATGATAAAGAATTGGAAAATAATTTGAGAATAGGTGGAAATTATACTAATTTAAAAAAGTTATTTTTACCAGGGTTTGATTTTTATGGTGGTTCTTTAGGGCAAGGTTTAGGATTAGCTGTAGGATTAGCTATTGGAGCTAAATTAAATAAACAAACTTATAATACTTTTTGTATTTTAGGAGATGCTGAATGTTGTGAAGGATCTATTTGGGAAGCTATTATGTATGCAAGTTCTTATAATTTGAATAATTTAATAGTAATAGTAGATAGAAATAGGTTAGGATGTGCTGATTTTACAGAGAATATGGTATCATTAGAACCTTTCAAGGCAAAATGGGAAGCTTTTAATTGGAATGTAAAAGAAATAGATGGTCATTCCTATGAGGAATTAATTCCAGTATTAAAAGAATCTATTTATAAAAAAAATAGAAAACCAACATGTATTATTGCAAATACAATAAAAGGTAAAGGTCTTGAATATTTATATAATAAACCATTAATGCATGGTTATATGCCAAAATCAAGTGAGGATATAGAAAAGGCATTTAAAGAATTAAAGGAATATTAGTTATTATGAATAAAGTAATTTATAAAGATATGGAAAAAATATGTGAAAAACATATAAATTGTTTTTCACAATTGAAGGATAAATCAATTTTATTGATTGGTTCTACAGGTAATATTTTGTCATATATGTCTGAGTTTTTGGTAGCTTTAAATTTAAAGTATGAATTAGGCATAAAATTATATCTACATGGAAGAAATTTAAAAAATTTAAAAGAGAAACATAGTAATATTTTAGATAAAAAAGATGTATTTCTAATAAATTTCGATTTAATAAAAGAAATACCAAAGAAAATACATTTTGATTATATTATACATGGAGCAAGTCCAGCAGCAACAAAGTTTTTTTTAGAAACACCTGTGGATACAATTTTACCAAATGTTTATGGTATGAAAAATGTTTTGGATTATGCTAGGGAAAATATATCAACAAAAGTTATATTTTTAAGTTCAGTTGCAATTTATGGTAATGTAGGAGTACATGAAATAAGAGAAAATGATTATGGATATATAAATCCTTTGCTAGAAAGAAGTTCATATTCAGAATCAAAAAGGTTAACAGAACAGTTGTGTGTGGCCTATCATAGGCAATATAATGTTAATGTAAATATTGCTAGAATACCATATACTTATGGATTAATGTATGATTTAAAAAATGATAATAGAGCTTTACCTAGATTTATAAAACAAATTTTAAAAAATAAAGATATAGAAGTCTTTGAAGATGAAGCTTTGCTACAGTATACATATGTGGCAGATGTTGTTTCTGGACTTATATATATATTATTAAATGGTAAGCCTTTGCCAGATGGTGTATATAATATATCTGCTAAAGAACAAGTGAATATGTATGATATGTTAAAAATAATGATTGAAGCGATAGATACAAAGTCAAAAATAATCTTGAAAAAAGATGATTATTATTTTAAAAATAATAAAGAAATAAATTTTTCTAAGATAAATAGTGATAAGTTAAAATCATTAGGTTGGAAACAAATGTATGATATTAATACTGGCTTGAGACAAATGATGTTAGGCATAAATGAAAATATAAAGGAAAAGATTAATGAATTATAGAGATAAAGTATATGTTGCAGGTCATACAGGAATGGTTGGATCTGCTATTGTTAGAGCTTTAAAAAAGCAAGGTTTTAATAATACTATAACAAAGACACATAAAGAGTTAGATTTAACCAATCAAGCTTTAGTGAAAGCTTTTTTTAGTAAAGAAAAACCAGATTATGTATTTATAGCAGCTGCAAAAGTTGGTGGTATTCAAGAAAATAGAGAACATCCAGCAGATTTATTATATATAAATATGATGATTAATGCTAATATTATTCAATCGGCATATGAATTTGGTGTAAAAAAATTATTAGTGTTAGGAAGTTCTTGTATATATCCTAGAAATGCTAGACAACCAATGTGCGAAGATGAATTTTTATCTGGTAAGCCAGAACCAACAAATGAAGGATATGCTATTGGCAAGATAGTAGCCTTAGAATTATGTAAATTATACAAGAAACAGTATAATGCTCCATTTATTAGTTGTATGCCTACAAATATATATGGAGAAAATGATAATTTTGATTTACATGCTTCACATGTTATTCCTGCAATGATTAGAAAATTTTATGAAGCAAAAATAAATAATCAAAAAGAAGTGGTTTTATGGGGAACAGGAAGTCCATTGCGTGAATTTTTATATGTTGATGATTTAGCCGAAGCTTGTTTATTTTTGATGGATAAATATGAAGATGAAGAACATATAAATATAGGGACAGGAGAAGAAGTATCTATAAGAGAGTTAGCAAATATTATTAAAGATATAGTTGGTTATAATGGTAATATAATATATGATACAACTAAACCAGATGGTAATCCAAGGAAATTATTGGATTCTAAGAAAATACATGAATTAGGATGGAAACATAAAATATCTTTAAAAGAAGGAATTGAGAAATCATATAATTGGTTTATTAATTCAAGAAAATAAATAAGGAGAAAATTATTATTATGGATAAAATAGGCGTAGGATATGCTTTAGTTACAGATTTAGAAAAAAAATATGTAAATATGGCTTTAGATTCAGGAAGATTATCACCAGGTTCATTTGTGCACAAATTTGAAACTACATTTGCTAAAATGCATAATCAACGATATGGTATAGCTTGTAATAGTGGAACATCTGCATTGCATGTAGGATTAGAAGCTTTAAAAGAAAAATATAAATGGGCTAAAGATAGTGAGGTTTTGGTACCAGCAATTACATTTATTGCAACATCAAATGCATGTTTACACGCAGGATTAAAACCCGTATTTGTAGATGTAGATTCTAGAACATACAATATTGATCCTAACTTAATAGAAGAAAAGATTACTGATAAAACAGTAGCAATTATGCCAGTGCATACATTTGGTCAACCTTGTGAAATGGATCCAATTGTAGAAATTGCTAAAAAATATAATTTAAAAATTCTAGAAGATTGTGCAGAAGCACATTTTGCAACATATAAAGGCAGACCAGTTGCAAGTTTTAGTGACATTGCAGGGTCAAGTACGTATGTAGCTCATACTATTACAACAGGAATAGGTGGTGTTATAACAACAGATGATACAGAATTAGCAGAGATATCTCGTTCTTTAGTAGCACATGGTAGAGCTTGTACATGTGAAACATGTATAGCCTCAAATCCTAAGCAAGTTTGTAAATTACGTATGCAAACAGAAATGGATAAAAGATTTATGATGGTTCGTTTAGGCTATAGTTATAGAATTGGTGAACTTGAAGGAGCCTTAGGTGTAGCACAATTAGAAAATAAAGATTTAATAATGAATACTAGAAAAGCTAATGCTAGATATTTAACAGAAGCTTTTAAAAATAAAATTGAAGATGTAATTCAATTGCCATATTATCCAGATTATGTAGATCATTCTTTCATGATGTATCCATTAGTAGTAAAAGATGGTGCTAAGTTTACAAAAGATGAAATAACACATTATTTGGAAAAAGAAAATATAGAAACAAGACCAATGTTGCCATTATTAAATCAACCAATATATAAAGATTTATTTGGCGACATTGAAAAAAATTATCCAGTAGCACAATGGATAAATAAAAATGGTTTTTATGTAGGCTGTCATCATGGATTAAATAAAGAAGCTTTAGATAAAATAATTGATAGAATTTGTACATTTGTGGAAAACCATAAATAAATATATTAAAAAATAAACTTAAAAGATAGGTGGATTTTTCCACCTATCTTTTTTATTTATGAGTATATTTTTGTTTATTAAAAAATCTATATTTAATTATGGAGAAGATAAATAATGAAAATATTAGTAACTGGTGGAGCAGGGTTTATCGGTGGTAATTTTGTTTATTATGAATTAGATAGTTATCCAAATGATGAAGTAATCTGTTTAGATAAACTGACTTATGCTGGTAATTTAGAAACATTAGAAGTAGCAATGAAAAATCCTAAGTTTAAATTTGTTAAAGGAGATATTGCAGATAGAGTTTTTGTTGATGATTTATTTGCAAGTGAAAATCCTGATGTTGTAGTAAATTTTGCAGCAGAATCTCATGTGGATAGATCTATTGAAAATCCAGAAATCTTTTTACAGACGAATGTAATTGGTACAAGTGTACTGATGGATGCTTGTCGTAAATATGGTAATATTCACTATCATCAAGTATCTACTGATGAAGTTTATGGAGATTTACCACTTGATAGACCAGATTTATTCTTTACAGAAACAACAACACTTCATACTTCTAGTCCATATTCAGCTTCGAAAGCTTCAGCAGATTTATTAGTGCAGGCATATTATCGCACGTATAAATTACCTGTGACTATTTCTCGCTGTTCAAATAACTATGGACCATATCACTTCCCTGAAAAATTAATTCCACTCATGATAGCAAATGCTTTAAATGATAAAAAATTGCCAGTGTATGGTAAAGGCGAAAATGTACGTGATTGGCTCTATGTAGAAGACCATTGTTCTGCTATAGATTTGATTATTCGCAAAGGGAAAATTGGCGAAGTATATAATATTGGTGGTCATAATGAACGCACTAATTTAGAAGTTGTGAAAACAATTATAAAAGAGCTTGGTAAAAGTGAAGACTTAATTGAATTTGTAACAGATAGACCAGGTCATGATCGTAGATATGCTATAGATCCTACAAAAATTCATAATGAACTTGGTTGGCTCCCTGCTACTAAATTTGATGATGGAATTAAGAAAACTATTGATTGGTATTTAACACATAAATTTTGGTGGGAAAAAATCATAAGTGGTGAATACAAAGATTATTATTTTAGAATGTACAATAATAGATAGAAATAGATAGAAAAAAACCTCAAAGAAGATATCTTCTTTGCGGTTTTCTTTTAGTATGGTTTATGCATAATAAATATTGCAATCAAGTATCATATCATCTATTTGCTTATGATCTGTGTATTGCCATATCTTACAAATGCGATTAGGATGTTCTAGTTTAAAGCTGTTTTCATAATAATATTGAGCAGACCAGATGGGAATATAATCTGCAAGTAGATTTAAGTCAATGATATTGGTGAGCCAATTATAGGAACTATATAGACCTACATAATTATAATCTAGTTCATTTAGTCGATTGATGAAATTGCAAATCATATAAGCTACATTGATATTGTTTTTGAGCATAGATTTATCTTCTGCATCATACCAGATGCCAAGTGATGGATTTTGTCCATTGAGATATGTTTTGATTTGTTTATCTACCCAATTAGCTTCTGCTATAGCTTTATCAATTGTTGAAGCATGAGCATAATAATATATGCCGTAAGGCAGGTTATAAGTTACAGCATTATTTACATGTGAAATAAACATTTCATTTAGATGAGTGTACTCACCTATTTTGATGATAACGCCTTGAATATTATTTGTCTTTAGTTTTTGCCAATTGAGTTTTTCTTGCCAAGCTGAGATATCTACTACTTGAAAATTTTGCATAAGTAATCACTCCTTTAATGATTTACTTGCAGTTTAAATGAAGAAATTAAACCTTTTAAGCAAATTAGGGGAAATTTTTTGTTATTTTTATAAAAATTTACGATATGTCGAATACATTTTATTTTTATAAGAGTATAATATAGTTAATTTAAGAAAAAGCGAGATGATTATAATGCTACTTATAAAGGCAGTAGATTATAGGATTTTGGAATTGTGTAAGGCTTATAATTTGAGCATAAATGGCTTGGCAAATAAAGCAGGAATGCCACCTTCAACTGTGGCTAGCTTATTAAGTGAAAAAAGTCGTAATCCTACAGAAGATACTATTTTTAAAATTTGTATTGGTTTTGGTATGAGAATGGATAAATTTTACGCCTCAAATTTATTTGACCTTAAAAATATAAGTTTAGAAAATACTTCGCAGAAAATATATAAAGTTTAAATTCATAACTGCACATATAGCGAAAGGCAAACTATTATGTTTTTGGATAATAGTTTGCCTTTTTTATTTGCTAAGAAAAAATTTTTGATTTAGGGGTTGATTTTTGCAATCTAAGTTGCAAGTAAATAAGTGTAAGGAGTTGATAAGATGAATAAGAAACGGCGGTAAAAGATGTTATCAATTAAAGCTATGATGTATTTTTAAATTTTAAAATTAAGGAGTGATTTTTTATGGCAGATACACGTAAATTAACAATGGTATTTACTTTAGATAATGGAGACGATTTTAAATATAATTTGGCAGCTCCTAAAGATGAATTGACAAAGAGCGAAGTCGATGTAGTCATGCAGAAAATGATTGATATACAGGCTATTATCAAAAATAATCATAAAGCAACAGCGATTAAAGAAGCATATATCACAACTACTACACAAGATGTTTTAGCTTAAGTTTAATTTATAATTTTATAGTTCATTAGGAGGAATGTATTATGGCAGTTAAGAAAAACGCAGAATGTGAAATCATTATTAAAGTGGAAACAGGTACTACTTCTACAGGTAAAGTTAGCTATAGCAGTCGTAGTTTCGGTTATATCAATCCTTCTTTAGCAGAAGATGATATTTTAGATATCGGTCAAAAAATAGCGGGCTTACAAAAATATAATTTAGGTAGTGTAAATCGTCAGGACACAGCAGAAATCGCTGCGGAATAAGGAAAAAGGGGTGCGTGTCACCCCTTTTTCTTTTAAATTATTCTCTTGATGATAGAAAGAAGACGATTAGATGGAAAGACTATTAATAAAAGCTAAAGCTGGAGATAATTATGCTATACAGTTATTATTAAATAAGTATAAGAATTTATTAAATAGTGCTTCTAGACAACATCATTTAATATCTATTCAAGAAGAGGCATATGAAGAAGCCGTGATTAGTTTTTATCAGGCAATTAAAGATTTTAATGAGTCTTTAGGTGTGCCGTTTGCCGGTTATGCTAAAGTAAAAGTATATCAAGGTGTGCATACTTTATTTCGTAGGTATTTGCGTATTTGGCAAAATGAAGTGTCATTATATGCTCAAATGAATACAGATGATGAAGATGAAGTAAAAGAATTTGGGGATTTATTGGCAGTAGATGAGGATTTAGCTGATAGTATTTCTTCTAGATTAGATATAATGAAGATTATTCATCAATTGCCACCTAAACAGTATGAAGTCTTTATTTTGGTAGTATTTAAGGGATTAAAATATAAACAAGTAGCAAAATTATTGCACATATCTGTACAAGCTGTAAGCAAAAATTATCGTAAAGCATTAGCTTTTATTAATAAATCTCTAGAGAAATAAAGAATTAAGGTGATAATATGGAATATATTTTTACGTATATAGCAAATTATGGTTTTCCTATGGTAGTAGCAAGTTTTTTGTTATTTCGCATGGATAAACACTTGGCTAATTTAGAAGAAGGTATAAGACATATGAATGAAACTTTAGCTAAACAGGTCAATCATTAATAAAAATATAAGTTTTCTTCATCATAAATATAATAAACTGCATTTTTAAAAGTTGTTTTATATTTGACTTTTGAAAGTGCAGTTTAATTTTTTTACGATATTTTTCTGTGTTATAATATAGATGATGGAGGAATATTATCATGGAAAATTTTAATAGATTAAATGATTTATATTTTAAAAAACTTTTGGGGGATAAAAAAAGAAAGAATTTAACACTTAGTTTTTTAAATGGAGTTTTAAATAAAGATGATAAAAACTATTTTACAGATATAAGTTTTTTAGATAAAGATAATGAACCATTAACCTTAGACGGTAAATTATCTAAATTAGATATTAGAGCAGATTTAAATGATGGCACACAAGTGGATATTGAGGTGCAAGTTTGTCCGTTTAAATTAATGGCTGAACGCTCATTATATTATTGGTCAAAGATGTATTCAGAGCAATTAGAAAAAGGTGCTGAATATAAGAAATTAAAGAAGGCTATAGCTATAAATCTATTGGCCTTTGATTATTTGGAAGATGAGCAAGAATGGCATAATATCTATAATCTATTAAATGTGAAATCTCATAAAAAACTTACGGACCATATAGAGATACATTTTTTAGAATTGCCCAAATTTACCTTAAAGGATATGCGAAAAATAAGAGCCTCTGAAGCATGGCTTGCTTATTTTTCAGGGAAATATAGTAAAGAAGAATTGGAGGAAATAGCGATGACAACTCCAGCAATTAAAGAAGCAGTAGAATTTGAAGATACATTTTTACAGAATAAAATAGAACGTAGAGCATATGAACAAAGAGAAAAAGCTATAAGAGATTATTATTCCTATATGAATGCATTTAAAGAAGAAGGATTGCAACAGGGTTTAGAGCAGGGTTTACAGCAAGGATTACAGCAAGGATTACAGCAAGGCATGCAAAAAGGGTTATATCAACAAGCTATACAAACTGCAAAAAATATGTTAAAAGATAAAGTAGATATAAAGCTTATTTCTAAATATACTAATTTAAGTGTAGAAGAAATAAAAAAGATAAACGAAGAATAAAGCCTTAAATTTTGAGGAAATAGTAATGATAAGATTAGTAATTAAAAAATAAGACTTACAATAGGAATGAATAGGATAGCTAAAAATTAATAATAAAGAGAGATTTTCTTCATAGTTATAATTTGGTAAACTTTATAATCAATAGAGTTAATAATTTTATGAAGAAAATCTTTTTTTATGATATAATGATTTTTGATTGTATAAAATTGTCATAATTTAAAGTATTTTATTTATTTGAATAGATTATAGGGAGTAGATTGTTATGAAACGTATTCGCAAAGCTGTTATACCTGCTGCTGGTTTTGGTACTCGTTTTTTGCCAGCGACAAAAGCAACACCTAAAGAAATGTTACCAATAGTAGATAAGCCTACAATTCAGTACATAGTGGAAGAAGCTATCTCTAGTGGTATTGAAGATATTTTGATCATCAGTGGTCATGCTAAACGTGCAATTGAAGACCATTTTGATAGTGCACCAATTTTAGAAGCTGAATTAAAAGCTAAAGGTAAAACTAAATTATTGGAAATGGTACAGGAAACATCAGAAATCAATGTACATTACATTCGCCAAAAACATATGCGTGGTTTAGGTGATGCTATTTTATGTGCTAGAGCATTCATTGATAATGAACCATTTGCTGTATTATTAGGTGATGATATAGTTTATAATCCTGAAATGCCAGCTTTAAAACAGTTGATGGATATGTATAATCAAACAGGTGCTACTATTTTAGGTTGTCAACAAGTGCCAAAAGAAAAGGTTTCTTCTTATGGTATTGTAGCAGGCGTACCAACTATCAATGAACAATTGATGAAAGTTAATGACATGATTGAAAAACCAAGCATTGAAGAAGCTCCAAGTCAAATGGCAGTGCTTGGTAGATATATCATCACTCCAGATGTATTTGAAGTATTGCAAAATACTAAGCCAGGTAAAGGTGGAGAAATACAGTTGACAGATGCACTCAAAGTTATGGCAAAACGTGAAAATGTTTATGCTTATAATTTCACCGGCAAACGCTATGATGTAGGCGATAAATTAGGCTTTTTGAAAGCTACAGTAGAATTTGCTCTCCGTCGTGATGATTTATTTGGTGACTTTGCGGAATATCTCAAAACAATTGTAAAAGATTTATAATAATAATTATAATAAAAAAGGTGATACTTTTAGTATCACCTTTTATTTTATCTATATATTATATTTGTGATTAATTTTCTGGGATAGTTAGATTATCTTTAATTTGCGATACTTCGTTATTGATATCTAACATTATAGGAGCTTCAATAGCATAAATGCGATTTAAATTATTTACAATATCTTTATGCTCAATTTGATTGTAAGTTCCTTCGTTGATGATTACAATACTTTGACGAACAGTTTCATTTAATTTATAACTATAAACACGAGTTTTTTCCAAAATATTATAAACTAATGTATAATTGTTTTGTGATAATTCACTTGGCGGTAAAGCATCTTGTAATGAATTATTAAAAGCATTTGTTTCATCATATAATCTTTGCAATTGACTTAAAGCTTCAGTTGCAGATATGGATTGATTTTCATAATTAGAAATGATTTTGTGATAAACTGTAGCAAATCTATCTAGCTGATTGATATCTTCTTTATAATCATTGTACCATGTTATAAAATAAGGTTGTTCGTTTAAAATAGCCAAACGTTGCTCAGTGGAGATAGAATTTGAAGAAGATGGTATCACTAAAGAACTATAGACAGCTACAAAACAAAGTAAAATAATGCCACAAGGAATAATAAATATTCTCTTTGTAGGGTATTTTCTATCAGCTAAATAACTAGCAATAATGATAACAATCATAACAGCAATAGCTAGTAAAATATTCATAAAAAATTTTTTCCTCCTTATATTATAAGTTCATTTCTTTGATGGCAAAGAAACGAACCAAAGAAAGCCACCGCAGATAAAATTTAAGCTTTGAAAAAAATTATCATTTCATACAAAGCTTAAAACTCGCTACGCTCAGACAGTTAAGCAAAAACCGTATTCAATGATAATGTTTTTCAATAATCTTGCGATTACCGCTAAATTTTATAATGCGGAAAATATAACAAATTATTTAGCATTATTAAAAATAATACCGAATGTCCCTCACGTTAGCGAATTTTACGGTAGCCGTAGGCTATTGGAAAGGATAAAATTATGGCTATGGTTTTAGCTCTACTGTTTGAGCAAAGCGAGTTTAGAGCATTATAGACATAATTTTATAATTGACAAAGTAAAATTGATATCGGGAGGTAGAGTTCTTTTGTTACTTTTCTTGCTCATGAAAGAAAAGTAAGCAATATATTTATTTTAGCATATTTTTTTAGAAGATATGAAAATTAATTTTAGGATAGAGGTGTATGGTTTGACTTCAAGAAGAATTATGTATTATTTACAGGCTTTTAAAATTTTAGCACTAGGATATTGGCGTTCTGAACAAAAATGGAAAGCTTATGGTATTTTAGCTGTTGTTTTAATTTTAAATTTAGCTAGTGTATTTTTGACGGTATTGGTAAATGATTGGTATAAAGAATTTTGGGATGTTTTGCAAGCCTATGAATTTGATAGTTTTTGGTATTTAGTGGGCAAATTTTCCTTGATTGCCGCTATCTATATAGCGATTGGCGTTTATTCTGTGTATTTACAACAATTATTGCAGATAAAATGGCGTGAATGGCTCACTGATAAATATTTAGTTAGATGGATGGAAAATAGAGCTTATTATAAGTTGAAATTGATGGGAAAAGATATGGATAACCCAGATCAGCGTATTTCTGAGGATATTAATCAATTTGTAGCGTTGACTTTATCTTTGACGATTGGTCTTGTGCGTCAACTGATAACTTTGGTGGCATTTACTGTAATTTTATGGAATTTATCAGGAATTATCACTGTGCCTATTGGCAGTTATGAATTTACTATCTATGGCTATATGGTTTGGTTATCTTTGGTATATTCTATCGTTGGTACGTATCTCACTCATAAGGTGGGTAAGGCACTTATCAATTTAAATTATGAACAGCAAAAATATGAAGCTGATTTCCGTTTTGCGATGATGCGTGTCAGAGAAAATACAGAGTCGATTGCTTTTTATCGTGGTGAAAAGCCTGAGTTAGAAAATTTCTTGACTAGATTTAAGATTGTAATTGGCAATTTCCGCGATATTATGACTCGCCAAAAAATCTTAAATGGTTTTACAGCTGGTTATGGTCAATTAGCGATTATCATTCCATTATTATTGACTGCACCGCGTTGGTTTGCCAAAGAGGTACAAGTGGGCTGGATTATGCAAGTATCAAATGCTTTTGGACAAGTTCAAGGAGCAATGTCATATTTTGTAGATGCTTATACAACTATAGCACAGTGGTGTTCTGTAGTTCGCCGTTTAGATGGTTTCAATCGTCATGTCAGTGAAGCTTTGGATTTGAAATCTGATTTAATGATAGATAATGCTTCTAATATTAAAGTCGGTATAGAAAATGTAGATGTTTTCCTTCCTAATAAAAATAAAGATATTTTAATCAAGAATTGTACAATTGATTTGATGAAGTATCAATCTTTATTGATCATGGGTGCTTCTGGTGTGGGTAAATCAACTCTTTTACGAACACTTGCAGGTCTTTGGCCTTATGCGAAAGGCAATGTTTATTTGCCAAAAGAAGAAGAATTTTTATTCTTACCACAAAGACCATATTTGCCACTTGGTAGCTTAAGACAGGCAATTTCTTATCCTGTAGTCGAAGAAGTAATCAGTGAAAAATATAGTGATGAAGAAATAAAAGAAATACTCATAGCTTGTAAGTTAGAAAATTTAGTAGATAAATTGGATATTGTTGATGATTGGAGTAGAATTTTATCTTTAGGTGAACAGCAAAGAATAGCTTTTGCGAGAATTTTATTATATAAACCTAAATTTGTATTTTTGGATGAAGCTACATCAGCACTTGATGAAACTTTAGAAGAAAATTTATATGATATGTTAAAAACATATTTACCAGATACGAGAATAATAAGTATTGCTCATCGTAGTAGTTTGATTTGCAAGCATCAGGCTATCTTAAAATTAAAAGAGAAAGGTTGTTGGGAAATTCATGAATAATCGAGAAGTTGAAATAAAAATGGAAATAAAAGATAAAGCTCAAGTAGAAAATATACGTAAATTCTTGCAAGAAAATGAAGGACAAAGACCACAAAGTATAGTGATGAAGGCTATTTATTACGATACGGAAGAAAAATTCTATCAAAAACATAAAATTGCCTATCGTGTACGACAAGAAAACAATTGTTTTGTAGCAACATATAAATCGGGAAAAGTAAACACACAGGGCGTTTTTGAACGTGTGGAAATTAATAAAAAAGTAACAAGCCTACAAGCAGATATAAGTGTTTTTTCGGATGTAGATGAGATTTGGAATTTAATCAAAGAAACTAAAGGTAAGAAATTTATTCCGATTGTAATAACTGATTTTGTACGTGAATGTATAGATATAAATTGGTTTGCTTCAAAACTGGAAATAGCTTTAGATTGTGGATTTGTGCAGGGAAATGAAAGAAAATCTCCTATTTGTGAAGTAGAAATAGAATTAAAATCTGGACGAATGGAAGATTTATTATCTTTAAAAAATGAACTTAGTGAAAAATTTGATTTACAAATTTCTACCGTAAGTAAATATAAAAAAGGTCTAATTTTAGCAGAGCAAATTTAAAGCTCTGCTTTTTTTTAATTTTTTAAAATTTTTTTGGATTTTAGCAGGATTTACAAAATTTATATAGAAATGTAATATTGTCAAATGAAAATGTAACGAATTTTATTTATTTGAGAAGTTTTTACAGAAAAAGGGGTTGTGTAAATTTATTTAATCTAAATTTTATAAAATGTACGATAATTGTTAAGATTGTTAAGTTTTTATAAGTAATATGTTATGTTTGTGTAAATTTTAATAGTTTTTATAGATTAATTCCTGCATTTTTGTCTAAATTGACAAGATGTGTAGACTATGTTTATTTTTTTCAGGAGGTTTTATATTATGAGAAAAACAGAATGCTTAGCCATGATATTGGCTGGTGGTCAAGGGAGTAGATTAGGAGCTTTAACTAAAAATATAGCTAAACCAGCTGTGCCATTTGGTGGAAAATATCGTATCATCGACTTTCCATTGAGTAACTGTGCAAATTCCGGCATTGAAACAGTAGGCGTACTTACTCAATATCGTCCACTTGAATTGCATACATACCTAGGTACTGGTGAAGCATGGAATCTTGACCGCAAAAATGGTGGTGTATATATTTTACCTCCATATGCTAGAGAAAAGGGTGCAGATTGGTATAAAGGTACAGCAGATGCAATTTACCAAAATATTAATTTCATCAATAAAGCTAATCCAGAATATGTTTTAATCTTATCTGGTGACCATATCTATACAATGGATTATGCTAAAATGATTGAAGCACATAAAATGAATAAAGCAGAAGCTACAATCGGTGTAATTAAAGTTCCAATGAAAGAAGCTTCTCGTTTTGGTATTATGAGCACAGATAAAGAAGGTCGTATTACTAAATTTGCCGAAAAACCTGCTAAACCAGAAAGCAATTTAGCTTCTATGGGTATTTATATCTTTAGCTGGAATTTCTTACGTGAATACTTAGAAAATGATGCTAAAGATGAAACTTCTAGTCATGACTTTGGTAAAAATATTATTCCAAAAATGTTAGCTGACCAAGCTAGATTATATTCCTATGCATTTGAAGGTTATTGGAAAGATGTAGGAACAATTGATAGCCTTTGGGAAGCAAACATGGATTTATTAAAAGAAAAACAACCATTTGAAATGAATGGTAAATGGAAAATTTATTCCGTGGATATGGCTATGCCACCTCATTATGTAGGACCAAAAGCTAAAATTAAAAATTCTCTTGTAAGTGAAGGTTCTATGATTTGCGGTGAAGTAAAAAATTCTGTTATATTCCCAGGTGTACGCATTGCTAAAGGTGCAAAAGTAAGCAATTCTGTAATTATGCCATTTGCAAAAATTGAAGCAGATGCTGTTGTTGAAAAAGCTATTGTAGCTCAAAATAGCAAAATTGAAGCAACTGCTCAAGTAGGTAGTGACGATGGCACTATTGTAGTAATTCCTGAAGGTGAAACTGTACGACCAATGGTTGTTTCCGATGCAACTGAAAATGTAAATGTGGGATAAAATAAGAGAGGGATATAATTATGAAAAATGTTCTCGGAATAATGGATTTATATGAAGACGATAAACAAATAAGAACACTTACAACAAAAAGACCTGTTGCAACATTACCTTTTGCAGGTCGTTATCGTTTATTAGACTTTGCTTTATCTAGCATGGTTAACTCTGGTATTACAAAAATTGGTATGATGATGCCAGCAAAATCTCGTTCTATCTTAGACCATCTTCGTTCTGGTAAAGACTGGGATTTAGCACGTCGTCATGATGGTTTATTCTATTTACCAGCTATAAAAATGGATAAAGATAGCCGTAATGGTAACTTACAGTCTTTCTATAGACATATGAGCTTTATCAGACAGTCTGAACAAGAATATGTATTAATCTGCAACAGCCGTTTTGTTTATAATATAGACTTTACTACAGCTCTTCGTTTCCATCAGAATACTGGTGCTGATATCACTATGGTTTACCATATTGAAAATAAAGAACGTCCAGACAATGCAACTATTTTACAGACTGGTGAAAATGGTCTTGTTACAGAAATTGCTAACCGTCCAGCTGTTTATGAAAATTCCAAAGTATTCATGGGTATTTATTTAATGTCCCGTAAAAAATTCATGGAAATCATATCTACAGCATATGAACGTGGTGGCTATGATTTCTTGATTGATGGTATTTTACGTCATCAGGATAATTTAAATATTTATGGCTTCCAACATGAAGGTTATGTATCTGAAATCTGCTCTACAAGTTCCTATTTCAAAACTAATATGGACTTGTTAGAACCAGAAATTTGGGAAGAATTATTCATGGGTTATAACCCAATCTATACAAGAGTTCGTGATGAAGCTCCTGTACAGTACAAAAAACAAGCAAAAGTTAATAATTCTTTAGTTGCAAATGGTTGCGTAATTGAAGGTTCTGTAGAAAACAGTATCTTATTCCGTGGTGTTAAAATCGGAAAAGGCGTTCAAGTTAAAAATAGCGTAATCATGCAGAATTGTGAATTACAAGATGATGCTCTAGTAGAAAATGTAATTTGCGATAAAAATGTAGTAGTATCCGATGGTAAATGGTTAAAAGGTGCTGAAAATTATCCATTGATCATTGAAAAAAATACAGTTATTTGATTAACAAAAGATAAGATATTAAAATAATATAGGTTAAAAAATATAGTAATTATAAATATATATAATATAAATTATTAATATATAGGTTTTGGTTTTTTTAGAAATATAGAGTTTTTATTTCAGGGTAGTGCGATTAAGGTAAAAACTTATAGGGGGAAGTAATAGTGAGTGTAGGAATAATCAATAAGCAAATTGAAGAGAGAGCTTCATTACAGAAAAATTTCTTAAAAACAGCAAATATGTTATTTGGTAAAGATTGGAATGAATTAACTAAAGAAGAATTATATCAGACTTTAGTTAGAACAGTTCGTCAGTACATCAGTGAAAACTGGATTATGACTAATAAATACTATGAAGAAAATCAATGCAAAGAAGTATATTATTTTTCCATTGAATTCTTATTAGGTCGTCTATTAAATACAAACTTGATCAATCTTGATATGAAAGAAATCTGTAAAGAAGCCTTGAAAGACTTGAATATTGATATTACAGAACTCTTTAAACAGGAACCAGATGCAGGTTTAGGTAATGGTGGTCTTGGCCGTCTTGCTGCTTGCTTTATTGATTCTTTGGCTTCCTTAGGCCTTCCAGGTCATGGTTGTACTATCCGTTATCAATATGGTCTGTTTGAACAAAAAATAATAGATAATCAACAAGTTGAAATTCCTGATAATTGGCTTAAAAATGGTTTCGCTTGGGAATATCGCAAAGCTGACAAAGAAGTTGATGTTCATTTTGGCGGTAATGCTTATATGGCTCAACAAGAAGATGGTTCTTTAAAATTAGTTCATGAAGGATATAATACAGTTGCAGCTGTTCCTTATGATGTGCCAATCGTAGGTTACCACAATAATGTAGTAAATACTCTTCGTCTTTGGAATGCTGAAGTTCCTCAAGATTTTGCTTCTTTATCAGGTACTAGAGAACAGTTACAAGAAAGATTGCGTCAATCTTATCGTGTACAAGCAATCACTTCTTGCTTGTATCCAGAAGATAGCTCTTATGAAGGTAAAATGCTTCGTTTGACTCAAGAGTATTTCTTTGTATCTGCAGGCGTTCAAAGTATTGTTCGTCATTATAAACGCCGTAAAGGTGATTTAAAAGATTTTGCGAAAAAAATTGCTATTCATATCAATGATACTCATCCAGCAATGGCAATTCCTGAACTTATGCGCGTACTCATTGACCAAGAAGGTATGGATTGGGATACTGCTTGGGATATCACTAAAAATACAGTAGCTTATACTAACCATACAATTATGCCAGAAGCATTAGAAACTTGGCCAATTGATATGTTTAAAAATCTCGTACCACGTATTTACATGATCGTAGAAGAAATCAATGCACGCTTCTTAGAAGATGTTCGTAAACAATATCCAAATGATGAAGACCGTGTACGCAGAGTATCTATCATTCAAGATGGCGTAGTTCATATGGCTCGTCTTTCTGTTGTAGGTAGCCACAGCGTAAATGGTGTTGCTAAAATTCATAGCGATATCTTAAAAGCACATACTATGCGTGACTTTGATGAAATTTACCCAGGTAAATTCAATAATAAAACTAATGGTATTACACATCGTCGTTGGCTCATTGCTGCAAATCCACAGCTTTCTAGCTTAATAGATGAAGCTATTTCTGATAAATGGCGTAAAGACCCATCTCGTCTTATCGATTTATTAGATTATAAAGATGATACAGCATTCCTTGATAAATTAGCAGAAGTTAAAAAAGAACATAAAATTTATTTAGCTGGTCATATCAAACGTCGTAGTGGATTTACTATTGACCCTAACTCTTTATATGACATTCAAGTTAAACGTATTCATTCTTACAAACGTCAAATTATGAATATTTTACATGTAATGCATATCTATAATTTGATTAAAGCAAATCCATCTATTAAATCTGAAATGTTACCTCGTACTTATATGTTCGCAGGTAAAGCAGCTCCTGGTTACCATATCGCTAAAGAAACAATTCGCTTAATTAACAATGTAGCTAATATTGTTAATAACGATAAAGATGTAAACGATTGTTTACATGTAGTATTCTTAGAAAACTATGGTGTTACTTTAGCAGAAAAATTATTCCCAGCAGCTGATGTTAGTGAACAGATTTCTCTTGCAGGTAAAGAAGCTTCCGGTACATCTAACATGAAATTCATGATGAACGGTGCTATCACACTTGGTACTTTAGATGGTGCTAACGTGGAAATCTGCGATGCAGTTGGAGAAGATAACTGCGTTATCTTTGGCTTAAAAGAACATGAAGTAATGGAATACTATAAAAATGGATTATATTCCGCATGGACTGAATATAATACAAATCCAGCAATTCACAATGTAGTTGATGAATTATTGACTGGTCCATTCGTAGGTAATGGTGATTTCCATGACTTACACAACTATTTATTCAATAGTAATGATGAATATTTCGTATTCAAAGACTTCAATTCTTATATTGATGCTCATGTAAAAATTAGAGGTAAATATCTCGACCGCTATGGTTGGTTGAAATCCAGCTTAATCAATATTGCACATTCTGGTATCTTCTCTAGTGATAGAACTATCAGCGAATATGCAAAAGATATCTGGAATGTAGAACCTATTAATTTATTAAAATAAATGACTCCAAAGGAGAACTAAAAATATGGAAGTATCCGCATTAAAAGATTTTGATTTGTATTTGTATCATCAAGGTACAAATTTCTATGCGTATCAAATGTTAGGAGCTCATTTTGTAGTAGAAGACGGAGTAGAAGGCGTACGCTTTGCTGTTTGGGCACCTCATGCTAAAGCCATAAGTGTAGTAGGAGATTTTAATAATTGGGATTACAATGAAAATCCAATGCAGAGAATTTCTGATGGTGAAATTTGGGTGACTTTTATTCCTAATTTACAGCAAGGTGAAATTTATAAATATTCTATAGAGCCATTCAATGGTGGAGAACGTTTCTTAAAAGCAGACCCTTATGCTTTTTATGCTGAAAAGAAACCAAAAACAGCTTCTCGCGTTTATGATTTATGCGGTTATGAATGGCATGATGAAAAATGGCAGAAAAAACAGCAACAAGAAGCTTCTTATGATAAACCTATGCTCATCTATGAAGTGCATTTAGGCTCTTGGCGTCATGATGCTGAAGGTAATTATTTGACTTATAGAGAAGCAGCAAAACAGCTCATCTCTTATGTTAAAGAAATGAATTATACTCATATTGAGTTTATGCCACTTTGTGAACATCCATTTGATGGTTCTTGGGGTTACCAAGCAACTGGTTATTATGCTGTAACTAGTCGTTATGGTGAACCAAAAGACTTCATGTATTTAGTAGATTTAGCTCATCAAAATGGTATTGCTGTAATCATGGACTGGGTTCCAGGACATTTCTGTAACGATGCTCATGGTCTTCGCCGTTTTGATGGTGAAACTTTATATGAATCTGATAATGAAAAACGCCGTGAAAATTGGCAATGGGGTACAACTAATTTCGACTATGGTCGTCGTGAAGTGCATAGCTTCTTAATTTCTAATGCTCTATTTTGGTTAAATGAATATCATATTGATGGGCTTAGAATTGATGCTGTAGCTAATATGTTGTATCTAAACTACGGTCGTGAAGAAGGTCAGTGGGAACCTAATAAATATGGTGACACTGGTAACCTTGAAGCTATGGAATTGATTAAAAATCTAAATGAAGCGATTTTCAAATATCATCCAAATGCTTTAATGATGGCAGAAGAATCTACATCATGGCCTATGATTTCTCGTCCAACCTATATGGGCGGTATGGGCTTTAACTATAAATGGAATATGGGCTGGATGAATGATATGCTCAAATATATGAGCCTTGATCCTATTTATCGTAAATGGAATCATGATAAAATTACATTCTCCTTGATGTATGCTTTCTCTGAAAACTTTGTATTGCCATTATCTCATGATGAAGTAGTTCATGGTAAATGCTCTTTAATTGAAAAAATGCCAGGCGATTATTGGCGTAAATTCGCTGGTCTTCGTTCCTTCTTTGGTTATTGGATGACTCACCCTGGTAAAAAATTATTATTCATGGGTGGCGAATTTGGTCAATTTATCGAATGGAAATATGATGATAGTCTTGATTGGCATTTAGCTGAATTGTATCCAATGCATACAAAAATGCAGAGATTCTCTAAAGAATTGAATAAATTCTATTGTGAACATAAAGCTTTATGGCAAGTAGACTTTGATTGGCGTGGTTTCCGCTGGATTGATTGTAACGATAATGAAAATAGCGTTATTTCCTTTATTCGTTATGCTGAAGACCAAGATGATTTCATCATTGTAGTATGTAACTTCACTCCAGAAGTGCGTCATGGTTACCGCATTGGTGTACCTGAAAAAGGTATTTATCAAGAAGTATTTAATACAGATAAAGAAGAATACGGTGGTTCTAATGTATTAAATGAAGGTGACTTTAAATCAGAAGATGTATTCTGGCATAATTTAAATCAATCTATTCAAATTACTTTACCACCACTTGGTACAGTATATTTCAGATTGAAATTGCGTCCTGTTGAAGCTAAAAAACAGACAGTGATTGAAGCTGAAAAACCAGAAAAAGTAAAACTTAATGGTAATAGATCAAAACAACGTCAAAAGGCTAAAGCTTATGCCTTGAAATAATTTAAGTTATAGCCCATATAATTTTTATTATATGGGCTATATATACAATCATAGAGGAAGGTCGTGTTATAGTGTTAAAAGTTTTATATGTAGCCTCAGAAGCTGTGCCTTTTGTAAAAACAGGCGGTCTTGCAGATGTAGCGGGTTCTTTACCTAAAGAATTAAAACAAAAAGGTGTAGATGTTCGTGTTGTTATACCAAAATACAGTGGTATAAAAGAAGAATATCGCAATAATATGGAACATATTTATGATGGTGAAATCAATGTTTCCTGGCGTAAAAAATATCTAGGTATTGATAGATACGATTATAAAGATGTACCATTTTATTTCATTGATAATCAGGAATATTTCTATCGTGAAGGATATTATGGTTATCCAGATGATGTAGAAAGATTTACTTTCTTCTGCAGAGCTGTTCTTGAAATGCTTCCTCATATTGATTTCTGGCCAGATGTTATTCATATGAATGATTGGCAAACAGGTTTAATTAGCGTTTATTTAAAACTCGAACATAATGAAGATGTACGCTATAACAAGATTAAAACAGTATATACTATTCATAATTTGAAATATCAAGGTCGTTTCTGGAAAGGATATTTACCAGATGTATTAGGTCTTGATTGGAAATGCTTCAACAATGGTGATTTGGAATACTTCGATGATATCAACTTCATGAAAGGTGCTATCGTATATTCTGATAAAGTTACTACTGTAAGTCGCAGTTATGCTAAAGAAATTCAAGATCCTTATTATGGTGAAGGTCTTGAAGGTATGCTTCAAAAACGTGATGCAGATTTATCTGGTATTATCAATGGTCTTGATTATGAAGATTATAATCCAGAAACTGATAAGTACATCTTTAAAAACTTTGATGTACATAATGCAATTGCTATCAAAGGTGATAATAAAGAACAACTTCAGAAAAAATTGGGCTTACCAGTAAATCGCAAAATTCCAATGATTGGTATGGTAACTCGTTTAGTTGAAGCTAAAGGTCTTGATTTAGTTACACGTATCTTAGATGAATTACTTGAATATGAAAATGTACAATTTGTAATCTTAGGTACAGGCGATAGACAATATGAAGACTGGTTCAAAGGTCTTGTATGGCGCTATCCGAAAAAAGTATCTGCTAATATCTTCTTTAATAATGAATTAGCACATCAAATTTATGCTGCAAGTGATTTATTCTTGATGCCATCTCAATATGAACCATGCGGTATTGGTCAGCTTATCGCTCTCCGTTATGGTACTGTGCCAATTGTACGTGCTACAGGTGGTTTAAAAGATACTGTTGAAGCATATAACAATTACACTCAAACTGGTAATGGCTTTAGCTTTAATAATTACAATGCACATGAATTATTATTCTCCATCAAACGTGCAATAGATGGTATTGCTGATGATAGAAAACATATTCATCTTGTAGAAAATGCTATGACTGCTGATTACAGCTGGGAAGAATCAGCTAAACAATATAAAGAATTGTATAATAGCTTAAAGGCTTAATAATTAGTTTAAAATAAAAATTTTATCGCTTAATACGATTTTTATAAAATTTTGCTTACTCAACAAAATAAGGTCTGTATTAAGCGATAATTATTTTATAGATGATTGAAGTTTTAATCAGGGGAGGCTTAAAGCTGTTATAAATAATATATAATTTTATATAAAAATCTATAAATTATTTAAAGATTATGATATGACACTATTGAGGTGATAATATGAAATATTACTCAATAGGAGAATTTGCAGACAAAATATGGAACAACAATTGAAATTATTGATAATACAGAGAGAACTGAAGAACAAGAGTTAGTAGAAGATTTAATTCAAATAGTTACTGTATTTAGTTGTAGACTTCAAGGAAAAAGAGCTAATAAAGCTAAAAAAATGATTAAGGAGTTAATAGAAGATGATACTTGCGAAAAAAGTTAGAATTTATCCAACAAAAGAGCAAGAACAAAAACTGTGGCAATCTGTAGGAACTGCTAGATTCATCTATAATTATACTCTCGCAAAACAGGAAGAAAATTATAAAAATGGTGGTAAATTTATTAACGACGGAGTTATCAGAAAAGAATTAACTCAACTTAAAAAGTCTGAACTAACTTGGTTAAATGAAGTATCAAATAATATCACTAAACAATCTGTAAAAGATGCTTGTAAGGCTTATAAAAGATTTTTTAAAAGCTTAGCTAACAAACCCAAATTTAAAAGTAGGAAAAAAAGTAAACCTAGTTTTTATAACGACCCGATTAAATTAAAAATTAAAGAGAAAAAAGTTTTAATAGAAAAAGTAGGTTGGATAAAAATAAATGAACAAATACCAATTAATGTTAAATATAATAATCCTAGAATAACTTATGATAATAAATATTGGTATCTATCTGTTGGAATAGAGGTAGATAAAAAACAAGAAGAATTAACAAATATTTCATTAGGTATAGATTTAGGATTGAAAGAGTTGGCTATTTGTTCAGATGGAAAAGTATTTAAAAACATTAATAAGACTAAAAAAATAAAAAAATTAGAAAAAAGATTAAAACAAAAGCAAAGACAAATAAGTAGAAAATATGAAATAAATAAAATCAAAAAAGAAGGAGGTAAACGTTGCCAATTTATCAAAACTAAAAATATAAAAAAATTAGAGAATACAACAAAATTAATATATAGAAAATTAGCTAATATTAGAAACAATTATATTCATCAAGTTACAACAAGTATAGTGAAAACCAAACCATATAGAATTGTAATAGAAGATTTGAATGTTTCTGGAATGATGAAAAATAAACATTTATCTGATTCAGTAAAAAAACAATGTTTCCATAAGTTTAGACAGTATCTAACATATAAATCTGAATTAAATGGAATTGAATTAGTAGTAGCAGATAGATTTTATCCATCATCAAAAACTTGTAACAAGTGTGGATTTATAAAGAAAGATTTAAAACTAAAAGATAGAGTTTATAGATGTCCACATTGTGGAGCAGTAATTGATAGGGATTTAAATGCTTCACTAAATTTATCTATGTATAAATTAGCATAGTTTCACAAGCAAGAAAATGCTAATATGTAGGATTCGTTGTATCCGAATTTAAGCCTTTGGAGAATCATATCAAACGAAAGTAGCTATGGCAAAATCGGATTCAATGAAGAAGGAAATAAACAAATTTTTATATTTTTATAGATTTTTGGCAACGGGATAATATAAATGATTTTTCATGATTCGCAAAATCTATATTATCGCAGTCCTATAGGGGCAGTGCCGACACAATCTTTTGTGAGATTGGCAATTGATGTTGATTTAAAAGATAAAGTTTCTTTAGTGCGTTTACATACATGGCAAGAAACTTGTGGTTCAATATATTATAATTTAAAAAAATCTTCATGGGATGAAAAACATTATTTTATTGATTTAGATATGCCTGAAGATGGTTGTCTTGTTTGGTATTATTTTATAATTGAATTAGTTGATGGCAAATTATTATATTATGGCAATAATAAGGCGCAAATGGGTGATATTGGTCAAGAAGCACTAGAGGTGCCACCATCTTATCAGATTACAGTATTTAAAAAAGATGTAAAAACGCCAGATTGGTTTAAAAAAGCCGTTATGTATCAGATTTTTCCTGATAGATTTTATCGTAGTGGCAATAATATTCCACAGAAAAAACATGCGGTGCTTCATTGTGATTGGAATGAGCCACCAATGTATTATTTAGACCCAGATACTAAAAATGTAGTCACTTATGATTATTTTGGCGGAAATATCCAAGGTATAAAAGAGAAATTATCTTATTTAAAAGATTTGGGAATATCTGTGATTTATTTTAATCCTATTTTTAAATCACGTGCTAATCATCATTATGATACGGCAGATTATCATCAAGTAGACCCAATGTTTGGCACTAATGAAGAATTTGCACAGCTTTGTAGTCAAGCTAAAGAGATGGGAATTCGCATCATCTTAGATGGTGTATTTAGTCATACTGGCAGTGATAGTATATACTTCAATCGCTTTGGCAATTTTGACAGTGTAGGTGCATATCAATCCAAAGAATCTCCATATTATGAATGGTATGATTTCAAGGAATATCCTTGTAAATATGATTGTTGGTGGGGCTTTACAAGTATGCCAAACACAAAGGAAACAACACCATCATATATGGATTTCATCATTCGTAGTGAAGATAGTGTAATGAATTTTTGGATGGATAAAGGCATAAGTGGTTGGCGTTTAGATGTAATTGATGAATTGCCACAGAAATTTACACGTTGTTTTTATCAAAAATTGAAGAAATTAGATAAAGATGCAGTTATCATCGGTGAAGTATGGGAAGATGCTTCAAATAAAATAGCGTATAATGTTCATCGTGAATATCTTTGTGGTTATGAGATGGATAGTGCGATGAATTATCCATTGCGCAGAATTATTTTAGATTTCATTTTGAAAAATAAATCAGCTCAAGAAACAGAAGTAAGTATTTTAAATCAGCATGAAAATTATCCTGAAGAAAATCTCTATGCCATGATGAATTTATTGGGTAGTCATGATGTAGAACGTATTTTGACTTTATTAGGCGAAGCTCCAAGTGTAGAAAATGTACCAGCTAGTGTACAGGCAAAATTCAAATTAGATGATGCTCATTTACGTTTAGCTATTGCTCGTTTGAAATTAGCTGTTGTTTGGCAGATGACATTGCCGGGGGTACCATCAATTTATTATGGCGATGAAATCGGTATGCAAGGATATCGCGACCCACATAATAGAGCAAGCTATAAATGGGATGAAGCTGATAATAATTTACGTCATTTCTTTACGCGTATGATAGCACTGCGCAATCATCGACAAGTATTGCAAACTGGCTGGTATATACCAGTATATGCTCAAGATGATGTCTTAGCTTATATGAGAACTACAAAATTAGGCAAAGATAGATTTGGACAAAAAATAGATGATGATTGCATCTTAGTGGTGTTAAATCGTCATCAAGAAAAGACTATGACGATAGAAATTGATGTTCATGGTTTTTGTCAGCGTAAATTACATGAAATAACTAATATGTATCCTGATGTGGAAATCATAGATAATAAAGCTAAGATAGAAATTGAACCGCTCACAGCTCTAGTATTTGAACAGGAAAAAGAAAATATAGAATATGCTAGAAAAGCTGGTATTATCATGCATCCAACATCCCTTCCATCTGATTATGGTATTGGTGATTTAGGAAAAGAAGCTTATAATTTTGTGGATTGGTTAGTAAAAGCTAAACAAAAGATTTGGCAAGTATTGCCATTAAATCCAGTAGGATATGGAGCATCTCCATATCAATCTCCATCTGCTTTTGCTGGCAATACTATGCTTATTTCTCCTGAAAAATTGGTGGAAATCAATTTATTGGAAGCTAAAGATATTGTTTTAGATTATAAAGCTGATGTTGATAAAGTAGATTTTGTAAAAGTAGAAGCTTATAAAGAAAAAATCTTAACAAAAGCTTTTGCCAATTTTGTAGCAGATGCAGATTATACTGCTTTTTGTCAACAGCAAAGTTATTGGCTTGAAGATTATGCACTATTCATGGCATTAAAGAAATATTATAAAAACTTACCATGGTATGAATGGAATTTAGATATAAAATTGCGTAAACCTCAAGCTTTAGAGTCTTGTAGAATTTCTTTGGCACAAGATATTGCTTATGCTAAGTTTAAACAATATATTTTCTTTAAACAGTGGCAAGATTTACATGCTTATGCAAACGAAAAAGGCATACAAATAGTCGGTGATGTTCCAATTTTCCCATCACATGATAGTGCTGATGTATGGGTACATCAAGATTTATTTAATTTGAATGCTGATGGCACCTTAAAGACAGCAGCAGGAGTGCCACCAGATTATTTCAGTGAAGATGGTCAACTTTGGGGCAACCCACATTACCTCTGGAAGGTAATGCAAAGAGATGACTATAGTTGGTGGCGTAAACGCATAGCTACATTGTTAAATTTAGTAGATATAATTCGCATTGACCATTTCCGTGGTTTTGAAGCTTATTGGGAAGTATCTGGTATGGCTACAAATGCTCGTGTTGGTAAATGGGTTAAAGGTCCAGGAAAAGACTTATTTGATAAAATCAAAGAATATCTAGGTGATGTGCCAATTATCGCTGAAGATTTAGGTGTAATCACTCCAGAAGTCGAAGCTTTGAAAAATAGTTGTAATTTCCCAGGCATGAAAGTTTTGCAATTTGAATTATATGCAAATAAATATCATAAATTAAACTTTATCAGTCCGAAAAATAGTATTGTCTATACAGGCACTCATGATAATAATACAACTTTAGGCTGGCTTAAAGAGGATATATCTCCACAGGATAAAGCAGTTTTAGCAGATTTATTAGAAGTTAAAGTTGATGATAATGAGGCTTTATTAGATGAATTGGTAAAATTAGCATATGCTAGTGCTTCTAAGATGGCGATATTGCCAATGCAAGATGTTTTGAATTTGGATAGTAATGCTAGAATGAATTTACCTGGTACAGTAGGCACTAACTGGGGTTGGCGTATGCAAAAAGATGCATTGACAGACGAAAAAGCAATGTATTTGTATTCCTTAATAGAAAAATATAATAGATAAATAAAAAGGACTCTGCAATAAATGTAGAGTCCTTTTAGATTTTAGCGAAAAGTAATTCGGCAAAGAAGATATTATCATGGTATAATAATTTAAGTGCATTTAGTTAAATTTATTTTAAGATAGGTGAATATTTTAATGAAAATAGAGAAAAAAATATTGTGGGCGATATCATTAAGTGCATTATCTTTATGTACATATAATCAGCCAGTATTAGCTTCAGATACTGATGTTGAAATCTTAAATTATGTTGAAGACCAACGTCGTGAAGCTAGAGATAAAGAAAAAAATAAAGCTATTAATGAATTTAAAGCAGAATTAGATGCTCAATATGAAAAAGAAGGCATTGTTATACAAAACCCTCAAGAAGCACCCATTATTTTTGAGGGTAATGATATTATGTATGATTCAGTAACAGGTGAAGTATATGGTAAGGGCAATGTAAAAATCACGCAGAATTATTCACGTATGACTACTGAAGATGCAAATGGTAATTTAAATACAGGTGATGTGGATATTCCTGTTCATGCTCATGTTATGCAGGTAGCTAATCCAACACTTGATATCAACAGTGAGAAAACAAAATATAATTATAATGAAAAAACTGGTGTAATGAATAATGTAAAAGGTCGTGTAGATAATAGATATATTTCAGGGGAACAAGTAGAATTTTATCCTGATTACTATATAATTTACAATGGCACGATGACACGTTGTCCTGCGAAAAAACCAGATTACTGTTTGACTGCTGAGAAAATTGAAATTTATCCTGATGACCATATGGTAGCATATAATGCGAAATTTTTGATCAAAGGTCAAGTTATTTATCAAACAGATGAATATAGTACTAAAATAGGTACTAATAGCGATGGAAAAAATCAATGGATACCACTGCGTATTCGTATAAATGATGATGATGGTTTATCTATCGGTTATAAATTAGATGCACCACTGATGGATAATGTAAAAGCTTATGCTGATTTAAAATATACTACTAAGCATGATATGAGAAATATTTATGGTGTAGCTTGGAATAATGCAGGTAGTACTTTTAAAGTAGAAAATGGTAAATATGAAGATGATGATGATCGTTGGTTAGAAAAAAATATAGCATATGTATATAATTATGGCAGTAGAATAGGTGATACACCACTTAGTTTTAATTTGTATAATGAATATGGTTTATGGGAAGAAAATAATATTAAAAGTTGGCATCGTGAACATAATTTATCTCTCCATCATGATCCTATAAATTTAGATACAGAAGGTAAATTTAGATTATTTCCAAGCATAGGTTATCGCTTAGTTTATGAAGATTATGATGATAGCAATTATAATAGTTTGTATTATGATGTGACTTTACTTGGTGAATTAACTGATAGATTAGTAGCTTATACAGGATATCATTATTCAAGAGTTAGTGCAGAAAATACTTTATTCCAGTATGGATTGGAAGATTATTCCAAAAAAGTATCCGCAGGTCTAAGTTATACTATAGATGATAAAAATCGCTTTGTTGTAGCAACAGGATATGATGCTTCTGATCAGCTTCGTTTAAGAGATTTAGATTATTATTGGTATCATGATTGGCATTGTGTAGAAACTGAATTAAAATATGAACAGAAAAAAGATAAATGGAGTTTACATTTTAATTTCTTGAATTTCTAATATATAGAGAAAAAAGGTGAATTTATGAAGCCGGAATTGATTGATTTTGTAGAAAAATTTAAGGGAAAACGCATTTTAATTATTGGTGATATGATTGCTGATATATATTTAAAAGGCGATATTTCTCGTATTTCTCGTGAAGCGCCAGTTTTAGTATTGATAGAGTCAGAAGAAAAAACAGTAGCTGGCGGTGCTGCTAATGTAGTTAATAATGTAGCTACATTAGGCGGAAAGGCTTTTGCTGTAGGTATTTTAGGCGAAGATAAAGGTGCTTTAAATTTAAAGCAAATATTAGAAGAAAATAATGTAAATACGGAAGGTATGTTTTGTGATCAAAATCGCAAAACTATTACTAAGACACGTGTTATTGCAGGTGGTAGAGCTACAGTAAGTCAACAGGTAGTGCGTATTGATTATTGTGAGCCACACACTTGTGATTTAAATCATGAGTTAGGCAAACAAAATAGTCAGCGTATATAGAAATATGTACGTAGAGATAGACAAAGAGCTAT
>ERZ781275.423-NODE-423-length-49336-cov-3.607516_pt1 | contig 49336 bp, 48 predicted proteins | sample MGYA00375853_ERZ781275 | MGnify/ENA primary metagenome ERZ781275 (study PRJEB29790, sample SAMN03653691) | human gut metagenome | host: Homo sapiens | place: USA: Dallas, Texas | collected 2012-07-23 | study: EMG produced TPA metagenomics assembly of the Gut...
CGTACAAGGAGATTGCCGCGAACTACCGGAACTACCAGTTTGAAAAAATAAACCGTCTTAAAAGATAAAAAACCCCGGGCTGTAACAAAACGTTACATCCCGGGGGCTCTTTTTATTGAATCAAACTTTTTTAATCTTTTTTTCCTTCTTATTCGCCGCGCGTGCCTCACCCTTGCTGATGACCTGCATCACCTTGGCGATTTTGGCAAAAGCGCCGACTAACGGGTCCACCACATCCGATTTCAGATGGTTGACAGAATCCTCTACGCCGCCCAGCATATCGTTGGCCTTGTTTGTCATGTCATCGGCATTCTGCGTAATGCTGTCCACATTGTCCATAATATTATGGATCTGCGCGCGGTTTTCATCCATCAGCTTGGCTGTGGTTTCCAGGGTCGCACCCAGGTTTTTAAAAACCTTAATTAGATAAACCGTCCCAAACACAAAGGCAATGGCAATAATCAGGACCGCCAGCTCCCATATACTAAAACTTACAGTCATCATTTAACGGATACCAGTCCTAGTTCTTTGCAACGTCTTTGGCGGCGTCTTTAACACTGTCGATGGTGTCAGAAGCCTTGTCCGCTGCGTCAGCTGCTACGTCCTTGGCGTCGTCCGCCGCAGCCTTAGCCGCGTCGACGGTATCTTTGGCTGCATCGGCAACCGCTTCGCCATCTTCCTTCTGAAGGGCTTCCAGTTCTTCGTTTAATTCTTCGATATCCTGGTTCACTTCATCCTGGATTTCCTGGATTTTATTTTCAATCTGGTTTTTGTACTGGTTTACCTTATCGGTTACAGAATCGGTCATATCCTGCAGCTGTTCCTTCAGGTTTTCACCATACTCCACAGCCTGGTCATAAGCGTCACCAAATGTGTCCTGCGCACCGTCTTTAATCTTACGGCGTGTTTCTTCGCCGGAGCTTGGGGCAAGCAGAATACCTAAAGCACCACCAATGATTGTTCCGACGAACAATCCGCCTACAAAATAACCTTTGTTACAACTCATATTCTTTGTCCTCCTGGTTTTAAATCGTTTTTCATAGTAATATAATAATACCCCAAAAAGCTTAAATTGAACAGCCCTTTGAGGTATTATTGAAAATTTCTTTACTTTTTTTAATTACTTTTCACCAAAATTACTGTGCACCAGCTCGACCAGCGCATCCAGGGCATCCTGCTCGTCCTCGCCATCGGCTTCGATGGTGACCGTGGTTCCCTGCGCGATGCCGCCGGACATAATCCCCATGATGCTCTTGGCATTTAAACGCGCGTCACCCTTGACCACTTCAATTTTCGCTTTGTACTTACCAGCGGTCTGTACAAACATGGATGCCGGTCTTGCGTGCAGGCCGGTAGCGTTGGTAATGGTTACGACCTTACTGACCATTTTTCAGCTCACCACCTTACTAAACGATTTTAATGCCTAATTCTGCAATTTTTGCCTGAACCATTTCCTTGACTTCTTCGCCGGTTTCCAGGTTCAGGGCTTTTTCTGCAATGGCCTTTGCGTCTTCATAGCTGACACTGCGGATGATCTTCTTCACCTGCGGAATGGAGGAGGCGCTCATGGAGAACTCGTCCATACCCAGTCCCAGAAGGATCAGCGTTGCCATCGGATCACCGGCCATTTCGCCGCACATACCGGTGAACAGGCCTTCGCGGGCGTGGGAAGCGTCGATCACTGTCTTGACCAGGCGCAGGATCGCCGGATGCAGCGGATTGTACAGGTAGGAAACCTCCTGATTCATACGGTCTACCGCAAGTGTATACTGGCAAAGGTCATTGGTGCCGATGCTGAAGAAATCCACTTCCCTGGCAATGATGTCCGAGGTCACTGCTGCCGACGGGATTTCGATCATGACACCGACACGGATATTTTTGTCATAAGCCTGTCCCTTTTCGTCCAGCTCCTTCATACATTCTGCCAGAATGCCTTTGGCCTGACGCACCTCGGATACGCCGGAGATCATCGGGAACATGATCAGCGCGTTTCCAAAGGCAGAGGCTCTCAGAATCGCTCTCAGCTGTGTCTTGAACATGTCCACCTCGCGGAAGCATAAGCGGATGGCGCGGAAGCCCAGGAACGGGTTCATTTCCTCTTCCAGAGGCAGATACGGCAGCTTTTTGTCCCCGCCGATATCCAGTGTGCGGATGATAACCGGATCGCCGTCAAAGGATTCGATCACAGCCTTGTAAGCCTCGTACTGTTTTTCTTCATCCGGCATGGTGTCGCTGTTCATATATAAGAACTCCGTACGGTACAGGCCCACGCCGCGTCCGCCGTTTTTGTGCACGCCGTCGGTATCGTTCGGAGAGCCGATATTGCCGACCAGCTCTACCCTGTGTCCGTCGGTGGTGACCGCTTCCAGCTCCTTAAGCTCAGCCAGCTCTTTAATGTATGCCTGATAGTCTTCCTGCTGTTTTTTATATGCTGCCAGCTCGTCGTCGGTCGGATTGATCACCGCCTGTCCCTTTAAACCGTCAACCACAACGGTATCGCCGTTTTTTACAGCCGCGGTAATGTCACCCAAGCCCAAAACAGCCGGGATTTCCAGACTTCTCGCCATGATGGCGGTGTGGGAAGTGCGGCTGCCGATGTTGGTGGCAAAGCCTTTGACCCGTGCCTTATCCATCTGAGCGGTATCGGAGGGGGCCAGGTCATCGGCTACGATGATGGTGTCTTCATCCAGGCAGGAGATATCCACATTTTCAACCCCCATAACATTGTTGAGCACCCGGGTTCCCACATCGCGGATATCGGCGGCGCGCGCGCTGAAATAAGGATCGTCCATCATGTCAAACATTTCAAAAAAGCGGTCGGTGACGGTTTTAACCGCAAACTCCGCATTGACGCCGTTTGTGTTAATCTCAGCCGTGATGCTGTCCACAAATTCAGGGTCATCCAGAACCATGGCGTGGGCTTCAAAGATTTCTGCTTCTTCTTCACCCAGGTCACGGGCTGCTTTTTCTTTAATCTTTAAAATCTGCTCCTTGCTGTTTTCAAGGGCAGCCTGAAGGCGGGCAACCTCAGCCTCTGGATCGTCAACCTTTTTTTCGGTGACTTCCACTTCAACCTTGTCATATACAAATGCCTTTGCAATGGCAATACCAGGGGACGCAACAATTCCTTCTTTTAACATGAAAATATCCTCCACTTTCTATAAAGATTCTCTAAATCGTATTTCTACCTTCAAATGCTTTTATCAGTGTGATTTCGTCAATGTATTCCACATCGGCACCGATGGGAATGCCCTTGGCCAGGCGGGTAACCTTAACGCCCAGGGGACTGATGAGATTGCCCAGATACATGGCGGTCGCCTCACCCTCCGGGGTGGGGTTTGTGGCCATGATGACCTCCTCAATGTCATTTTCACCAATGCGCAGAAGCAGCTCCTTTGCCTTGATGTCCTGAGGCCCAATGCCCTCAAGGGGCGAGATAACGCCGTGCAGCACATGGTAAAGGCCGTTGTACTCTCTGGTCTTTTCAATGGCGAAAATATCCTTTGTGCTCTGCACCACGCAGATCACCCTGCGGTTCCGATTGGGGTCTGCGCACACATCACAGCGGTCACCGTCAGTGATGCTGAAGCACTCCGGACACAGCCGAATTTTATCTTTTACATTTAACAAGGCGTTTGACAGACCTTCAATCTCTTCTGCCGGAGCATCAATCAGATGAAAGGCCAGCCGCTGAGCGGTTTTTTCTCCAATACCCGGAAGCTTTCCAAGTTCAGTAACTAATCTCTCAATGGCCTTTGGATAAAAACCCATAATTCACCTCATATTCTGCTGTTTAAGCTTAAAATAATCCTGGAATGCCGCCGGTCAATTTGCCCATCTGGCTTTCGGTCATTTCTTCTACCTTTGACAGCGCTTCGTTGCAGGCTGCCATGATCAGGTCTTCCAGCATTTCAACATCGTCTTCATCTATAACATCAGGATCTATTTTTACAGATGTAACCATCTTCTTCCCTGAAACAGTCACTTTGACAGCGCCGCCGCCAGCGGTGGCTTCCACTTCTTTCTCTTCCAGCTCTGCCTGGGCTTTCAACATTTCGTCCTGCATTTTCTGGATTTGTTTCATCATATTATTCTTATTTCCCGGCATGCCTCCTGGCATTCCACCGGGCATTCTTCTACCACGACCCATTTTTACCTCCTAAAAATTTTTATCGTTTTAGACCAAAATATTATATCATTAAATTTTAATATTTCCATATAAATTTTTACATTTAATAAAAGCAGAAAGATATTTTACATAATTTCTGAAACAAGCCTATCCTTTTACCTCTACGACCTCCACGCTGTCGTCGTTGATGATGGATTTTGTCTTTTCAAGGATGGACATCTCATCATAATTTTTTTCCACAAGCTCAAGATCCAGCACGTACTGGTCCCCTCCCAGCTCACACAGCGTCTTCTTCACAAACTCAAACATGACCGGCAGCTTTAACATGCCCATTGCCGCCTGGCCGTCCTTGTCCGCGCTAAACCGGAGCGCCAGCTTTTTGTCCCCCTTGTGCGCCAGCTTACAGCACATCAGCGGTCTGACCAGCATCTGCTTCTGCTTCTGGCAGCTCCGGACCAGACCCGTGTACAGGTTATCGGTGTTGACGCCGCCATCGGCGGTTCGCACCTCTGCCGGAGGCGTTTCCTGCGCCGCCATATCCGCGCCGGAAGCGGGCAGTGCCGCCGTCTCCTTTGCGGATGAGACAGCTGTTGGTTCCCGGCCGGCTGCCCGCATTTCCTGAGCGCGGCTTTTTACCGCGTTATCCGCATGCTGGGGCGCTGCCTGCGCCGGTCTCGGCGGCATTCCCTGGACCGCGCCTGCCTGCCGCCCCTGCTGCCCAGCCGGTCTTTCCGGCTGCTCCTGCACCACGGTCTTCACCAGGCTGTCCGGATCGCAGAGCTTCAGAAGCGCCATCTCCACAATGACAGACGCCAGCCCGCTGTAGCGCAGCTTGTTCTTTTCCTCAATGAGGAAATCAATCATGCTGTAAAAACGCTGGTCGGGCACATCCTGTCCCACAGCAGCCAGGGCCTGGCTGGCACTCTCGGTAATGCCCAGTATCTCCTGGCTGGCAGCACCGGTGGTTTTAACGATGAGCACCTTGCGCAGGTAGTCGATGAGCTGGCCAAACACCAGCCCGCTGTCGCGGCCGGCTTCGCGCATGGCCTTAAATTTCAGCAGCACGCCGCCCTTGTCGCCGGCCACCACATCCTGCACCAGCCCGGCAATCTGATCCTCATCCACCATGCCCATAAAGGCCAGCACATCCTCGTAGGTGATGGTTTTATCCGCCTCTCGGATATCAATGACCTGATCCAGCAGACTCAGCGCGTCACGCATGGAGCTGTCCCCCCGGTAAGCAATAAAATCAATGGCCTCCCGGTCCATGGACACGCCGATGTCCTCCAGAATGTGCGCAATCTGCCCGGCGATCCGTTCCTGGGAGATCGGCTTGATGTCAAAGCGCTGGCACCTTGACAAAATCGTCATGGGGAGCTTGTTTGGCTCCGTGGTGGCTAAAATAAAGACGATGTGCTCCGGCGGCTCCTCCAGGGTTTTTAACAGGGCGTTAAAGGCTTCCTTTGTGAGCATGTGCACTTCATCAATGATGTATACCTTATACTTACCCATTGTAGGTGGATATTTCACCTTCTCACGGATTTCCCGTATTTCATCAACCCCGCGGTTGGACGCACCGTCGATTTCAATGATGTCCATAACGCCTGGCTTCTCAATGTTCAGGCAGGTGTCGCAGGCGTTGCAGGGATTGCCGTCCTCGTTGTGCTCACAGTTAATGGCCCGGGCAAATATCTTGGCGATGGATGTCTTGCCCGTTCCCCGGATTCCAGAGAACAAATAGGCATGCCCCACACGGCCCGATAATATTTGATTTTTTAAAATGCGCGTAACGTATTCCTGTCCCACAACACTGTCAAAATCCTGTGGGCGGTACCGTCTGTATAACGCTAAATATGCCATGATCTTCTCCTCTGTTTTTTCTTAACCTTATTATAATATAACGCGTGTTTTTTGTATAGGCCTTCCCTTTACTTGTCTGAATTTATCATGTATAATATTAAATAACAGCTGTATAAATATACATGAGAGGAAATGCTATGGAACACTCAAAAAAAATGAAAATTCTGGCAAAATGCGCTCTTTTCGGCGCTGCCATCATCTGGGGGAGCTCCTTCTTTGTGGTTAAAAATACCGTGGATATTTTTACACCCCACATGCTGCTGGGCTTCCGCTTTACCATCGGCTGTATTCTGCTGGCAGTTATTTTCCGCAAAAAGCTTAAGCTTCTGGACAAGGGCTATTTTATAAGCGGTGCCGTCATCGGCTTCTGCCTCTTTGCCGCCTACAGCCTCCAGACCATCGGCATCACCGATACCACTCCTGGAAAAAATGCCTTCTTAACCGCGATCTACTGCATTATCGTGCCCTTTTTATTCTGGGCGGTGGATAAATCCAAGCCGGATATTTACAACTACCTGGCCGCCATTATCTGCATTGTGGGCATTGGCCTAGTCTCCCTGACCGAGGGCTTTACCATTGGTTTTGGCGATGCCTTTACTCTGCTGGGCGGGCTGTGTTTTGCGGCGCACATGGTCGCCGTTGCCAAGCTGGGCCGTGACCGTGACCCCATCCTCATCACCATCCTGCAGTTTGGCTACGCGGCCATCTTTGCCTGGATTGTCGGCTTTGCTACTGAGTCCCTGCCCGCAGTATGGACCCTCGACAGCGTCCTCGGCCTTTTGTTTCTGGCCGTGTTCGCCACCGCGGTGGCCCTGCTGCTCCAAAACGTCGGGCAGAAATACACCCACCCCTCTGCCGCTGCCATCATCCTGAGCCTGGAATCCGTTTTCGGGGTTTTTTTCTCCGTCATCTTTTACGGCGAAGCCCTGACGCCCAAGCTGATCATCGGCTTTGTCCTGATCTTCATTGCCATCATCGTCTCAGAAACCAAGCTCTCCTTCCTGCGCAAGAAGGCGCCCGAGGGGGAGATGACTGAAAAAGCCTGCGAGTGAACTCGCGGGCTTTTTCTTTTTTCTTTTCTGGGTATAAGTATACTATTCTATGAGTATCCAGAAAGGAAAATTTCCATGTACAATTTATTGGTTGGCGGCGCAGCCGGTGACGGTATTGACACCATGGTGGCTGTGCTCGAAAAAGTTTTGAAAAAGTCGGGCTATTTTGTCTTTTCGGCCCGTGATTTCATGTCCCGTATCCGAGGCGGCCACAATTTCACACTGGTCCGCTTTGGCAAGACGCCCATCACCTCACATTCCCTCAAAGTAAACGGCATTGTTGCCATGGATGAGGAGACCATTTCCAGACACCAGGACGAGCTGGTGGACGGCGGGTTTATCCTGTGCGACATCGGCCTGAAAACCGATCATCCCCACGCATTAAAAATTGATATGCGTAAAAAAGCCAGCGAGCTTGGCAATCCGAAGGTTGCCGGCGTTATTGCCATGGGCGCAGTGCTCAGGCTCTTTGGTGAAACCTTAGAATCCGCCGAATCCGTTTTGAAGGATTCCATCAAGCCCGCGTTTCTTGAGATGAACCGCCAGGGGCTTCTGTTCGGCTACGACAGCGCAGAGGCCCGCTATAAACATCTGTCCTCAGGCTACAGCGATTACCTGCTGCTGAGCGGCAATGACGCCATCGCGCTGGGCGCACTGGCCGCAGGCCTCCGGTTCTATTCCGCTTATCCCATGTCCCCCTCCACCTCCATTCTCAACTACCTCGCCGATACCAGTGCGACGACCAGCGTGGTGGTGGAACAGGCAGAGGATGAGATCGCGGCTATAAACATGGCCATCGGCGCCTCCTACGCCGGTGCGCGCGCCATGACCGCCTCCGTGGGCGGCGGCTTCGCGTTAATGACCGAGGCTGTCGGCTTCTGCGGCATCGCCGAAATCCCACTGGTCATCGGCGATATTCAGCGCCCCGGCCCGGCCACCGGGCTGCCAACCCGCACCGAGCAGGCCGATCTGCGCTTCGCCATTGCCGCTGGCGCCGGAGATTTCCCGCACATGGTCATTGCTGTCAAAAACCAGGAGGACGCCTTTTACCAGACCGTTCGCGCCTTTAACCTGGCCGAAAAGTACCAGATGCCTGTGATTTTACTGAGCGACCAGTACCTGGCCGACGCCACAGCCACCGTGCTCCCCTTTGACCTGAACACGCTGGAAATCGAGCCTGTGGGTGCCGCCCTGACCGGCGCGCCCGAGGATTACCGCCGCTACCAGATCACCGAAAGCGGTATCTCACCGCGGCTCATCCCCGGCAAAACCAAGGCCATTGTCACTACCGACAGTGACGAGCATGACGAAATGGGCTACATCACCGAATCCGCTGAAATGCGCGACGCCATGGTCGAAAAACGCGCCCGAAAAATGGCCGCCCTGCGCTATGAGCTTGAGGAGCCTGACTTCCTGGGCGATAGGGACTTTAAGACCCTGCTCATCGGTTTTGGCTCCATGTGGGGGCCGCTGAAGGAAGCCGTGGAAATCCTCAACGAAAAAAATCCTTCCGGCTACGGGGCTCTGGTTTTCGGCGATGTTTTCCCACTGCCGCTGCAGGTGCTGCGCGGCTTTGCCGAACAGGCAGAAACCACCATCAACGTGGAACAGAACGCCACCGGTCAGCTGGCTGCCCTTCTTCGAGAAAAGGCCCTGCTGCGCTGTGACGCTTCCGTATTAAAATACGACGGCCGTCAGCTCTCCGGCGAAGAGATTGCCGACGCTGTCATGAAGGGAGAAAACAAATGAGTACCTATATCAAGCACGAAACCGCCTGGTGCCCCGGCTGCGGCAACTTTATGATCCTTGACACCCTAAAAAGCGTCCTGGAAGATCTGGATCTGCCCAATGACCAGGTGCTTCTGGCCGCCGGCATCGGCCAGGCCGCCAAAACCCCGCAGTACCTGAACGCCAATTCCTTCTGCGGGCTACACGGCCGCTCCCTTCCCGCAGCGCAGGCGGCAAAAATGGCCAATGACGATCTGACCGTCATCATCGACACCGGTGACGGTGACTCCTATGGCGAGGGCGGCAACCACTTTCTCCACGCCATCCGCCGAAATGTGGATATCACCCACTTTGTCCATGACAACCGCATCTACGGCCTGACCAAAGGGCAGATTTCCCCTACCACAGACGCCTGTACCGAACACAGCGTCAACAAAGTATGCAACCTCAACACCCCCTTCAACCCGCTGGCCATCGCACTGAGCGCAGGCGCCACCTTTGTGGCCCGCAGCTTCAGCGGCAATAAGGAGCATCTGGCCGAAATGATGAAGCGCGCCATCCGCCACAAGGGCTACGCTCTTTTAGACATACTCCAGCCCTGCGTCAGCTTCAATAAGGTCAATACCTTTAAATATTACAAAGAACATGTGGATATCTTGGACGAAAACCACCCCACAGACGACCGCATGGCCGCCCTGGAGCTGGCCCTGACCAACAGCGACCGGATTCCCATCGGTGTTTTCTATGAAAACAACCACCCTGCCTTTGCCGAAACCCACTCCGTGCTGTCCGCAGGGCCCGCCCTGGTGGACAGAGAGACCGATTTAGAAGGCATCACCGCGCTGATGAACGCCTTTGTGTGATCATAAAAACCCCGGGACGTAACGAAACGTGACGTCCCGGTTTTTTATGCGCGGTGGCGCTTAAGCCATTCGATCTCCACCAGCCGGGCTTCGCGCATCCGGCTCCTGATGGTTTCGTCGCTGTAGGGAACCCGGACCACCACGCCGTCATGGTAGGCAATTTGATGGTTAAAATCTTCAACGGCCCAAAAGCTCTCCCGGACTGAAAACCGGTTGACATACAGAGGCCCCTCTCTGCGCTCAAAAACCATAAACGACAGACAGGGCTTTATGACAATCGGCAGCATAATCTTTTTTTCATCCCCGCCCGACAGCACCTCCCGCGCCATTTCACGGCAATGGTGCACGCTGATCATCAGATGCTTTAAAATCATTTCATAAAAACGCTCCAGATGCCCGTTAAAAAGAACCTGCTCGCCATCTGTGAAGGTAACGCGCACCTTGTTATCCGGGTAATCCACCACCTCCTCATAACAGGCAATCCGCCTTTCCAGAATGGCCGCGCGCTCTTCATAGGTGCACTCCTTTTTCATGTTCTTTACTCCTTTGTATTGTTAAAGTATTGACGATAAAAAAACCGAAAGCTATTATTTAGCTCTCGGTTTTTGAATGGGTCACTGAGTCTGCCCCATGTTTGATATTTTCAAATTAATTCTGAAAGCAACTTATACTAGCAACGACGCCATTCTTAAAATACAAGCTCAATTTATCTTCATTGTTTCTTTTATTTTGATATCGATAATAAACAGATCCATCAGAATTTACCTTTTTTTCAATTTGATTCCAATCTAATACTAACTCTCTTACTGTTTCTGCTTCAGGATACCCGTACTTAATGCCATTAATTACACAGTTGCATTTTCCATTTATATCTATAAAATCAATTATTTCATCTCGAAATGCTCCAAAAATTACACTGTCATTTTTGTATTCTATACTGCCATCTGTTGGATATGCATCCCGCATGCCTTCAAAATCTTTTATCGAGTTATAGATATTTTCCCCTAAATAATCCGTCAATTCTTTTTCATTTTCATCGACTTTAAGGTATTTTGCATTGTCAATCATTAAGTACTCTGGAGAATGGCTCGCTTCCACATCGAAACCATGTGCTGCGTTTTTAGGATAAATCGTTCCAAAAACAGAGGTCTTTAAATCATAGGTGCATTCACCACTGTAGTCTATATTGCTGTTTACAAAACGATAGTAACCATCCGATAAAATATATTTTGATTGTCCACCTTCACTTCTCCAGGTTCCTGTAATTTTATTTGTAAATTCTGTTTTAATATCATTTTTTCCTAATAGTATCTCTAAATTTGTTGTCTGGCCATCTGTAATACTGACATTTTTTTCAGATGTTTTATAACCTTCTTTTGTTGCTTTTATTATGTAATCCCCAGGTACTAAACCATCGTATGAGAAATTCCCTTCAGAATTTGATGTTAGATTAAGTATACAGTCACCATTCGAATCAAACACTTCAATTTTTGTATCACCTATCGGTAATTCATTATTATACTCATATACGTAACCATTGATTTCTCCATATCGTATCATTCTCCATGTTGCTTCTCCAAATACATTGCCGACTGGCGTTGATGCAAAGTTCATCCAATGAAAATGGTCTTGCGCATTGGCGTAATTAACCGCTTGTCCTGCAGTTTCATTTTTGACAAGTCGATTAACTGCATCAACAATATAATCATCTCCTTTTTGCGCATCCGCTTCTCCTGTAAATGCTATAATTGAAGAAACTCCTTTTGTTAACAATACATCTACTAATGGATGAGATGGATCTTTTGAGCTATTGCCACCTGTATAACAAGATCCAAAATACCATAAAGTATCATTCGTAAAGCTATTATCTTCATAATAGTAATCCCAAAATTGAGGTTTCACACATATACGTACCTTTTGATCGTGCATTTTATCGGTCTTGCCTGCCAATTCTTTTCCAAAAACCGTATGATTATTTGCTGTCCCAACAGCATCTTGCCTGAATTGTTCAAAATTCTTTTCATTAACTTTACCATTTTTTTCAATATCAATCTGTTCATTTTGAGTATTTTGAGTATCAATAATAGTTCCAATTGCCAAAATACCATTTTCACCACCATGACCAGCCCAGAAAATAATAGAATAATCATCAAGATGTTTTAACGAGTCTAAGGTCACAGATTCATTCGACATCTCATTTGTATATTCATATTCTTCATGATTATCTGCTAAAAATTTTGCCAAATGATTCTGGTTATCTTTGTTTTGGTCAGGGGAAGTGCTGATACTCACAATTTTTTTGGTTTCTTCTCGCTTATCAGCATCTTCTATCACAAGCATTGCAGCACTTTCCGCTTCAGCTATTTGTATATTTGGGGTAGAATTGGACTCTACAGGCTCATCACCAGATGAACCACTCCATGTTTCATCATATAAATAATATTCACCAAATGTTTTAAGTGTGACAACTATTTCATGCTCTTGTTGTTTCCAATTCTGTATTTTATCTTCTTTTTTAAGTTTCTCTAATCCTTTAGTAATTGCGTTATGATATTGGCTTTTTGCTTCTTCTGTTAAAATACTGTCACTATCGAAATCTGCCTCAATTTTTTCTAATAATGCACTAACACAAACTGAGCTGTAGTAAGCGTCTTTGACATCTGCATCGTCATAAAAATGTATAGTAACAGCGTTGCTTTTTTTATTGTTAAAAACCACCTGATAAGTTTTGTCCGCTCTGTTATCATTCGTCACATTAGACGTTAATGTATAGCTTCCATCATCTCCATTTTTTTCAAATTCACCTAGCACTTTACCTGTATCATCTACTAATGTAAATGCATTTTCTATTGACAAATTCGTATTTAAGGAAAAATGTACAAGTGTCGTTTCACCAACAGGAGCGTACTGAATATCTGATTCCAATGTCATTCCAGCGGGCTGCTCCGGTTTTGTATAGATTACTCTAGCTTTTAGCTCTATGATTTTGTCAGCATATGTAATCTGTTTTGTCGCCTCAAAGGACAGTAAGTTTTCTTCTGCGTGCACATCATTTGTATACAGGCCAATCGCAGAAGTTGCTAAGCATAAACAGATAAAAACTGGCAGAATATTTTTTATCCGTTTTCTAAAGAAGATCAATAAAGAAATAACGATGATTGCAAGGATCACAATAACTCCAGTTAAAGAATCTTTTGACAAGCCCGTATTTGGAGTATTCGAAGTAGTGGTCATATTTTTTGTCGTTCCATTACCTTCTGGGGAATTCGTTAAATTTTTATCGTTATTGTTATTATCCGATGGTATGTTCCCATTTACAGGCACAAACTCTGTTTCAACGGCTAAGCTTTCGCCTGCTTCAAGAATGTCTGCTGTTTGGTCCGAAGTCATGCCGTCCTTTAAAACAAAGCCTTCTGGTACAAAAGACTCTAGCTTTATATTTTTAACTGAAAAATCATTATTATTGATTAATTTAATGTTTACTTTTATACTGTCTCCCTGGGCGTAAACCTGTTTATCAGGCGTAATCGTTACATTCAGACCATCCTGACTTTTATCTGCTGCAAATGCAGTTGATGGAATCAACATCAATAGCAACAACAACAAACCTAAAACAAAACATTTCTTTTTCATTTTTTACCTCACTCAAAAAATAATTATTTAAAATCAACTATCTGTCTTTAAACTAATAGATTAATGCCAGAAACCTAAGTTCTTATTTAAATAACTTCTTCCAATCGTTATATTCATCATAAAACTTTCGTGCACCTGCCTCTTCCCACTGTTCATCTGAACATACTTGTCCGCTATTATTTTTTCTAAAATCACGCGGTATTTCCTGATAAATTTTCCATTCAAAAAATTCAAAACACCATCTTCTGCTTTTAGCACCGACAAATCTCCATGTATTATTATCAAAAATATACCATTCTTTTTTAATCATCTTTCCGTTACTATAGACATTTTTTATATAAATAAACGGCTTTTTCTGTGGCCATCTCAAAATACAATTCTTTCCGTCTCCTCCCGCTCTAGGACAGGGTTCTCCAAATTGTTCTTCAAAAATTTTTCTTGCTTTATCTTCTTTTCCCATCCACATTTGTCCCCAAAAACCCATTTTAGTCACCTTTTACTTTAATAATTTGTTAATTGTTTTTTCTACAAAATCTTTTCTCATTGAAGCCACTTTACAGAAAAAGGGATCAACTTCTTCTTCATTTCCCGATGCAAGGGCAAAATTAGCTACACATTGCTCACAAAATCTAATATCGTCACAGGAACGACATTTGTAACGACTGCTCGATTTCTTATCTACAAATTCTTTTTGCAAGTACTGCCACCCTTCATCAAAGTTTCCTTTTCGTAAGTCGTATTTACGATACGATGCACGGACACATCCCTGCATTTTGTAGTCTGATGTTATAAAAACATGTTGATTTGCAATAGAACAGGGATATAAATAGCCTTGGTTAAAACGTTGCTCTGTTCTTTGCGGTCGCATATTAATTTCACCTGAAATCAGTTCCTTTGCTACATTTTCCCAAAAACATCTTCGTCCATCATCCTTTATATCAAATTCAAAAGCCTCTTCGGGTTCTAATCTTAATTTCATTGGCTCTGTCGAGCCGTCACTCATAGGATGGACATCCAAAATAATGACCATTGGCACACCTAACCGATTGCCAAATTCACGAACTTTGTATATCTCGTCAATATTGTGCTTCATAGCAATAAATTTCAATTCATATTTAATATTATTTTTTTGTAATAGTTCCAACGCAGCCATAAACTTTTTAAAGCTTCCTTTGACTCCAGTTATTTTTTCATATGATTCTTCGCTATACCCATACATTGAAGTGCTAACTACTTCAACCGGATATTCCAAAAATAAATCAATATGTTTTTGAGCTAACATTGTAATATTTGAAAGCAATGATATTAAAACACCTTTTTTCTTTGCATAAACAAATAACTCTTCAAAATCGGGGCGAGTAAATATTTCTCCTCCTGTAAAATAAGCATCTAACAGACCTTTGCTCACTAATATATCAAAAATATCCTTAAACTCCTCAGTTGACATATCCTTATGATTTCTATCTGGTTTGGCGTAACAATGAATACAATTCAGATTACATTTTGCTGTCAATTCAAAGCCAGCAGTAAAGGGAGCCCGAATATTTTCAAAATGCCCATCTATAAAGTCATTCATTAACTCAGAATGTATACAGTAATTATCACTCATGCTTTCACCTTTAAAATTCATAAATTAATTTCATTGTAATTAACTGATCAATGAAATACTTGACAGCGTTTTCTTCGGAAGATTTTTCAGCAAGGCTATAAATTTTGCATATACTTTCTGATAATGTTTCCTTATTAGTACATCGTTCAGCATTTTTCCATATCGTTGCAGCAACCTGATTTAAAAATATCGGTTCATTGCTTGCATCATTAAAACATATCGGCATCAATATTACCTTTTCATATATTTCTCTTAACACAAAATTAGTATTCTTTCTCATTTTTGACCTCTTATTTTGGGTTAATGAACTGCATCACTACAGTTCATTAACCATCTTCTGTTAACAAAAACTACTTCCCTTCATAACAACATGAATTAAATGTGCAATGATAAGGATTTTCTGGCCCGTATGCCACTTCTCTTTGTGAACGCTCAAGTATTACCATTTGAGGATATTCAAATTTCATGCTTTGCTTATCTCCTTTCAATTTTTTATAATAATTAATTTAATTATTATCATTGATATCATACTTTATCCTGATATTATTTTTGAATAAGCCTTATCATATTACATATCCCTCACCCCGTAGATTTTTTTGCATATTCATTAAGTTAGGAACTTAACGATAAAAAGCATCAAAAAATAAAAAAAGACTTGCCACACTTTTTGCCACATATTGCAAGTTTTAATAAAACATGATAAAGTTATATAATCGAGAAGTATAAGATTTTATGACAATAAAATCTATAAAAACAATTGCAGAAAATCAAATTATTGAAAATTTTATTGAAAAGGGGAATTTTTTTGTAGTTAATTTATCGTTAAGTTCCTAACTTAACGACCTCTATTTTACCAGCATTGCGCCATTTTTTCCATCTGCGCTCTTTTATGCTCTGTGGCGCAATGTCCGTAGCAGCTCAGGGTAAAGGCAACGCTGCTGTGTCCCATGAGTTCGGACAGGGCCTGCATGTCAACGCCTGCTTCCAGGGCTCGGGTGGCAAAGGAATGACGGAGGCTGTGAAAGGTCACCAAAGGGTCGAGCTGGTGGCTTTTTTTTAATTCTGTAAAATAATATTGAATGGTCCGTGCGTCAATGGACTTTTTTTCTTTCCAAGAGATCAGTGGCTTCTGGATATCTTTTTGGGTGCTGTGTTTCAGATATTCTTTTAAAATTTCTTTTAGCGGCGCGTTCAGCGGGATATCCCGGCGGCTTTTTCCTGTTTTCAGCGCTGTCTTGACCACGTTTGTTTTGTCTTCTTCCGCTGTTTTTACCCGCTGGCGGCTGTACCGGACGCGCAAAACGCCTGCCTCCAGGTCCACATCTCCCACACTTAATCCCATCACTTCGCCCAGTCTCAGCCCTGCGCCTATGGATAAAAGGACAGCCATTGATTTCGCATTCAAATCTTTTTTCAGCGTCTCGCACAGTATTTTCTGCTCGCTTTGGGATAAAATCGGCTTTTCTCTGGTCTTCAGCACCGCCTTGGCAGTCTCTGGCACGGCTTCGATATAGCCGTGTGATTTGGCATCCTTCAGGATTTTAATCAGGTGTCCCTGTATGTCTCGAATCGTCTTTGGCGCGAGCTTTTCCTTTCTTTTTAAATGCTCCCTGAATTCCAGCATATGCTGATTACTGATGCTTACAAGCCTCTGGCTGCCCAAAAAAGGAATAATATGCGCCCGCTCATAGCTTTCATAGGTTTTTAAGCTTGTGGGCCGAACCGCCTGCTGCCGCTTTCCGATCCATTCTGCTAAGGTCATTTCTGCTTTCATTTCTCTTCCCCTGTAAAATTTATCTCTCATCTAAAAAACCCCGGGACGTAACCTTTCGTTACATCCCGGGGCCTTTATGCTTACGCGTTTCTACCGCAGCATTTTTTATATTTTTTACCGCTGCCGCATGGGCATGGGTCATTGCGTCCGACTTTTTCTTTTTTAACAACAGTGTTTCTTTCTCTGGAGGCTTTCATCAATTCCCGTTTTCTCTGGGCTGTCAGGATATCATCCCACTGCGGCAGCTCGTAGAGCCACTGGGCCGGTACGCCTACCATGTTATAGTACAGCTTTTCAAAGTCAATTTCCAGGCGCACCTGGGTATCGGCTTCCAGTTCTTCAAGGTTATCCAGACCCGATTTCAGGCTCTGGCTGATGCCGTCCATAAAGCCTGCCATCATCACGGGTGTAACATCGTATTTTTCTGCCAGCTCATTGATGGTTCCCTCTACAATATCCTGTTTTTTACCCAGGATATCTTCATAAAAAGCTGTTTCCTTAGTCAGATATTCATTCCAAAGCTCTTTATAGCCTTTTTCATCCTCCGTAGGATCAATGTCTGAGACCTCTTTCCATTCTTCATATAAACTCATGGTTTTCTCCTTCTGTTCCTGTTTTGCTCAAAATATTATATCGCATTCCCGGTTTTATTACAATTCCTGAATGACAAAAATCCGAGTCTTTTATTTCAATTTCATCGGAATCCCTGAAACGGTAAAGTAGACCTCATCAGCCCGGCAGGCCACGTACTGGTTCATCCTTCCGGAAATATCTCTGAAATAACTGCCGAGCTTATAGGAGGGCACAAGTCCCAGCCCCACTTCGTTTGAGACCATGAACAAATGCTTGTCTCTGCATACCTCCAGCAGGGTTTTGACCTGTTCCCGGATCTTATCCTCAACCTCTGCGATGGTGTCCATGCCGCAGTGATCATAATCCACATCGTAATCCAGCATGTTGTTGGTGATCATAACGGTCAGGCAGTCAAAGAGAATGACGTCGGCCTCCTGAAAGGCCGGGTCCTCGGCCATGACCTCGTAATCCTTATAGCGCTCGATGGTCGCCCACTCTGACGGACGCTGTTCCTGATGTCTTCGTATACGGTCTTTCATGCCGTCATCAAAGGCAATGGCTGTGGCAATGTAGGCGACCCTGCCGCCCACTTCCTTGACAGCCTTTTCTGCAAAACTGCTTTTGCCGCTTCGGGCTCCGCCGGTTACAAATACTAAGCTTCCCATTTTCTTTTATCCCCTTAAAATATTATTTAAAGCTGCGATCAGCTGGTCGTTATCCTCATGCCGCTTGATGGCCGCTCTGAAAAACTGGGTTTCAAGTCCCGCAAAATCCTCACAGGTCCGGATATTGATGTGCTGCTCAAGCAGCTCCTTCTGAAGTGTCTGCGCGCTTCTCCCCTCTACCTTATACAAATGGAAATCTGCGCCGCTCGGATATACCTGCAGACCAGGCAGACCGGACAAGGCATCGAAAACACGCTGCCGCTCAGTCTGAATGTAGTCCCGCGTTCGCTTCATATAGGCTTTGTCATCGTAGATACACATGGCGGCTTCCAGCGCCAGGGTATTGATGGTCCACGGCTCTTTGTAAGCCTCCATGGCCCGGATAAGCCCTGCTGAGCCAACGCCGTAGCCGATCCGCAGTCCCGGCACTCCAAAAAATTTGGTCAGGGAACGCAGCAGGAAAAGACGTCGGTCGGAGTGATTCACATATTCCAAGCAGGTTTCGATGCCTGAAAATTCGATAAAAGACTCATCAATGAACCAGATAATTTCAGGGTCCATCCGGTCCATGAGTTCCTTGATAAAAGCTTTGCTGTAAAGACGCCCTATCGGGTTGGTCGGATTGCAGAGATACACTGCCTCCGGATGGCATTCCTCTGCCAGCCGGATGAGTCTCTCTGGGTCCAGTGCAAAATCATCCTCTGGCGATAAGGTAAGCTCACAGACTTCGCCGCAGCCGTTCATGCTGAGCGCCCGGCGGTACTCGTTAAAGGTGGGCACTGGAATGAGCGCCCGCTCCGGGTGAACGCCCCTTGCAAAGAGATAGATCAGCTCAATGGCGCCGTTTCCCAGAATCACGTTTTCCGGGGCAGCGCCGATATCCTCCGCGATTTTATTCCGGGCTGTCTCGCCGGTGATCTCCGGGTATCTGCCAAGGTCGTCCAGAGCTGCTTCCAGCCTTTTTCTCAGTCCCTCCGGCATGCCCAGCGGGTTAATGTTAATGCTGAAATCCAGCACGTCTTTTCTGCCGCCTCGATATCCGCCATGTTTATTCATTCTTTTCCTCACTATGAAATAATATAAATCCCAAAGAAAATCAGGCTCATAAGAACCATCATCACGACTTCACTGGAAAACATAATGCTGATGGTGTCCTTGATGTCCTCATAGGCCAGGCTGCGCCCGGCATCGCCGATGGTTGGTTTTTCAAGGGTCTGTCCAAAATACAGGTTGGTGCCGCCCAGCTGAACGCCCAAAAGTCCGGCTACCACGGATTCCGGATGCCCCGAGTTTGGGCTTTTATGGTTTTTCCGGTCACGCGCGTAAATCCGCTGCCCCTCACTGACCCTATAGCCCAGGAACAGGCCCCCAATGAGCATAAACCAGCTTCCGATACGCGCGATGGCAAAGTTGGCGATATCGTCAATTTTGGCAGAAAAATAGCCAAAGTCCTTGTAGGGCTCCTGAACGTAGCCGACCATGGAATCCATGGTGTTGACGGCTTTGTACAGCATGGCCAGCAGCAACGGGTTGACAACGGGTACAAAAACCCATAGGACAACACCGATAAACATGTAGAAAATCGGCGCGAGTACTCCGTCAATGGTGTTTTCCGCAGTGGTTTCCACTGTCGCGCGGACAATGCCGCCCTCCTGGAGCTCCTGAGTATCCCGCCCCACAAGGTAGCCGACCATGGTGCGGGCCTTTGGTATATCCTTGCCCCGCAGGGCGTCATAGACCTTCATGACCTCCTCCTGCAGGCATTTCGCCGCGATGGTGGTGGATAAAAGGTAAAGGTTCACCACATAAAACAACACGATATTGAGCCGGTATGTGATATACTGCACTGCCAGGACAGCGGCGCCGGTAATCACGATTGTCAATATCCAGAGAATGAGACCCTTAAACTTTCTGGCCTTGCCCTTATTTAATTTTTTTGTTAAAAATCCAACCAGTTTTCCAATGTATACAATTGGATGGGGAATCCATGCCGGATCGCCGATCAGGCGGTCCAGCACCACTGCTCCCACAATCAGACAAAACCAAATGCCAGCGCTCATTCCTAAAAGCATCTTATACTCCAATAATTTCCATTAATTTCTGCATGTCCAGATTATTTTCAACGGTTTCGGCCAGCAGATCGTATTGCTCTTCCTTAAAGGCTTTGAAATCGACCGCTTCGCTCTCTGCCGCGATGTTCTTTTTCTTTTTCAGGGTTTTAATTAATTTTTCACGGAACGCATCATTGTCAAACACGCCGTGAAGGTAGGTCCCCATGACCGTACCGTCTGCGGATACCGCGCCGTCCGAGCGCCCGTCCTCCAGCGTTGAAAAGCTCTTGGTGTCGTCGATGGGCGTGGTTTCACCCATATGGATCTCGTAGCCGGTGATGGCGCTGCCGCTCAGCCCCATATTTAAGAAATCTGCGTTGATGTGTCCTGCCACCCGTGTGGTGGTTTTTTCTTCCTCCAGCACAGTGCGCATGTTTAACAGACCCAGCCCCTTGATAGAACCGACCGTGGACTCGACGCAGTGCGGGTCACAGATCTCACCGCCGAGAATCTGGTAGCCGCCGCAAATACCGATTACCGGTACGCCGGCTGTATGCTTGGCCAGAATTTCTTCCTCCAGCCTGCTCTCCCGCAGCTTCACAATATCATCAATGGTATTTTTGCTGCCGGGTATCACAATGAGATCGGGATCGGCGCGGTGCAGCTCCCGCTGGTTCTCATAATATTCTACCTTAACATCGGGGTACATGTCAAAGACTGTGCAGTCGGTAAAGTTAGAAATATGACGCAGCCGCACCACGCCGATGGTGATGACGCCCTCGCGCTGTTCATCCCACCGCTCGGTCACGCTGTCCTCATCGTCAATGACAAGGCGCTGGTAGGGGATAACACCCAGACACGGAACGCCTACCTTTTCCTCAATCATCTCAATGCCTGGCTTCAGCAGCTCAACGTCGCCACGGAACTTATTGATGATAAAGCCCTTGATCCTTGCCTGTTCCTCTGGTTCAAGCAGCTTGATGGTACCGTAAATGGAGGCAAAGACCCCGCCGCGGTCAATATCGCCGATGAGGATAACTGGCGCGTCCACCATTTCTGCCAGCCCCATGTTCACAATATCGTTGTCACGAAGATTGATCTCCGCGGGGCTTCCCGCGCCTTCGATGGCGATGATGTTATGACTTTCTGCCAGCATATTGTAAGCGTCCATGACCACATCGGTCAGCTTTGCCTTATGGGCATGGTACTCGACCGCGTTCATGTTAAACTCAGCCTTTCCGTTCAGGATAACCTGGCAGCCCACGTCTGAGTTCGGCTTCAAAAGCACTGGATTCATCTCTACCTGCGGCTCAATTCTGGCGCATTCTGCCTGAACGACCTGAGCCCTTCCCATCTCTTTGCCATCAAGGGTTATATAAGAATTAAGCGCCATATTCTGAGATTTATAGGGCGCTACACGGTAACCTTTATTGTTCAGAATCCGGCATACTGCTGCGGTCAGCAGGCTTTTTCCCACGGATGAACCCGTCCCCTGAAACATGATATTTTTTGCCTTTTTCATTTTTTACTCCTAGCTTTAATTTTATGCGCACATTGATCTGCCTTTATTATTTATTTTCTGCCATCCAGCCGATTATTTCCTCCGCTGTATTGAATACGACCGGGTACTCAATCCTGGGGCGTTCGATAAAAATTACGCGCACGCCCATATCGGCCGCAGCACGCAGCTTCTCACTGACGCCGCCCACGTCGCCGCTGTCCTTTGTGACCAGAAAACGAATGTCGAACTGGCGGATGGTTTCCACGTTCATAGCGTAGCTGAAAGGCCCCTGCATGGCAATGATATTCTGCGGCTTGTAGCCAAGACGCTCACATTTTTCAAGCACCTTGCTCGTTGGCAGCACCCGCACGATCACACGTTCCCTGGGCAGAGGATCGTAAAACTCCAGCTGCCGGCTTCCTGTTGTCAGCAGGACATTGCCCTCCTGTTCCAAAAGGTAACGCACCGCCGATTCATAATCCGGAAACCCCAGGGTCTGCTGCCCGTCATCCATCATCCGCGGCCTTTCCAGGCGCACATAGGCGGCCCCTGCTTTATTCGAGGCCTCGATGGCGTTGAGCGAAACCTCCTTCGCGTAGGGATGGGTGGCGTCCACACAGAGCTCAATGCGCTTTTCAGCCATCAGCCCGGCCAGTCCGTCTGTCTCAAGGGCTCCGGTATGGATTTCCAGACGCGCGTTTTCCGGAAGGCTTCCGGTATTATAAGCGGTTACGGAGGAATAAAGAACGGCGCAGCCCTGTCCGAGCAGCGCCTCTGTCAGCTTGCGGCTGTCATACGTTCCTCCGAGGACCAGAATCACAGCTGGTACCCCCGCGGTGTAATCATTTTTAGATGGTCTTCTGTAATATAGGTTTTTGAATTGCCGATCACCACCATGGAAAACATGTCGATTTCTTCATCGCACATTTTTTCAAGTGTGGTGATGACGTAGCTTTCATTGGCACGCTTGGCGTTTCTGACAATGCCGACCGGTGTTTCCGGCGCTTTATATTCCAGCAGAATCTTCTGGGCTTCCACGATGTTGTCCGGACGCCCCTTGCTCTTTGGATTGTAGAGTGTCACGATAAAATCGCCTTCGCCAGCACAGCGCAAACGCTTTTTAATCATTTCCCAGTCTGTCAGCAGGTCGCTGAGACTGATGACACAGTAGTCGTGCATGAGCGGTGCGCCCAGGGTGGACGCTGCCGCATTGGCGGCGGAAATACCAGGCACCACGACCACTTCCACGTCGCTTTTCTGCTTTTCAACGATTTCCAGCATAATGCCGGCCATACCGTACACGCCAGCGTCGCCGGAGCTTACCAGTGTAACGGTTTTTCCCTGCTCAGCCAAATCCAGGCAATCCTGGCAGCGGTCGATTTCCCTGCGCATTCCAGAGGAAAGCACTTCCTTGTCGCTGATTAAATCTTTGATCAAATCAATGTAGGTTTTATAGCCTACAATTACATCCGCATCCTTCAAGGAATTTTTAGCAGCTTCTGTCATATGTTCATACAGACCTGGCCCCAGACCTGTTACGTAAATTTTTTTACTCAATCTATTTCTCCTATTAATTTTTTAGTTTCGATTATTTTAGTGCTTGATCTACAGGTCTAAAAGAAAGAAAACCGCAACGCCGTAATTCATTCTTTATTGACGACCTGCCAGACCGACAGGGTAATTCCCCCGCACTTCTGCTTCTCCAGCAAGCACTTGCCAAAGCCTGACGCCACATAGCCGCAGGGCTCGCTGACCGCGTAGAGACCTGTGGTTTTGAAAACAAAGTCCGAGCCTTCAAAACGGCTCTGTACCATTTTCACAAAATCATCCGGCACCACCTTAAGTTCTGTATCAAAGGTTTTGCAGGCCGCGTGGATGCCCCTCTCATCGGCTTTCAGGCCAATGGTGGCAAAGGCCTTGACGGACAGCGGATGGAGCGCAAGAGCGGCGAGCACCTGTCTCACCGCCTCCTCAATCCGCGCTGCCTCAGTATTCCTGCGGCAGCCGATACCGATCACGAATTTTTTCGGCACGATCTGAACAACAGGCCTCCCAGGCGGCCAGATAAACGGATCATCGGCTGAGACCACCACGCAGCCGCTGTAATCGCCGGAAAGGGCTTCCTGCTTTTCTGAAAAAACCAGATTCGGCGGTAGCACCAGCCCGGTGGTGTCACAGTTTTCCGCGTTGATAACAGCGACGGGTTCATCGTCCAGAATCAGGGCGGTTACATCCTTGGCCGCAGTGAAATCCGCAATGGTACAGCTCAGCTTTTCAGCCAGCACATCCACTGCCATACTGCCCTTTACATCGGTTCCGGTAGTAATGACGGGCTGGGCGTCCATACGCTTTGCCAGATATACGGCATTCTCATTGGCATGTCCGAGATGACCGGATAAAAGGCTGATAACATACTTCCCATCCGGGTCCATGACCAAAACGCCTGGATCCTTTGACTTATGGCCGAGATGGGGCGCAATGCTCCGAACCACAATACCTGTGGCCATGATGCATAAAACCGTATCATAGTCGGCCATGAGCGTTTTGAAAAATTCACCGATTTTTCCGCGGATCATCTGTGTGCCGGGGGCGGCGTATTTCTCCAGGGTAAAGATGTCCGGCGCTTTTTCAGGAATGTGCTCTTTTACCTCAAGGGCTTTCTGGACACCTTGTCTGGAAACAGCCACAACGGCCCATCTCTCTGTGCGCTTCATACCTTATTTTGTCGCGGTGCGGTATTCGTGAGTAAAGGACGGATCATACAGCTTGGAAAGGCTGTACTTGTCGCCCAGGAAGTCCCCGACCAGAATCTGAGCGGTTTTTGTAATACCGGCTTCCTTTACCTTATCCGCAATGGTTTCAAGGGTTCCCAGAACAACCTTCTGGTCTTCCCAGGTTGCACGCTGGATAACGGCAATGGGTGTGGTGGGCTCGTACTGGGTCATCAGGCGTTCTGCCACTTCGTCAATCATCTGAACGGACAGGAAAATGGCCATGGAAGCGTGATGCGCTGCCAGCGATTCAAGTTTTTCCTTTTCCGGCACTGGGGTGCGGCCTTCCAGACGGGTACAGATAACGGTCTGTGAAACGTCCGGCAGGGTAAATTCTTTTTTAAGAACAGAGGCTGAGGCGGTAAAGGAGCTGACGCCCGGCACCACTTCAAAGGGAATATCCTCTTCCTCCAGACGGTCCATCTGTTCGCGGATCGCACCGTAAATCGCCGGATCGCCGGTATGGACACGAACAACTTTCTTACCCTCGTTAACACCCTTGGTGATCACCTCGATGACGTCGTCCAGTGTCATGGAGGCGCTGTTGTAGATTTCAGCGTCTTCCTTGTGGCCTGCCAGCACTTCCTTGTTGACCAGAGAACCCGCGTAGATAATAATATCGGCTTCGCCAATCAAGCGCTTGCCCTTTAAGGTAATTAACTCCGGATCTCCAGGACCCGCCCCGATGAGATATACTGTGTTTTTCATTTGTACTCCTAGCTTTTATTTGATGTATTTGTTAATTTTTTTATCCGATGAATTGAAAATGGAAAATTATGGAACAAAATCGCAGAGCAGATTTGCTCTTAAATTTTCCATTTTCAATTATCAATTTTCCATTTTTCAAAGCAGTTCTTTAACGCTTGTGCCGTTCTTGGCGTGCTCTAAAAACATATCCTGAACGCCCTTAAACTGGCCGAGTCCCTTCAGAACACACTCCACTTCAAAGCCTTCGTTTTCGAGCAGTGTTTTCCATGAGTCTTCTTCGTCGCCGGCCATATCGTTGATGGCATGGTCACCGGCTACGATCATAAAAGGCGCCAGGTAAAGCTTATGGTATCCTTTTTTCTTAAGCTGCGGAATAATATCGCTCAGGCTCGGAAAACCCTCTACGGTTCCCATAAAGGCGTTTTTATAGCCTAAGTGCTTAAAGGTGTAATCCATGGCCGGATAAGTGGCATTGGCGTGATGCTCGCTGCCGTGTCCCATATAGAGCAGTGCTTCGCCCTCTTTCATTTCTGGCAGCTCACTGATGGCTGTTCTGGCCACCTGCTCATAATCGTCAATGGTTGTCAGAAGCGGCGCGCCGATGGTGAGCACATCAAAATCATTTTCAAATTTTTTGAGCTCGTTGATGGTCAAATCATATTCGTAGCCGTTGATGACGTGTGTTGTCTGGCAGACAACCTCGGTATAGCCTTCATTTTTCAGCTTTTCAAGGGCTTCGTGGGGAATGTCCACATATTCATTGTCACGCTCTCTGAGTTTCTTGATGATCATCCGCGAGGTAAAAGCGCGTCTGAAATCATAATCCGGAAAGCCTTTCTGCAAGTCTCTCTCGATGGCTCCGATGGTTTTTTCCCGGGTTTCACGATAAGATGTCCCGAAACTTATCACTAATAAAGCTTTTTTGGGCATTCTGCACTCCTTGTTCTTTTATTCTCTATGCAAGCGCCTTAAGCGCAGCCAGATTGTCGGCAATGGTCTTTTCAATATCGGCTTTGGTGTGGGCGGCTGAGACAAAAATCCCTTCAAATTGTGCCGGCGGCATCAGATTGCCGCGGTTCAGCATTTCGGCAAAATATTTTGCGTAGGTTTTTGTATCGCTGGTCATGACACTGCTAAAATCACAGATTTCCTGATCGGTAAAGAACAGGGCGCTCATTCCGCCAAAGCGCACCATCTTAGCCTTGACGCCGGTTTCCTTAATATTTTTGTTAAAACCGGCTTCCAGCTGCTTGGCGCAGTCTTCCAGATGGGTGTAAACCTCTGGGTGTTCCTTGAGATAGGTTAAGGTGTTGAGCCCCATTTTCATGGCGATGGGGTTTCCAGACAGGGTGCCTGCCTGGTAAACCGGGCCGAGCGGTGAGAGCTTTTCCATGATATCCCGCCGTCCGCCAAAGGCGCCTACCGGCATACCGCCGCCGATGATCTTGCCGAGCGTGGTGAGGTCCGGCTCAATACCCAGCACCTCCTGTGCGCCGCCAAAGGACAGCCTGAAACCTGTAATAACTTCGTCAAAAATCAGCAGAGCGCCTTCCTCCTCAGTCAGCTTTCTCAGGCCCTTCATAAAATCCGGATCCGGAGGCACAACGCCCATGTTGCCCGCAACCGGCTCGACGATGACGCAGGCGATCTCTCCTTTGTTTTCATCAAAAAGCTTTTTAACAGAATCCAGGTCATTGTAGGTTGCCACCAGAGTGTCCTTGGCCGTACCGGCGGTGACGCCAGGGCTTGTGGGTACGCCGTAGGTCAGGGTGCCGGAGCCGGATTTTACCAGCAGAGAGTCGCTGTGTCCGTGGTAGCAGCCTTCAAATTTGATGAATTTTTCACGTCCGGTATAGCCTCTGGCCAGACGGATGGCGCTCATGGTAGCCTCGGTACCAGAGTTGACCATGCGCACCATATCCATAGAGGGGTAGGCGTCAATGATCATTTCCGCCACGCGGATCTCAATTTCCGTGGGCGCGCCGTAGGTGTTGCCCTTTCTCAGCGCTTCATCAATGCCGTCGTAGTAGGCGTCCGCAGCATGGCCGAGAATCAACGGCCCCCAGGAGCAGATATAGTCGGTGTATTCATTTCCATCCGCGTCGTAGATCTTTGAGTCCTTTCCGTGGTCGATAAAGATCGGCGGCATACCCACTGACTGAAACGCGCGGACGGGGCTGTTGACCCCGCCGGGAATAACACGGTTCGCTTCTTCAAAAAGTGCAGTCGACTTTGTATGCTTCATTTTATTCTGTCCTTTACTGATATTTTTCAATCAACGCTTTTAAATCTTTTGCGAAATAGGTAATAATAATTTTGGCTCCCGCGCGTTTGATGCACAGCATGCTCTCATAAATGGCCTTTTCATCTAAGAGGCCGGCGTCCACCGCATTCCGGATCATGGCGTATTCGCCGCTGACCTGGTAGGCTGCCATTGGCAGATAAGACAATTCCCTGGCCTTTGCAATGATATCCAGATAAGGCATTGCAGGTTTTACCATGACAATGTCTGCGCCCTCCTCAATATCCAGCACGACTTCCTTCAGCGCTTCCTCGCTGTTAGCCGGGTCCATCTGGTAGCTTCTGCGGTCGCCAAAGGCCGGAGCGGAATTTGCCGCATCGCGGAACGGTCCATAGAAGGTAGACGCAAATTTGGCAGAATAGCCCATAATCGGAATGCTTTCAAATCCTGCATCGTCCAGTGCTTGACGCATGGCTTCGATATGGCCGTCCATCATGTCTGAGGGCGCTACCATATCCGCGCCGGCTTTCGCATGGCTCACGGTTACCTTACACAGGGTTTCCAGCGATTTGTCACGCTTAATATCGCCGTTGTCGTGGAAGAAACAGCAGTGTCCGTCGCTCTTGTATTCGCAGAGGCAGACGTCAGTGATGACATACATTTCCGGGTCTTTTTCCTTGACAATGCGGATGGCTTTCTGGATAATCCCATCATCCACAAAGGCTGGTGTTGCTTCCGCGTCCTTTTCATCCGGCACGCCGAACAGGATAATATAACGGATACCCAGCTCCTTCAGCTCATCCAGTTCCTTTGGCAGCATATCGAGCGACAGGTGGTACTGTCTCTTCATGGACGGGATTTCACGCTTAATATTTTCCCCGTCAACCACAAACAACGGGTAAACCACATCGCGCATGGATAATTCTGTTTCGCGGATCAGATCACGAACCGCTGCGTTTTTTCTCAATCGGGTTGGTAACATAATAATCAACTTCCTCTCTTTATTTTTCCATATTCAGAATCGCTTCAATCATTCCGGCAATGGTGTAAACCTCTGCCTGGACATCGACCATTAAACCCAGCTCTTTCATTTTGTCTGAGGTTACAGGTCCAATGGAAACGCATTTTGCATTTTTAGTATCATCCACATTTTCACTGCCAATTTTTTCCACAAAATACTGTACCGTTGTGGAGCTTGTAAAGGTGATGTAGTCAATCTCTTTATTCTTTAACATCTCCGCCACATCGACGTCGGTGTTGTCCTCGCGGACTGTTTCGTAAATCTGGTATTCATCCACCGGGCAAACCTTGCGGAGCGCCTCAACCACGTAAATCCGCGCGTTTTTGGAGCGCGGGATCAGTACCCGCGACGTTTCTGTCAAAAGCGGCATCAAACCGTCAACCAGCTCTTCACCGACATATTTTTTCGGCACAAAATCCGCGGTGATCCCCTGCTCGGCAAGCAGCGCCGCTGTTGCCGAGCCAATGGCTGTCACATGGATACTCCCGAGGGCTCTGGTATCTCTGCCCGAGGCCTTCAGCGCGTCGAAGAAAATTTCAACGCCGTTGGTGCTGGTAAAAATAATGTGGCTGTACCTGTCCAGAGATCCAAAGTTCTCGGCCAGCGCGTCGACATTCTCCGGAATCGGCTCGATTTTGATGGTCGGGTACTCAATGGCATTGCCGCCGAGCTCGGCGATCTGCGCTACCATTTTAGAGCTCTGTTCTCTGGAACGGGTTACCACGATATTTTTTCCAAAAAGGGGCTTGCTGTCAAAGAAGCGCAGCTTCTCACGCTTGGTCACCACATCGCCGACTACGATCAGGCTTGGCGCTGTGATCCTGGCTTCTGTGGCAATGCCGTAGATGGTTTCCAGTGTGCCTTCCACCACTCGCTGATAAGGGGTGGAAGCGCGGTGCACCACAGCCGCCGGCGTATTTTTATCCATCCCGTTTTTCATCAGCTCTCCGGTGATTTTTTCAAGATTTTTGACGCCCATCAAAAACACAATGGTCCCTTTGGATTTGGCCAGTACCGGCCAGTCCAGCTCAGACTCCTCAGATTTCAGATGCCCGGTAACCACCTGGAAGGAAGAGACACAGTCTCTGTGGGTAATGGGAATGCCTGCGTAAGCCAGGCCGCCGATAACCGAGGTAATCCCCGGGATCACCTCAAAGGGAACCCCGGCGTCGTAGAGCTCCTCGCCTTCCTCTCCTCCGCGTCCGAAAACATAGGGGTCGCCGCCCTTAAGGCGGACAACATTTTTTCCTTCCCTGCCCAGCCTGATCAGCAGGGCGTTGATTTCATCCTGGGGCAGCGCGTGGTTGGCGGCTCTTTTGCCCACGTATATTTTTTCACACTCGGGTTTTGTCCATTTCAGGAATTCCTCATTGACCAGCGCATCATAAACCACCGCGTCACAGGTCTTTAATTTTTCCATGGCCTTGACGGTGATCAGTCCCTTATCACCGCAGCCGCCGCCAGCCAGATAGACGGTGCCCGGTTTGATTTTTGCTTCTACCATTTCTTTCAGTTCCTTTGCCAGACGGTCTCCCATTTTTGCTTCCTCGCCCATGGCTCCCTCTGTCTGTCCTTTGTATAGAATTGTGCCGTCTTCGTTGCCGAAAAGTCCGTAAAGGGTCAGTTTTTCACCCTCCACATCACAGTATGCCCCGATAGGGATATGACAGCTGCCATTTAGACTGATCAAAAACTGGCGTTCCGCTGTCATCTGCGCCTTGGTAACCGGGTTGCTGACAGATTCCATGAGTGCCTTGACAGTTTCGTTATCCTCACGGATTTCCACTGCCAGAATCCCCTGGGCTGGGGCCGATACAAACTGGCATGGATCAAGGGGAAGGCAGGTATAATCCCCGCTCTCATAAGCACCGATGCGTTTAAGTCCCGCCGCCGCCAGAATAATGCCATCCAGTCCCTGCTCTTTCATTTTCCGGATACGGGTATCAATATTTCCGCGGATTCCCACCACTTCAAAATCCTTTCGGATATTTTTCAGCTGATAAATCCGGCGTTTGCTCCCGGTACCGATGACTGCATTTTCGGGCAGCTCCTGGATGGCGCTGCTTTTATGCGGTGTCAGCAGCACATCTCTCGGGTCTTCCCGCATGGGCGGCACCGAAAGTGTGAGCCCATCGGGCAGCGCAGAGGGCATATCCTTCATGCTGTGAACCGCCATATCGATTTCACCGCTTAAGAGGGCATCCTCCAGCTCTTTGGTAAAAATACCCTTATCCCCAATTTTATCAAGGGCTTTGTGCTGTATCTTATCGCCCTTTGTCTTGATGATTTTGAGTTCAAAATCGACCTCCGGGTTTGCTTTTCTTAACTCCTCAAGAAGCCAGTTGGTCTGGACCACTGCCAGCTTACTGCCTCTTGAGCCTACAATTATTTTCATATTTTCTCCACTTCTCTCTGCAATTCTTCAATGGTTAACGCTGTCAGCCCCTTGAGCTGTCTTTTTTTTTCATCCGGTGAGGTTTCCGTTTTCAAAATATGCAGCCTCAGCTGCTTAAGCAGCCTGAGACGCTCTGCATAGCTTTCATCATATTTTTCTTCCAGCTCCCTTTTTATCTGGGTGGTCAGCGTTGGACTGGCCCCATCGGTACAGACCGAGATCGTCAAATCCCCGCGCTTTACCACTGAGGGAAAAATAAAGTCCGAATGCTCGGGGTCGTCTGAAACGTTGCACCAGATACCGCGTATTTTACAGTTTTCAAGAATCCGGGCATTCAGCTCACGCTGGTCTGTCGCCGCCACGACAAGATCCATGCCGTCAAGGGCTGTCTCGATCCGGCAGTATGCTTTGACATAACGGATGTTCTCAACCGGCTTTTCCGGAACCTCCATGTTTTTATCCACGCAGGTCACAGAACACCCATACCCGGCTAGGGTTTCCGCGCGCCGCATTCCTACCTTCCCGCCGCCGATTACAAGGGCCCTTTTCCCGGTAAAGTTGAGCAGAATCGGCCCTTTCATTGGGCCGCCTCCGCATTGCCACCTGAAAATAAAAAAGCCAGTGTTTTCTCAAAGCGCAGAATATCGTCCTCGCTGTCCAGTGTTTTTAGCTGCCTGATGGACGGCATTACCATTTCACGGAATTTTGAATGGACGATTTTTTCAAGAAATTCCTTGTCCTTCCCCTCAAACTGATAGCGCTTGTTGAGAATCTCAATGGTTTCGTCCGCCAGCTGTCCGGAAACCTGGTTAAAATGTGCCACCATGTTGTCTACCTTGGACTTGGTAATCCAGACCATGAGGCCATCGATTTCCTCTTCGATCTCAAGGGCGATCTTTTCTGCCACCCGCTCACGGTAGTGCATTTTTTCATCAATAATATCTTTAAAATTGTCAATGGTCAGCAGCTCAACCTGATCCATCTCCGAGATGGCTTCCTCAATATCCCTTGGCAGCGCCAGGTCAATGACCATGAGCGGCTTTTTGCGCTCGGGCATGAGCTCCCGTTTTAAGACCACGTGGGGTGAGGCTGTCGCCGAGATAATTACATCGATATCCCCAATGGCTTCATAGCGGTCCTCGTAGCGGATCATGTTAACACCCTCATAAATATCACGGTATTCATCCCCCGGATGATAGGTACGGTTGGTCATATAAACGCTGTTAAAGCCCTCTGCCGCCATATAACGCAGTGCCAGAAGCCCCATTTTTCCAGAACCGATGATCAGCACCTTTTTATCCGCATAGTCCTCATAACTTCTTTTAACGTGCTTAACCGCTGTCGAGCTCAGGGAAAGCGGGGTCTCGGAGATTTTATAAACGGTTTTAACCTTCTTGGCAAAGGTGACGGCTTCTCTGAAAGCCTTGGTTAAGTATTTTCCGCAGCCGTGAACAGACTGGGATAATTCAAGGGCATCCTTTACCTGGCCCAAGATCTGGTCCTCACCCAGGATCATTGAATCCAGCCCGGTCACTACCCGGTAAAGGTGAAGGATGGCTTCTCTGCCCTTTTCACAGAACAGATAATTTTCGAGATCGCCGGATTTCTCCTCGATGTAAAAATTTCTCAGCGCCTGGTCCGCTGCTTCAACGTCGCGGGTCGCCACATAAATTTCGCTTCGATTACAGGTAGAAAGAATGATCACCTCTTCGATACACGCCTCTTCCAGAAGGCTTGCAATACCCTCTTTTACGGTCCGCTTGATAAAAGCACCCTTTTCCCTGATTTCCAGAGGTGTGTCTTTATGATTGATTCCCACTACAACTAATTTCATTTCAATCCTTCTCCTTCAATCAAACATTCATTAAAAACAAATAAAAACCTCTTCATTACGTCTCCGTAAAAAAGAGGTTTGTCAACAGAATTATTTATCCACGCTGTCTATTGCGGATACTACAATTAAATTAACGTTACTAAGTTCCCTTTTCCCTGGAGGTAATTATTAGCACTCTGTCCAGTAGGTTTCCTGACTCATCGCATTATATTCTCCTTGCCTTCCCGGTTTTCATTCCAGTGGCATCATAAGGAGACTTAACGAATTACAGTGACCGGATCGCTCTGGATTTTCACCAGATTCCCTTTATCCTTTGTTTTTACCAGGGCAAAAACGAAAGAATCCAAAACAGATTTTACATTAGTCTTTCCTATTTAATTTTCGTTTCCAATTATATCACCAATCCGACTCAGGCGCTACCCCTTTTTATGGGAAATAAGCAGTTTTTTGCCAATTCCACCGAATATTTTACATATTTTCTGTAATCGGATTACAGGCAATAAAAAACCGGTCTCTTTTCCTGAGTCCGGTCATTTTATACATCCATGCTAGTTTTCTGTTTCATGGCTCATTAAAAAGAGCATCATCATTCTTTCTGCGTATTCCTTTTTTTCATCGGGGCAATGCTCCAGAATATCAAGCAGTGCAGTGTTTTTTTCTTTTTCATCCAGACTTTTGCCAAACAGGATGCTATCTGAAGACATTTTTAACGCTTCACAGAAACGTTCAAGACTCTTTAGCGAAAAGCCTTTGGTTCCCAGCTCGATGTCCGTTAAAAAAGTCTGTGTAATCCCTATTTTTCGCGCCAAATCCTCACGGCTCATGTTTAAAAAAGTTCTACGCTGCCGGATGCGCTGGCCAATTGCCTTTTGATCTAACCTTGATTCCATTGTCTTCTCCTAAATTTCAGGGAAAACCAAATAAAAAAACTGTGCAGGATAAAACCAACCATGCACAGTTATATGACACTTTTATAAAATGCTAACACAAATAAGCCCACTTATTTATAGGGTGTCCTCTTGTTTTTAGCACAAAAATAGCCTATAATAAGTAATGCGGTACGTGCCCCCCAGGGCCGTTGTGTATGGTGGTTGTGCACCTGCGCAAGCCGGATAAGTGTGCCAGCACTTTCCGGATGCCGCAATTTCTATTTAGTTTTCCCAATATATATACTTTATTATAAATCGAATCTCCTGTCAAAGCAATCTCTTTATTTAAAAACTTTTTATCTGCAATTGAAGTTATCATTTTAATTCAACCAATTATATCCTTTTTATTTGTTTTCTTATTTTTACCCGAATTTGCAATGTGAAAAACCCATTTTAAAATATTTTCAAATTTCTGTTACCTTAAAAATATTTTTCATGTGTTTAATTCTCTTCAAAATGGGTACACCTCATTCAGAGGAACACACATCTAATTCCGATATGGTAAAGGCTGACCGAAAAAGAATTTCTTTATAATTTTTTCTCAATTTAGATGTAAGTTTTAGCAAATGATGTTATACTGTTAAAATACCCCCAAAAGGAGATTGTATTTTGAAAAAAGAAATTCCATTGTATCTATTTATTTGCAGAAAGATTGAGGATGATATTTACAACGGCAAATTAAAACTGGGTGACGCCCTGCCATCTGAACCAAAAATCAGCAAACAAATGGGTGCCAGTCGTAATTCCGTTCGAAAAGCCCTGCGTCTGCTGCAGGACAACAATCTTATTTTCTGCTCCCACGGTAAAAATGCTCAGGTAATCTTTGACAGCCGCCTGCCGGAACACCGTGAGGCTTATGAAAAGCGCTTTGAAAACCGGCGTCACGGCATCAGTGATACATACCGGATGCTCTCTATTCTTTTACCCAGCACCATCACATACGGCGCTTCCAAATGCAGCCGTGAAGATTTCATGACCCTATACGAAATGACCGACAACCTGGATTCTTCCAACCCGATCGAAATGTTTGCCTTCCACTGCCGCTTTATCCGGAATATCCTGAGAAGAACAGAGAACCCCTTTGTCATCGAGCTTTTTGAACAGATCTGCGATTTTGTCCGGATCGATTCCATTCACAGCAATATTACCGGCCATACGCTCCATGAAGACCTCTCAGAGGAAGCGATCAAGGGATGGTATAAGGAACTGCTGGACCACGCCGCCAAGCAGAATTTCAAACATTTTCATCACTTACTGCTTCAGGGGCTTAATGAAATCAGCCAGCGCTTTGATGCGGCCTATATGGTGAACGCACCGGCGGCGCCTTCCGAAGCTGAAAGCTTTAACTGGTTTATTGACAATGCCCCGACACCGCTCTACCTGAGAATTGCCAGTGATATTATGTGGGAGAGCGAGAAATCCGGCAACGTGGCCGGCGATTTTCTCCCTTCCGAATCCGAACTGCGCAGAGTTTACGGCGTTTCACCGGTAACCGTCCGAAAAGCCCTGTCTATTCTGAATTCCCTCGGCCTGACCAGAACCTTTAATGGAAAGGGTACTCAAATCGTTTTTGAACGTTCCCATTCCCCGGAAGTCCTCGGACAGCTGGACGAATACCTGAGCAGTCTCCAGATTCTGCGTTATTCATGCAAAGCCATCGCTTTTGACGCTTTTAAATCCATGAGCGAAACGGACAAAAAACATATCCTTGAGCTTCTGGAAAACAAGCGTTACAGCCGCGGTATCACCACAGCCTTAACCGATATTCTGATCTCATCAATCCAGTCCCCGGCCATGCAGAATATTTATGAGCATCTGAAAATCAAACTGGCCTATGGCGTCATTCTTAAAACCTTTGTCAGCAATGATGATTATGACCGTGTTGACCGCCTTCTGTACGGCGATATGGACAAGCTCACAAAAGCTGTCACAAACAATGACACTGCCCTGCTTGGAAAAATCATTGAAAACACTTACAGGCAGACCTACGAGTACTCAGAGCAAAAATTAAAGCTTCTCTACTCAGAGCAAATTGAAGAAATTAAAGAAAAGACCCTCTGATCCCCAAAAATGAAACCGCTTTAATAAAATCTGCAAATGATTAACCCGGGTTTTAGTACTGGAAAAATTGGTATGGGTCTTGAGACTTTTTTGCACTTAATATATAATTTAAACAGTTAGTTAAACTCAAAATTTTAGGAGGATCATTCTATTATGTTAGTATCAGCAAAAGAAATGCTTAATAAAGCAAAAGCAGGCCATTATGGTGTGGGACAGTTCAACATCAATAATCTTGAATGGACCAAAGCGGTTCTTCAGACGGCCAATGAACAGAGATCACCTGTTATCTTAGGGGTTTCTGAAGGTGCTGGAAAATATATGTGCGGCTACAAAACAGTCACCAATATGGTTAACGGAATGCTGGACGAATTAAATATCTCTGTTCCGGTTGCCCTTCATTTAGACCACGGCAGCTACGAAGGCGCAAAAGCCTGTATCGCAGCTGGCTTCTCATCCATCATGTTTGATGGTTCTCATCTGCCTTTTGATGAAAACATCGAAAAAACAAAGGAACTGGTTGAAATCTGCCGCGGCAAGGGCTTATCCCTGGAAGCAGAAGTAGGCGCCATCGGCGGTGAAGAAGACGGCGTTGTCGGAACTGGCGAATTCGCCGATCCTGAAGAATGTAAAAAGATTGCTGATTTGGGCGTCACCATGTTAGCTGCCGGAATCGGTAATATCCACGGAAAATATCCTGAAAACTGGCAGGGCTTAAACTTCGACGTTTTAGCTAAAATTCAGGAAAAAACCGGCGATATGCCCCTCGTTCTCCACGGTGGCACCGGTATTCCAGATGAAATGGTCAGAAAAGCCATTGATTTAGGCGTAGCAAAAATTAATGTAAACACCGAATGCCAGCTTGTATTTGCCGAAGCGACCAGAAAATACATTGAAGCCGGCAAAGACCTTGAAGGCAAGGGTTTTGATCCTCGTAAATTATTGGCACCTGGCACACAGGCCATCAAAGATATTGTAAAAGTAAAAATGGATCTTTTCGGTTCCACCGGAAAAGCAGACGCTTAAACAGCGCAAAAAAAGTCCGGGACGTAACTTTTCGTTACGCCCCGGTTTTTTATTTCCTTTGATTTAGAGCTCTTCGAGGTCTTCCTGAGTCAGCAGCTTCACGCCGTTTCTGGAAAGCGCTTCAATGGCTTTTTCATTGTCTTCAACCCTTAAGATCATATAAGCCAGATCCTTTTTGCGGGTAATAAAGGCATAGGTGTATTCCAGGTTGATGTTGCTGTCGCCCAGAATCTTCAAAATATTTTTCAGCGCTCCCGGTTCATCGGGCACAGCTGCTGCCAGCACTGGCGTCAGCTTAAAGATGTAACCAGCCTCCTTGAGGACTGTCGACGCTTTATAAGAATCATCCACAATGACGCGGACAATGCCAAAATCCTTGGTTTCGGCAAGGGAGAGGGCGCGCATGTCAATATCGTTTTCTGACAGCACATCCACAAAGTTCGACAACTGGCCAGCTTTGTTTTCCACAAATACGGAAATCTGTTTAATAGTCATCTTTCACACCTCATTTAATATAGATTACGTTTATCAATGACGCGAACGGCCTTGCCTTCGCTGCGGGTAATGGACTTCGGCGCAACCAGCTGAACATTGGCATAGATACCAAGCATGGCCTTGAGCGCGTCTACCAGTTCTTTTTCTCTGGCTGAAACCTCTCTCAGATTATCTGAGAACATTTCAAGGGTCATTTCAACCTGAACATCCAGCTTATCGCTGTTGTTTTCGCGGCTGACAATGATCTGATAATTTGCCGGATACCCCTTGTTTAAGAGCACTGTCTCAATCTGAGACGGGAATACATTAACGCCTTTTACGATGAGCATATCATCGCTGCGGCCCATTGGCTTGGTCATCTTGACATGGGTTCTTCCGCAGGAGCATTTTTCGCGGCTCAGAACACAGATGTCACGGGTGCGGTAGCGGAGCAGCGGGAATGCTTTTTTGGTAATGCTCGTGAATACCAGCTCGCCCTTTTCGCCATCTGGCAGCACCTCGCCGGTATTCGGGTCGATGATCTCTGCGATAAAGTGGTCCTCATTGATGTGCATACCGGTCTGTTCGCTGCATTCAAAGGATACGCCCGGTCCAGAAATTTCTGTCAGACCATAGATATCGTAGGCTTTGATGCCGAGCTTGTTCTGGATATCCTGGCGCATTTCCTCACTCCAGGCTTCCGCGCCGAAGATACCAGCTTTCAGCTTAATTTCATCCTGAAGGCCCATTTCACAGATGGTCTCGCCCAGGAACGCGGCATAGGATGGCGTACAGCAGAGAATCGTGGAGCCCAGATCCCGCATAAACTGAATCTGGCGTTCAGTATTTCCCGAAGACATCGGCAGTGTCAGGCAGCCCACCTTGTGAGAACCGCCGTTCAGGCCAGGGCCGCCGGTAAACAGGCCATAGCCGTAGGAGACATGCACTACGTCTTCCTTGGTTCCTCCGGCTGCCACAATGGCACGGGCGCAGCATTCATCCCACAGGTCAATGTCATCCTGGGTATAAAAAGCAACGACCCGGCGTCCAGTGGTGCCACTGGTAGACTGGATGCGCACACAGTTTTCCAGCGGCTCTGCCAAAAGGCCATAAGGATAGGCCTCTCTCAGGTCATCCTTTGTCAAAAACGGCAGCTTGTGTAAATCGTCCACACCCTTGATATCGTCAGGGGTCACATTTTTTTCTTCCATCAGATTTCTGTAATAAGGGACGTTTTCATAAACATGCTTAACCGTCTCCACCAAACGTTCATCCTGCCAGGCCCGGATCTGTTCCCGTGAGGCACACTCGATTTCAGGCTGGAAATAATTCTCCATAATTTTCAATTCCTCTCTGTTATTCTAAGCAGACGGCCGCTGCCGCATACTTTATTAATAATAATCTTTAATATATCATACCATTTTGGCGCTTCACCGTAAACATAAATTCTTTTGTTCCTGTGTATTAAAATTTATACTTTTTGGCGAAGAAGCAGCACCTATTCCACACTTCCGGTAATAATAAAAATCGGGTTGGAGGCTTTCAGCATGGTGAGGCCGCCGATAAACTCACCCCGGCTGACGCCCACCTGGATCATGTCCACATCGGTAAAGTACTTGCGCATCAGGGTTGTGGCCAGGGATGCGTTTTCCATGGTGACAAAGTTGGCTGCCAGCCTGCCGCCTGGGTTTAAATGCTCCTTGCACCAGATAAAAACCGCCTCAAGCTGTCCGCCGGTACCGCCGATAATCACCTTATCAACTTTTTCTTTGATTTCATCAAGCACTGCCGGCGCTTTTCCAGGAATAATGGTCACATTGCCTGCACCGAATTTTTCAATGTTCTGTTTTTCAAGCTCCAGCGCCGCGTCTTTGGCTTCGACCGCATAAACCCTTCCCTCATTTGCCGCGTAAGCCGCCTCCATAGTCAGACCGCCAGTGCCGGCGCCAATGTCTACCACAACGTCTTTTTCCTGAATGCCTAATAAAGAGATTGTCAGAATACGGACCTCTCTCTTTGTCATCGGGGCCTTTCCCCGGATGTAATCTTCATCTTTATAACCAGCTACTCTACTCATCTGCAATCACCACTACGGCCATACCTTTTTCCTTAAAGACAAGGCCTTCCTCCACTGTTAATCTTGTAATCCGTTCATCTGAATAGGAGAGATCTTCCCCAACATAGAGGAATTTTTCCCCATACCTGTTCTCCATCAACATTTTGGCAATATAGGCTGTATTATGCTCTCCGTCTGTCAGAATGCCAACCTTGTTTCCTGTTGCGACCCGCTCCAGCAAATCCTGATCCCTGCCGTGCAGGCTCATCATCTCTGCGTCCTGCCAGGTCATGCCGATTTTAGCAAAGAGATACTGCAAGGAGGATATCCCTGGGACCGCTTCGATATCCTCTGATGGAATCCTCTTTTTCGTGTAGGTTAAGAGACTGTAAAAGCCGCAGTCACCCGACACAACAATGGCTGTTTTCCGATCGGCATAGCATTCCTTCACACGCTGCATCAGCTCAGACAAGGGCGTTCCCCTGCCAATAATCATAACCTCTTTATCGGCAGCGTCAAAGCTTTCCAGGTGCCGTTCCCCGCATAAAATGACCTCAGCCTCGGCGATTTCCTTCTTAGCGATGGGGAGAATATAATCAGGATGTCCCGGCCCAAGGCTTATTACTTTTAATTTATACATAGTGCTTTTACCATATCCTTTGCCCCGGCGCTTTCACCCAAAAGACCATGTGCCTTTGAAAAAATAATGGTCTCAATTTCAATATTATCATAGACCTTTGCCTCGCAGCGCCTTTTTACCGCTTCGGCCAGATGATCAAAATATCCCGGTATTTTTTCCTCCAGCAGGTAGTCCGTCGCCTCATCGGTGGTGGTGCTGTTCATAATTTTTTCGACACATGCCTGGCTGCCGCCAAGAAGTGCGCAGTGAGCGGCCAGAATTTCCATCCGCCCGTCAGCTACTGCGCTGTGCGTGTTGAACAGGCCGCCTGCCACCTTTACCAGTTTTCCCAAATGCCCGACAAAGAGAATCTTTTTAAAGTCCATCCGCTCTGCTTCCTCAAGCATAAAGCCGATAAAATTGCTGGTTTTCACAAGCACCTCTGTATTCAAATGGATTGACTCCACAAAATCCTTGCCGTAATTGCCCGGAACAAAGATAACCGCATCAACTTCTTTTGCTTTGAGCATGGAGAGCTCCAGCCGCATGGATTCTTTGAGCGCATCCTCGCTCATGGGCTCAACGATACCGGAGGTGCCCACTATAGACAAGCCTCCGACAATACCCAGCTTGGGGCTAAAAGTCCTTTCGGCAAGAACCTCACCGTCTGGAATGGAGACCTCTACCTCATAGCCGCCTTCTGCCCCGTATTCCTTCATAACCTTCATAATTTCGCGGGTGATCATCTCCCGCGGAACCGGATTGATGGCCGGTTCCCCCACTGGCAGGCTCAGGCCTTTCAAGGTAACCTTCCCAACGCCCCTGCCGCCTTTAAAAGTAATACCGGGCTCCGCCTTTTTGGTCACCTTCACAAAAATTTTAACGCCGTTTGTAATATCCGGATCGTCGCCGCCATCCTTGATCACTGAGCAGGAAGACCACTGATCACCAATCTCACAGTCAAACAGCTCGATGGTCAGCGGCCACCCCTTTGGTGTGTCAATGCCGATGCTCTCCAGCTTCTGACCGCTAAGCAGCATGGATACCGCGCCCTTTGCCGCCGCTGTGGCGCAGGAACCTGTTGTATAGCCGTAGCGCAGCCGCTTGCCGCCTTTTTCTATATATTTTTCCAGCATATTATCCTCGCTAAAAGAGGCCTTTGCAGCACCGTTTGTGCCCCGGGCACCCCGATTTCTGCATCGGCCTCCATTTTCTTAACTCTTTTTATAATGTGATGTCATAATCCTTTTTGATCAGCAGGGTAGAAAGATAAGGAATATCACCTTTGAGCACCTCAATATCACGGATCATGCTCTGGTTTTCCATACCGATATTAGATACCAGCACAAAGGAATTTTCCAGTCCGCGTTTTTCCAGCTCCTCTGCCAGACGTTTGTTGTCCGCGCTCACCTTCATAATAACAATGTTGCGATGCGCATCCAGAATCTGCTGTACTTCCTCAATGGGCTGTGTCATTGCCACGATGCCCAGTGATTCCTCACCCTGGGTCAGCGGAACATTGATCTGCGCGGCCAGGTTACAGAAGGACGGCACGCCGGAAAGGGTCACCACCTCGACGCCCCGCTCCAGAAGGTATTCCATCACATAGGAATAGGTACTGAATACCATTGGGTCTCCAAGGGTTAAAAAGACAACGCTTTTTCCTTCTTCCAGAATTTTTTCAATTTCATCTGCGTTTTCCTTCCACTGCTTTTCCAGCGTTTCGCGCTCTGCGCTTAAGGAAATCATCGGGAAAGACATCTCCACAACGCGTGTGCGATCCGTAATGTGGCTTTCCACAATACGATATGCGATGCTTGGTTTTCCCATTTTTTTAGTCGGTGTGATGATCACATCTGCCGACTGCAGAATTTTATGTGCCTTTACTGTCAGTAAATCCGGATCTCCAGGGCCGACGCCCAAACCATAAAATATACCTTTCATTCTTCCTCTTACCAATCCCGTCCTAATTTATAAAGCATAGCGTTTAAAATCGCCGCAACCACCGGGCTTCCGCCCTTTCTGCCGTTAATGCGAATGTATGGGACCCCCAGGGCGTCCAGCTCGTCGAGTGCTTCCTTGGATTCTGCCGCACCCACAAAGCCGATGGGCGCGCCCACAATTAAATCGGGCTTTGCTTTTCCGGCCTTGATAAATTCGATGAGCTTGTACAGCGCGGTAGGCGCGTTGCCAATGGCAAAAATACCGACGGTGTCGTCATCCAGGGCTTTTTCCATGCCTACGGTCGAGCGGGTAACCCCCCGTTCCTTGGCGGCCTTTGCGACATCCTCATCGTGAACATAGTTGACAATTTCGAGCTGATGGTCTGCCAGTGCTTTTCGGTTGACCGCAACCTTGATCATGCTGGTATCCGCGTAGATTTTTTTGCCGGCCTCAAGGGCTTTCAGTCCGCTCTCAACCGCGTTGTTCTTAAATTCAATCAGGTCTGCGTACTCAAAATCAGCGGTGGTGTGAATCACACGTTTTACAATATCCGCGATCTCCGGCGGAAAGGTCTTTCCGCCGAGCTCCTCGGTAATAATTTCAAAGCTTCTCTTTTCAATTTCTTTCGGGTTGTTGATATAAGCTGTCATTTAATTTTCCTTTCGTTGTTTGCGCGGTAAATCCGCCGCTTCTCCGGCTGTGGTCTAAAAGAAAGGCCATGCTCAGTTTTCTATGGAAACCCTCAGGCCGCCGGGAATAATATTCTTCAAAAACAGCGCGTCGTAATCCTGCTTGGGAACAACGTCTAAAAATCGCTGCATAAAGGCAGTGTAGTCAAAGGCCTCCTCGCTGTAAAGCACGCCGATCACCGTGCCGCTGTGGCCGGTGATGACCCCATGACCGCCGAACGCCTCAGACAGGGCCGCCAGCGCTTCAAGATGGGGCTTGTATAAAATCTTCTGGTTTAACCGGGCGCTTTCGGTGCAGGCACGGCCAATGGCGTCGAGGTTTTTATCCTGCAGCCCCTGCTTAAAAAGGTCCAGAACCGCTTCAAACCGATCGACCTCCTCGCGCGTATAGCCATCCTGCTGACGATGAAAATTCATGGTGTTGACGGCTCCCTTGAACTCCACAATCAGAATCTGCGCTTCAAGCTGTGCCTCAAAATTTATGAGCACATCGCCGCACACATGGTTGAAAAGATTCAGCCGTTCAAACATGATATTATCGGTCGGCTCGATAAACACACAGAGCTCTGCAATGGTTTTGTCGCTGAGCCCCAGATCATAGTAGGCGCTCAGCCCCCTGGCAATCCCAGCGATATCCGCAGTGCTGCTGGCCATGCCTTTTTCAATGGGAATTTCTGAGGACATCTGGATATTAATATGATGCTTTTCCTCTCTGGGAATGCTGTATTCTGAAAAGATCAGATCAAGCATCTGAACCGCCTTGGTATCGAGCATACGGGTAGCCGGCCCTTCCACCATACGGATATTGGAATAAAGATCGACGGGACAGGATACAAGGCATGGCTGTTCCTGATAGATTCCCTGGATAAATTCTCCGCAGGAGCCGGGTGATTTAACCGTTACTGTTCTCACTATCCTGTTCCTCCAACCTTTTGATTTCTTCGGCTTTATCAAGGAGTGCCAGCAAAAACTGCGGGTTGCTGTAAAAATGGATGTGCGGGTACCCGGCAAGGGTATTGCCCTTGCAGAAGCCGCAGGTCCATTTACGGTCACCCTTGGTGATCTTGTAACGCGTGGGGATCGGCTCCTTCTCATGCACCAGGCTGTGATGGAACTCATGCCCCTTAATATGTATGGGCGTATGGTTAATCACGGTATCAATATCGATATAGCCAAAGCGCTGAAGCCGCCTGGTCATTTTGGTGTCCGCCTTAAAAAAGCCCGCCGCCTGATACTTTTCTCCATCAAGCATTTCCATACTTTCTGTCAGATACATCAGACCGCCGCATTCTGCAAAACAGGGAAGGCCGTTTTCTAAAGCCGCCCTGATGCTTTCCCTGAAAGCCTGATTCTTCTCAAGGTCTCTTCCGAACATTTCGGGAAAGCCTCCTCCGATATACAGGGCGTCCAGACCTTGCGGCAGTTCACAATCCTCAAGAGGGCTGAAGGGCACCAGCCTGACCCCCAGCTTCCTGAGGGCATTGAAATTATCCTCATAATAAAAGCTGAACGCCTTGTCCTTTGCAAACCCTATGTTCAGATCGTCATAGTGTCCTGCACAGGCGTCAAACGGATCTTCCTGAACCTGCGGTATGGCTTCTCTCCGGCTGAGCAGAAGAATCTTATCGAGGTCAATGTGTTCCTCTGCCAGCGCCGCTGCTTTTTCCACCTGCTCCCGAAGCCCCTGAAGCTCATCCACTGGAATGAGGCCCAGATGCCGGCTGTTTATAACAATATCCGGGCAGTTCGGAAAATAGCCCACGCAGGGAACTCCTGTATAGGTCTCAATCATTTTTTTTAAAAGCTGGTAGTGGGATTCCGAGGCGATCTTATTGATGATCACGCCGGCAATCCGGGTATCCGGGTCAAAATCGACATAGCCCTTTACCATGGCCGCCGCGCTTTTGGACATACCCCGGCCGTCAATAATCAAAAAGACCGGCGCGTCCACAACCTTTGACAGGTAAGCGCTGCTGCCCACATCGGTCTCCAGGCCGTGTCCGTCATAGAGCCCCATGACGCCTTCGATCACAGCGACCGAATCCACCGACAGCTTGTGGTAAAACAAAGACCGGATTGTCTCCCGATCCACCATCCAGGTATCCAGATTGGTAGATTTTTTTCCAGTGACAAAGGTGTGAAACATCGGATCAATGTAATCCGGTCCGGTTTTAAAGGGAACAACCGGACAATTCCTTTTACACAGGGCTGCCATCACCCCCATGGTTACGGTTGTTTTCCCAACATTACTGCTGACTCCTGCCAGCATAAAAGTATTCATAGCACAATCTCCCAGGTATCCCAATTTCTAACGCTGCTGAAGTATTTCCAGAAACTCGTCGTGGTCTCCGATTTCGACCACTGTTTTCTTTTCGCGTATCTTATTCAGACAGGCTTTCAGCCTGCCCTCGGTAAAATCATTATTCAGACAGTTTGCGTGCAGGTAAATCTCTGCATCCAAAGTTTCCAGACCTTCCAGATTATTGACATTGCCAAGCCCAAAGGGCACATCCGCGATCAGAACGATGTCTGCATCCTGCATCAGTTTTAAATTTTCCTGCTGCTTTTCCATGGAAATGGTGGTAAAGGGCCGCTCCCCGACAATATCGAGGTTCAGCGATTTGCAGACCAGCCAGTCATCGCTGCCCTCATTGATGACACCCGCGGTTACACGGTGTCCCATGTCGTCCAGCTCCTCAATGACCTTTGAAGCCCCGCTGCCGCCGCAGATTACATGGATATGCAGCGGATTCCGGGCCTCCTCGCCCTCCAGGACACGGATAGGCACAATCTCCGGTTTCTCAAAAACCGCGTTCTCCCGCACCAGCATTTTCATATTGTAAAGCTGTTTCAGATTCCGCTCAATGACCACATCGGCCGGCGGCCCGTCTGCTACCACCCGGCCTCCCTGAATCATGATCAGGCGCCCACAGTAGCGCGACGCCAGGTTAATATCGTGAAGGACAGCCACTACGGTCATATGGTCGTTTTTATTGAGCTGGTCGATAAGCTCCATGACCTCAATCTGATGATGCACATCCAGCGCAGAGGTGGGCTCATCCAGCAGAATAATATCCGGCTCCTGGGCAATGGCCCGGGCGATGATCACACGCTGCTTCTCACCGCCGCTCAGTTCATTGAACATGCGGCCTCTGAAGCCAAGGGTTTTGGTCATCTTCATGGCCTGCTCCACAATCCGGTAATCCTCGGCGCTCTCACGGTCCTTATAGCTCAGATAAGGATTTCGGCCCATGAGCACAATGTCCTCAGCTGTAAAATCATAATCGATGTCAAAGGACTGCGGTACCACTGCTACCATCTGAGAGCGCTCGCGCTGCTTGAGACCAGCGTTATCCCTGCCGCCCACTACGATCCGGCCGCCTGTGATGGGGAGAAGACCAGAAAGGCATTTGAGCAGCGTGGATTTACCGGTACCATTTGAGCCGATAAGGCCGACAAACTCGCCTTTATGGATATCTGCTGTAAAGCCCTTGATCACCTCTTTGCTGCCGTAACCGGTATGAACGCCTTCAAATTTCAGCATAACAGAGTCTTCCATTAACGGGCGCCTCCTCTCTTCGATTTACGCAAAAGGTAAATAAAGAAAGGCCCGCCAAAGGCAGCGGTGATGATTCCTACCGGAATTTCCTGTGAGGAAACCGTCCGGGCCAGCGTATCACAGATAATGAGGAAGGTTCCTCCAAATACCAGTGAAAAGGGCAGCAGAATCCGATGCTTCGGGCCGGATAAAATCCGGACAATGTGCGGCACCACTAATCCGACAAAACCGATAATCCCTGTCACAGAAACCACCGCTGCGGTGATTACCGAGGAGACCACCAGCACCTTTTTCTTCAGGTGGTCGGTATTGACCCCAAGCTGTGTGGCGGCATCCTCGCCGAGAAGCATAATATCCAGCTCCCGGACGGTTGTGAACAGGATCAGACAGCCCATGACAACGTAAGGTAAAACAGTGATTACCTGGTCCCATCCCTTACCGTTCAGACTGCCCATGGTCCAGAACATAATCTGATTCATACTCTGGACATTGAAAATCATGAGCAGAGACATAAAAGCCGTCAGCGACTGGCTCACGGCAATCCCGCTCAGCAGCAGGGAAGCGACCGGCACTTTTCTCCCGACCTTTGAAATGTTGTACACTAAAAAGATCGCCAGAAAGGCACCAGCAAAAGCTAAAACAGCCGTTCCGTTTAATCCTAAAAAATCTGCTGAAAAGTGCATGACAATCCCGATGGACGCGCCCAGCGCCGCGCCGGAGGACACCCCAAGAATAAAAGGGTCTGCCATGGGGTTCTTGAAAATCCCCTGGTAGGCAGCGCCGCAGACCGCCAGCGCTCCGCCTGTCAGAAAGCCCAAAATGACTCTTGGCAGCCGGACATTCCAGATAATCGCAATATTACCGGCGGATATTCCCTCCATATTAACAGGCAGGTGCAGAACCTCGTGCAGTAAAATCCTGTTGGCTTCGCCAAAAGGAATGGAGGTAATGCCTACAATGGTGCATAAATAAATTAAGATCAGGCACCCCACAATGGATAAGGGCATCGCGTATCTTTTCAACTTTGTTTTCATCCGTCCTCTTCCTCAACCGTCTGTTTAAAACCTCCGCAGGCGGCAAATGCCTGCCTGCGGAGAAATTTTTCTACTTAAACTGATCCGGATAAACGGCTGCAGCCAGCAGCTCCAGCCCATCCACAACGCGGGGTCCCGGACGCTGGATCAGGTCGCTGTCCGGAGAGAGCATTTCATAATAGACAATGGCGTCATTCTTAACCGCATTGACCTGGTCAAAGCCCGGTACCTTTTTAATTTCATCCGGTGTGGTGAAGAAAGACACATAGACGTCCGGATTCTTTGCGATGATCTGCTCAACGCTCAGCTGCGGCCAGTCTGTGCCGGCATCGGAGGCAATGTTCTTGGCATTGATATCCTTGAGCATGTTACCCAGCAGCGAGTTGTCCCCAGCGCTGTAGTAGCCGCCGATATCAATAAAGACCGATTTCTGCGGATTGGCTGCCGCGGCCTTTTCCTTGATTTCATCGTATTTCTTAGTCATGCTGTCTGTGATTTCTTTAGCCTTGTCATTGGCATTGACCACTTTGCCGGTATTGATGATGGTGCTTTCCACCGCGTCCACAGACATGGGTGTAAAGGTGATGACCTTCGCGCCGGTGGCTTCAATCTGACTGCGGACATCGTCGCTGATCAGATCACCTGCCAGAACAACATCCGGGGCAAGGGAAATGATCTTTTCCACATTGGGATTATTGTAATCGCCAATGGCCGCTACCTGAGCGGCTTCCTCTGGATAATTGCAGTAATCGGTCCGCCCGACAACCTTGTCTCCCACACCCAGCGCAAACAGAATTTCTGTATTCGCAGGCGACAAGGACACGATCTTTGCAGGTTCCTTTTCGATTTTTACATTGTTGCCCAAATCGTCAGTAATGGAGACGGGATAAGCGGTTTCTCCGGTAACTGCGCCGGAAACTTCTCCGCCCTCCTGACCTTTCTGAGCGCAACCTGCCGCGCCAAGCAAAAGCGCCGCGCAGGCCAGAGCCATCAGCAAACTTTTCAATACTTTCTTTTTCATTGGTCCCTCCATAAAATAAATTTAAAACAGCTTAAAACAAAGAAAACCGGCTCCATGAGAGAGACCGGATTATGATAATATACAATCCTCTACTTCCCTCCGAAGTGATTATATTGCTTTGCTTCAAGTGTCCTGACTCTTGCTTCCTTCTCCATCCTCCCTTCCCGTCAGGATACGCCTGACAGTGGTCTATGAGGATCTTGTCTGCAATTACAGTAGCGGGGGCTGTAGCGGATTTCAACCGCTTTCCTCTAACAAAACAGCATCATTAAGTTATTAATTGAAGTTTAGCACAAATCCCCGAATTGTGCAATTAGAAATTATTGTTATTCAGATCCAGACTGTTCCGAACTGCGTGGCAGAAGTCAAGGGGCTCCCGCTTTTTCCATTCGTCATTCGCGATAACCTCATAGGATATAAAATCCACACCCGTACTCAGGATCTCAGACATGACCTCGCCAAAGGGAATCTTCCCCTCGCCCGGTATCCAGTGCCTGTCAATACGCAGGTCATTGTCGGACAGGTGCAGTGCCTTGATGCGGTCCTTGTATGCCTCCAGAATTCTTCCCCTGCCGCAGGGCAGCATATAGTCATGGGAGCTGTCATAGCACATCCCAAAATGATCGGCATGGATGGCGTCCAGCAGCCCCTTCAGCAAAAACGGACGCGACACATTTTCAACGGCGATATTGACACTGTACTTCTCTCCGGCCTCCGCCAGCTCGGAAAAAAAGGCCAGCCCGTTTTCCCATTTATAAGGACCAAGATCCAGATCATTGGTGTGCACCACCACCGTCGGGATTTCAAAGATATGGCAGTCCCGCACAAAGCTGACAAAGGTGTCTAAAAGCGCCCGGGTTTCCGCAGGTCCTTTTTCCCAGATATCGTTATAGCCGATAAAAGGCGCGTGAATGTTGGTGATCCCAAGCCCCTTGCTCCGCACAATGTCCGGGAATTTTTCCTTCTCCAGATAATAGGGCTCACATTCGTCCTCCCAGGAAATCATCACCTCGTCAAAGCCAGCTTCTTTGATCACGTCAATACGCTCTTCAAAAGGCATGAAATAGCCAAACCACGAAAACATACTGTATTTCATCAGCTTCCCCTATTTGTCCTGAAGCCTGGGTATGCTCAGGTCAAAGGGCGGATACACGACGCCCTTTTCTGTGATGATCGCTGTGACATTCTGATGCGGGGTAACATCAAAGGCCGGGTTTTCCATGCGCACACCGTCCGGCGCAATCTGCTGCCCCTTGATATGGCTGATTTCCCGGGTATCCCTTTCTTCAATGACAATATCATCGCCGGACCACATATTAAAATCAATGGTTGAGGTTGGCGCTGCCACATAAAAGGGAATACCGTGGGCCTTTGCCAGAATGGAGACGCTGTAGGTTCCGATCTTATTGGCCACATCACCATTTCGGGCAATACGGTCTGCTCCCACCACCACACAGTCGATTTTTCCCTGTTTCATCATCCAGCCGGCCATATTGTCGGTAATCAGTGTGACAGGAA